>Ga0209575_10000421_pt1 | contig 28597 bp, 30 predicted proteins | sample Medcelwee11metaG_FD_187172 | JGI IMG/M metagenome (GOLD analysis project Ga0209575, IMG submission 187172) | Freshwater pond sediment microbial communities from the University of Edinburgh, under environmental carbon perturbations - Medium... | ecosystem: Environmental > Aquatic > Freshwater >...
AACGGCTTTTTCCTTGAGCAGCTCACCGACATGAATTACTTCTTCAACTCGTTTGTCGAAATAATTCTAAATCAGGACACCCCAGATAAAAGAAAAATTATTGAAATCGATTCTAAAGAAGCCGCTTTCAGCCGCTGGACTGAAATGGATGAAGATGGAAATATTCTTTTTCATCTCTATTATCATAAGTGGGATGAGCAAGTCGATTCTGAAAAAGTAATTGTTACCGATGCTTTGAGCCGCAAAAGGCCAATTCTGGACATTAAAAGGAAAATTGGCAGGGAGCCTTATGGCGATATGAAAGTGAAAGATGATAAGGTGTATAGATATATCATCCCCACTAATTTTCCAACGCCTGGCCGCTTCTACTATCAGAAACCATATTGGTTTTCTATTATTGAATCGGGCTGGTATGATTTTGCCGTAGCCATCCCAGAATTCAAGAAATATATCATCCAAAATGGGATGACCATTAAATACATGATCTATATTGATGATGATTACTTCCCGGATATTTTTCGGCGAGAAGGAATTAACGGGGATGAAGCGCAAAAAGCCCGCATTAAAAAAGAATATACCGATTTGCAAAAATATGTGACAGGCATAGCCAACACAGGCAAATCGATGATTTCGTTTACCAAGACAATCCCCGGCGATAAGAGTAATAAACTTTATCGAATCGAAATTAAAGCCATTGAGAACCCGTTTAAAGGTGGTGAATATTTGGAAGATTCAGCGGAAGTGAGCAATATGATTGCTTATTCCCTTGGTGTGCACCCATCCTTAATTGGAGCTGTACCCGGAGGGAGCAAAGGTGGATTTTCGGGAACTGATAAACGGGAGCTATTCATTATTAAACAAGCACTGTTGAAACCATTTATTGACAGGTTACTTCGTCCGCTTTACCTGGTAAAAGCTGTGAATAAATGGCCGGATGATATTCATTTCACCGTGCCCCAAGTAACCCTAACCACGTTAGATAAAAATAAAACCGGATCGATAACTAAAACTGAATAGAACCCATGGCACTGATAAAAACAAGCGCTGAAATAAGCAGCATTATAGTAGTAGGCGGTGGCTTCGACCCCGATAATCTTCTTCCTTTTATTCCCACTGCAGAAATAGAAATCGTTAAGATTTTGGGCGATGATCTATATTCAGAACTGCTGGCATATTACGAAGCTGGAAACAACGATGTGGAAGAATTGAACGCTCTGATTATTCCAGTTCAGCGCCCATTGGTATACTTTGGTTTTGTGGAAGGTTTCGACATTCTGAACGTGAGCATTGGCAATAATGGTATTACCGTGGCTGAGAGCACCGGCATGGCACCGGCAAGTAAGAATCGAACCGATGCTGCAAAACAAAACATGATAGATTTGGCTTATAAAAACGTGGAGTTGCTTCTCCGGTTTTTAGAAACCAACAAAGCCAATTATCCGGGCTGGACAGAGAGCGAAGCTTATTCGGAGCAAACTGAATTCCTTATCAGTAATGCACTGATGTTCGACGATTACTTTAGGATTAATAAGAGCCGATTAACCTACCTGAATAACCTTGCTCATATGCGCGAAGCCGAGAAATTTGACATTGCTCCCAAAATTTCTGATGAACTTTTGCTCGAACTTAAAACCGAAAGCATCGCTGGAACTCTGTCCGCTGCAAACCTTAAAATTATTGGGGATGTGAAAAGTGCCATCGCTTTTTTCACGGTGTTTAAAAACTCTGGAAACAAAGCCCAGGAAAACACTGCACTCAATTATATTGGCCTTGTGCAACGCTATATAAACGAACATGCCGACGATTACCAAACCTTTAAAAGCAGCTCAGTTTATGTGGAGCCAAAGGTTTATGAGCGCTATGTGAATGAAGAAGGTAATAGTTTTTTTGTGATGGGAGGATAAATGGCGAAAATTACAATAGGTAAAACCCTGGTTACAGTTATTCCAAGCAAATGGGAACATATAAAGAAAAATGATCTGCTGAAGCTCGTGGAGCTCGCTTTGGTGAGAGAAACTGGAATTGAAGTAAAAATGGAATTTTTTCTTTATCTGGCAAAGATGACCCGGGAATTTATGCCCAACAGCGACAATGTAATTCTATCGAAAGGCAATACTGATTATTATATTTCCCGCGAATCTTTTCTTGATATGGTGAATACATTGGACTGGATATTTAAAGAAGTGGGAAACAAGGTAGTGATAAACAGCCGACTGAGAAAACAACTGATTCCGTTTTTTTATCTTTCGAATATTCGCTACCTGGGCCCTGGTGATGGCCTTACCAATATTAGTTTTTCGGAGTTTATTGAATCGGAAAAGCATTATGTAAACTATTTGAAAAATCAGGATATAAAGCACCTGAACCGCCTTATTGCTACGCTTTACAGACCGATGGACAAAACATTGAGCCAACCAAAAAAAATAAAATTTGAGTTGGACTCTGTTCCACTTCGTTCTATCATTATCCATCACCTTGATGCTGCCACCAAATTTTCAATCCTGGTATTTTATGAAGGGTGCCGACAATTCATCATGGAAACATTCGAGCAGGTTTATTCGGGAACCAGCAATGGAACTCCCGACAAATTTGGCATGGCAAGCGTGATAGAAGCATTAACAAACAACGACCCCACCAAATTTGAAGCTGTGGAAGAAACAAAATTATTCAACGTGCTGCTGAGTCTTGAAAAACAGATGGACAGGGCAGACGAGATGAAACGTAAAATGGAGAAAAAGTAATGACCGGAGAATTTAATTTTACCAGCTATTTGCGCCTGTTGGCAGAGCAGTTGAAGGAGCTTCAACACAGCACCAGTGAGCGCCATTTTTCGCGCATTAAAGGAATTAGCGATTTGGAAGAGTTTCTGCAGAACCAGCGTTCATTAACCGGCTTTCAGCTGGTTGCTGTGGCTAGTGTAAATGGCAGGTTTACAGATAGTGGAGATAATTTGCTCGATGTGCCTTACTATAGTTTCCATCTGCTGAAGCAGGTGGGCAAAACTGCCGACTACGATGCACAGGAAACAGCTGTGAAAGAGTGCGAAGTGCTTTCGAAGAAAATACTTAGCCGCATGTTTAAAGAGCAAAAACTACTGCAAAATGGGTTGTGGGGATTGCAGCGTAATTCTGTAACCTACCAACAAAGCGGACCATGGGCACACAACTGGCACGGGATCATGGTTACTTTTACTCTGCAGGATTATCCAGCTATTGTTTATAATACCGAAGATTGGATAGATGGATAATGTAGATTATTCCATAACGCTACAGGCCTGGGCTGATATTGTTATCGGTATATGGGAGGATAAGATTTTTGCCATGAAAATTTATAACACTTATCAGCTCTTGGAAAGTTTTACGGCTCATGTGGTTACCGAATCAAACGGCGACCCCCGCAAAATAGAATTTGCCTTTAATTATTACGGCAAATTTGTGGAAATGGGCGTGGGGAATGGTTTGAGCATGGATGATTTAAAATCATCTATTACCACTACCAGGAAGCCAAAAGAGTGGTATTCGAAAGTTTTTTTTAGCCAGGTTAAAAAATTGGGGGCTATATTGGCCGAAAAATACGCCAGAAAAACCGCTCTGCTCATCGTTGAAAATATTGATGATAATGCTCAGAAGTGGACAGGGAGTAATGTGAATTGATTTTTTTATCTTCGCCTTTATTAATCAAAACTAAAAGCGATATGAAAAGAATTGTGTTATTAATTTTAATCATTTTTTTTACAGCATGTGCAAGTAACGAAAACAAAAAAAGTGTATCTAAAAAAATTATTCCTGATGACGTTAGCTATGTAGTTACTGAAAAGAATCCAGATATTGCATTCAATAAAACAAGAATTATAATTGAGTTAAATAAAAAAGTTGATCTTGATATTATCAAAGAAATTGCAATTCAAGAAAGAGTAGCGAATGCAGCTTTTGAACGTATTTATATTCAATTCATAGTAAAAGGGAACAATGACGGAGTTTGGGCAATTGCGAGTTTTACTCCTGAGTATGAATCTGAAATTTGCGGTATTTCAAAACAAAATGAAATAACCATGATTGAATCAACAAAAATAGAAGGTGAATTAATTGGGAAGTGGATAGAAGATGATGTCACTACTGGATTAATATTTGTAATTTATAAAAATGAATCTGGAAATTTAAAAATTAAAGTCATCGCGAAAAATAATACAATGGATTATGATTGTATAGTAGTTACTAAAAATGGTAAAAAAAGGTATAAACAATCAAATAACAAACATGGTGAATATTACATTATTGAAAGCGATGGGAGTTTAGGATTATATGGGGAAAATGGAAGGTTTGCCATAGCTATCCCTTTAAGTAATTAATTTTTTCCATAGCTTAGCATCACTAAAAATCAATTTTATGAATGATTACTACAATAGGCTTAAGCAAAGATTTGCAGGCTATTTTATATTAAGTATCATAATTATTACTATCTATTTATTGTTTCAGTTATTTATTGCCTGATAAAGAATTAAAATAATATTTTACAAAAACTTGACATTCGAATTCAACTTTTTGTAAGTTTGTCCCGCGAATAAATAACAATGGAAATAGAAACTGCCTTAAAAGTTTCAAAAGATCATAAACATATTATAAGCTGCGAGAGAAGGTGAAAGTCCTTTATCTTCAATTTTCGGTTTCTACCGTTGTTGTTTATTCGCGCCACGCAGCTTTTTTATAAATTTAAAGCGAATAAACAATGCAAAAAACAGAAAGTAAGACCACAGCAGTGGCAAAAATCAACAACACTGATATTTTAATTATCCAAACTAATGGCGAAAAAAGAATTGCCATCAAACCGATTTGCGACGCATTGGGGATTGATTTTTCCAGCCAATTACAACGCATAAAAAGGGATGAAATTTTAAGTTCAACTATGGTTATGGTAACCACAGTTGGTGGTGATGAAAAGCAGAGGGAAATGGCCACAATTCCATTCAAATTTGCTTTTGGCTGGTTGTTCACAATTGACACATCAAAAGTAAGGGAAGAAGCAAAAGAGCAAGTGATAAATTATAAATTGGAATGTTACGAAGCCCTTTATTCTCATTTTACTGAGCTTGACGATTACCTAAAATACAGAAACGAATTGGCTGAGCAAATTTGGGATCAGGTGGAAGCCGCCCGCGAAGATTTTAAAATGGCTAAAACCCGCCTTGAAACCCTGAAAGTAGAATTTGCGGAAGCCAGAAAAATGACTTTCGAAGATTTTAAAAACCGCCAGCTGCAAATGCAGTTTCCAGAAGATGCTATAGTGGTTGATGTGGAACTTAACGAGAAAGGAGAATAACCATGAGCCAGGTAATTGAATCGAAACCTAAGTATTATAGATACAAAACCCGCATTAAACCATTAAATATTACCCCCCCCCAACTGCAAATGCAGTTACCAGAAGATGCTGTAGTGGTTGATGTGGAACTTAACGCGAAAGGAGAATAACCATGAGCCAGGTAATTGAATCGAAACCTATTTATCAAATGAAAATAGGTAAAGATAGAATAGCCAATTTAAGTGAAGATGCATTGAAGCATATTGCCGATTTGCAGGATAACGGAAACGAAACCATTGAGTTGTTTCAAATTTCTATTATGAATTTAATTAGCGATCTTTATGTGGATAGGAATGATATACAAATGAGTGATAAAGTATTCGACGGTTATTTGGGTAATTTAACTCATATCAATAGTATTTTAGAAACTTTGAAAAACGAATAACATGAAAGATTTATCAGAAATTTTCAACGCGCTGCTCAATTATTACCAACCAGCAGAATCTACCCATCAGGCCGATGAGCTTCTTTCCACTGCCGATATTACGGAGTTTATTGTGGACCATACGGGTGAAGCCGTGGAGCCGAAATTGGTTTTCGATTATCTTGAAACCAATGGCTTTCACTTTGAATTTACAAACGAAGGTTTCCGCTGGCTTATGAAAATTGCTTCGAAACAAAATTGATTTTATCAAATTTAATGTCCTTTTAAAAGCTCTTTCGGGGGCTTTTTTTTGTACTGCTAAATTTGAAATACTATGTCAGTCAACGAAAGAGCCAATGTTCATGTAGATATTGATGGCGAAGGAGCCGGCAAGAAAATTGAAAAACTTGTAAGCCAAACCCGTGAATGGAAAAAAGAATTAAAGGATTTAAAAAAATCGGGCGAACCTATTGACCCAAATTATATTGATCATCTGAATAAAAAAATTAAGGAAGGCGAGCGGGAAATAAAAAGCTACAAAAACCAAATGAAAGATTTGAACTACGTGCTCAATAATCTTTCGAAGGTGAGCTATCAGGATTTGATTAATACCCAGCGCAAACTAAAGGAAGAAATTAAACGATCTACGCGCGAAACAGTTGAAGAAATAAATGTACTAAAGCGCAAAGAAGCCCAGCTAAAACAAGTGCAGGCTGAGATGGCCCGGTTTAATGGCCAAAGCCAAAAAAACGGCCTTTCGCTCAATAAAATGGCCGATGGGTTTAACAGGTATTTCGGTATGATTACCGCTTTCACTGCTTCGCTGGTGGGTGTGGTAATGGGCTTTAAGCAAATTAACGACATGACCATGGAGTTTGAAGAGCGGGTGGATAATCTTGGAGCTCTTACTGGTTTGGCGGGTGATGAGCTTGCCTGGCTTGAAGAAAATGCAAAAAAAACATCGGTGGCCATGGTAGAAGGTGGCATAAGAATAAAGCAGGGGGCCACCGATATTATTGATGCCTACACAAAAATGGGAAGCCAGCGGCCAGAACTTTTAAAAAACCGCGAAGCCCTGGCAGCTGTTACCTTAGATGGAATTTTGCTGAGCGAAGCCGCTAAAATGGAGTTGGATCCTGCCATAGATGCCTTGGCCAATACCATGAATCAGTTTAATTTGAGTGCCGACGAAAGCCGCCGCATTATTAATGTTTTGGCAGCCGGATCGAAAGAAGGGGCAGCCGCTATTCCTTATTTGTCGCAAGCTGTAGAAAAAGCAGGAACCACAGCCAACCTTATGGGTATTAGTCTGGAGCAAACGGTGGGTATTATAGAAGCCATTGCCCCCAAGTTTGCCAAAGCAGAATTGGCTGGTAATAGCCTTGATAAGGTTCTGCTAAAAATGAAAGACCAAAACATTGGCTATTCGAGCGGAGTTTTCGATATGAACGATGCTCTTGATGAGCTTAAAACACGGTTTCAGAATGGCGAATCGGCCACCAGTATTTTTGGGGTGGAACATGCTAAAATGGTTGAAGTGTTGGTTCAGGCTCAACCCGATATTGAAAAATTTACAGGTTTAGTAACAGGAACCAGCATAGCCATGGAACAAGCCTATAAAAACACCAATAACCAGGCAGCTGTTTTAGCCCAGGCGCGAAATGAATATCAGCTCACTGCCATGGAACTGGGTAAAGAATTGGGTCCCGCTATTACTTTTTCTACCAATGGATTCACCTATTTACTGAAAGCTATTGTTGGAAGTATGCGTTTCTTTAAAGAATATAAAGCAGAAATAGCTACCATAACCGCTGGTTTAATTGCCTATGGCGTAGCTGTTAAAATAGCTGCCAGCTGGACAAAAATTAAAGCAGCCTGGGAAGCCATAGAACTTGCCTTTTTAATTCAGAAAGAAACAGCTACCAATTTACTTACCGGAAAAATGAAGCTTGCCACTTATTGGCAGCAGCTTTGGAACGCTGCCCAAAAAGCAAATCCAATTGGAATTGTTATTGGTTTGTTGGCTGCTGCAGGTACTGCTTTATATTTCTACACCAAACGACTTACGGCAGCCGAGAAAGCTCAGAAAGAGCTTAACGATATCAACAAAAAAGCTTTAATAAGTATTGCCGATGAGAAAGCTAAATTAGAATCGCTTATCACTGTTGCACGCGACGAAACTATAAGTAGAGACAAAAGAGCAAAGGCCATTAAAGAACTCAACGAGCTTTCGCCAGATTATTTGGGTTCATTGACATTAGAAACCATAAACACATTGGAAGCCACTGCAGCAACCGAAAAATATATTGAATCGCTTGTGAAAAAAGCGAAAATGGAAGCTGTTTTAGAAAAACTTAAGGATACAGAAACATCGATTATTGAATTGCAGGCCGACGGAACGGGAGCGGCGCCAACGTTTTGGCAGAAATTAGGAAATTCGGTAATGTCTTTTGGCTCTGTCGCTACCGAAGCCTATAGAAACGCAGCCACTTATGCAAAGAATTATAATCAGGAAGAAAATAATTTGCTTGAAACAAAAAAACAACTTCTTGCAACCTTGACAGAGTTAGCAAAGGAAGAAATTGTGATTGATCCAGTAGTACCCCCCGGCGGTGGTGGTGGCGGTGGTGGTGATAAACCTAAATTCAACCCCAAAAACCTAAACAACGACGAAGTTCAGCAAATAATTGCGCTTTCGGAGCAAAAGATTGCAGCCTACGAACAGGCCAATGCTGCCGAAGTGGCTGTGTTGGAAGAAAACTATAAAAAGGAAAAAGCTGTAAGGCAAATTGAAAACAATAAATTGCTCGTTAACTTTAAAGGCACCGAAGAAGAGAAGAAAAAACTGAGCAATAAGTTTAAGCAGCAGGAACTTGCTCGGGAAATTGAGCATTTAAACCAGCTTTCATTAGTTTTGAACAAGCAGCTACAGCAAGGAATTGGGCTCGAAGGTGTTGTTTTATCGGATGAGCAAAAGAAAGAGCTCCAAAAGAGAATAGATGAGCTGAAGCTTAAAATTAGTGAGCTTGGGGTTGAGATAAAAAATATTGATGATGCTGGGGCATCGGGACTGGTAAAATCGAAGTTAGATCAGCTCAGCGAAAAAATATCGAAAGCTGCTGGTGTTGCCCAAACTCTTGTGAATAGCCTGGGGGGAATTTTCTCGGCATTGGCCGATAAAGAAAATGCCGATTTAGAGCAGTATGAGATTAATGTGGATAAACGCAAAGAACTGCTCGAACGTCAGCTTTCGGATGGGGTTATATCGCAAAGTCAATACAATGCTCAGGTAGTACAGCTCGATAATAAGGCCGATGCGAAGCGTAGGGAATTGGCCAATAAACAAGCACAACGAAATAAGGCGATGGCAATTGTTAGTGCTGTTATCAATACTGCTCAGGCTGTTTCTGCTGCTTTAACTATTCCAGTTGCTGGTATTGCCCTTGCAGCAATAGTGGGAGCATTGGGGTTAATTCAAATTGGCATTATTGCCGGCACAAAAGTACCCCAATATGCACAAGGTAACTGGGAAGATGTGGTAGGCGCCACCGATGGCCGCACCTACAGAGCTAAAAAAGGCAGCTATGGAACTCAAATGGTTGATGGGCCTACTTTAATCCCAGGCATTGGCTTGGTGGGAGAAGGTTACAAACCACGCGAGCTGGTTTTTTCGGGCGAAGACACTACCCGGATCATGAATTCTCCAGCCCTGTTAGATGCCATCAATTATACAATTACAACCCCCCAATTTGCCAGTGGAAACTATCCATCCAATACCACTACCACCCAATCTATGCAAACCGACCGCATGGAGTCTATTCTCATGCAAATACTTTTAGAGAGCAAAAAGCCTAAGAAGAATTTTATCACCTACAACGATTTTTTGAACATGCAGGATGAATATAATACCATGATGAAAGATGTTAGTAGTTAAAAAACTGTCCTTTTTTAGGGCTTATGTGGAAATTATTTTCGCTCATCGTCACACAATAAAAAAATGAAGATGGATAAATTTTTCAATAATCTATTCGGTTTTAGTCTCACTGTCCCAGCTCTAACGCTCAACGTGAATGGCTGGTTATTCGAAGAGCATATTAATTTAATTCTCACAATCATTATCTCACTTTTGGCGATAGCGTGGTGGAGCATGAAGATTTATGATCAGTATGTTATTACCCGCCGCCGCAAAGATGAGATTGATATTTTGGAGCATAATAACAAGGTAGTATTCACACAAAATGACAAGAAACATGGCCGGATTCTTAGAAGATTCAAAAGGAAATAAGAGTAGCATTAGGTTGCTGCTTTTCATCATTGTTGGCTACGCCCTGGTAATAGGAACCTTTGTTCTATTCCGGGAAGGATCGGTTGCAGCCCTGGCTTTTATATCTGGAATTATTGCATTGGGGGGAACTTTTAAAATAATTCAAAACAATCAGGAGAAGGAGAAAAAAGATGGACAAGAATCAGCTTAGAAAATTGGTGCGTGAAATACTTATTCTCATCGGCCTTCACTCTTTGGAAGCCGAAAATCTTGTTTTGGGAACCATTGCCCAGGAGAGCCACATGGGAAAATACATAGAGCAGATAAAAGGACCCGCAAAAGGTATCTGTCAAATGGAGCCAGCAACCCACAACGATATTTGGGAAAACTTTCTTCGCTACAAACCTGTTTTGGCGGATAAAATTAAAGCTCTTTCGGTGCATCAAACCGCCGACGAAATGCGCTGGAATCTGGCTTATGCAATAGCTATGTGTCGGGTATTTTATTTCCGAAAACCCGCTGCAATTCCCTTTGGTATTGATGCACATGCCGAATACTGGAAAAAACACTATAACACCCATTTGGGTGCTGGAACCGTGGAAGAGTATATTTCTAACTATAAAAAATACGTGGCATGAGAACAATTTTAATCATCATCATAGTTGCTTTATTGGCAGGGTGTAGTACAAAAAAGCAAGTGGTAAAAACCCACACCACCACCACTATTGAACGGCAGCTCGATACCGTTATCGAGATTCCTTCTAAACAAGCTGAGTTTTATCCTGAGCAAAAAGATACTGTAATTGAAGTGCTCACCGACAAAGAAACAGGCATTATTGCCCGCATTCAATTTACCAGCACACCGCCCACACCAAAAGCAAAGCCATTGTTTATAAAAAAACTGTTGGTTGATGTTCCGCCGGAAGAAATCAACCTAAAAGTTGATGAAGTTACCACCACCGAAACCACTACCAAAACAAAGGAAATAACCGGCACGCCCTGGTATGTGAAAGGAGCTCTTTTAATTGGCTTATTGGCAGTCGTATTGCTTATTATCGCGGTTTTTATAATAAAAAACATACTCAATGGCTTCATCTCCTAAAGAAATAAATCCGGTTGGAAATCCAATTCAATTGCGGGTTGTAACCACAAATCACGTTGAAACCAGCGGCGTTTTTGCTTCGCTGAGTTTTAATGTTTCCAGTGCATTTAACCCGGGAACAAGCATTGAGTTGTTGGTAATGAACACTGTAGTTCAGCTCGATTTTGTTACAACCCCCGATAATTCCGGATTTCAATTGCAAGGGTGGCTGAGTGGTGTGCCTTGGGCTACATGGTTCGAAAGCTTTTTACAAGGCCTGCGCGAAAACTATTATATAGGTAGCTTTTATGCTGTTTCGGGCAATCAGGCAACTACCTATGTAAATATTCTTGCCTTTGAAACAGGCGATTATTACAATATTCTATTCAACGACGTGCCACCAGCAAATATTGCTAATGTAAGTACTGTGGTTGGAGTCGACGAGACCAATAAACCCAATTTTGCCATATACGCCCGTATTAAAGATGCCGAAACCGGAGAAGTTCTGGGAACAGATCGTATTGCCGGAAGTGATGTTGTGTTCGATTTTCATGAATATCTTCAGGATTTTGTTTTCTCGAAAGTTTATTTTCCAGAAGTGGAAAACAGCTACCCGGCACAAAATACCGAAGCCGTGAAAGAGTTTTATATTGAGTATTGGGAACAAGCCACCGGCTTTTTTACAAAGATTTTTAAAACCGAAAACTATAAAGCTATTTGCGGGGGCGTGAACAGAACCCACGAAGCCTTGATTGATGTGGATGCCGCTACTTACATTGATTTGTTTAGGAGCCATGACATTCTATTTCAATCGGCTCGTCCGGCTACATCGCATATTTCGCTCAATCAGCCCCTGCATTTTTATTTTATCAACCCCTTTACGGCTTCCCGCTTTTTTAGTCTCGATCTGGTTATTCATTATACCGACTCCACAACCTTAGACATCGATATGGAACAATACCTGGGAGTAAACAGCTGGGCTCAGGGTTGCTTGTTTGTGAGTCCAGGAATTCTACAGCTCGAAGCCGTTACTCCGGGCAAAACAATAAAAAAACTTGTGGTTAAAATAGTTTCGAACAATAGCGAAACCACCGACGAGTTTACTTTAATTCCTTACCGCAGCAATTTTTTACAAACCCTTGTTTTTAAAAATAGCTTTGGTGCTTATGACCATGTGCCTTTTTTTGGTTATTCGGAGTTTTCGGACAAGTATAGCCGCGAAATTTTTACCAATTCTCAAAAAGACATTTCCCTGCTGGAAGTTTCTGAAAGCGAAATAATCATTCTCAATTCGGGCTGGATAACAAAAGACGAACGCAACTGGATCCGCGATTTACTTCTGAGCAAAGAAGTTTATCTCATTCAAAACAACATGCTTCAGGCGCATGTAGTTTTGAGTGAAGAAATATTAAGGCATAAGGACAATGAATATCTCTATGCCATCTCTGTAAAATTACAGCGAAGCCTGGCCGATAATTATTTCAGCAACGAGCGCACCCCTGTGGATGCTTCCGGATCGGGCTATGTAATAGGAACCGATGATTACATCATTGGTACAGACGATTATGACATTGGAACTAATTAAAATTTTATAAAATCATGAAAAAACTATTTTTTATAATTGGCCTTGTGGCTTTTATCAGCATCAATCTTTTTGGGCAAAGTATTCTCCGTAAAAAGCCCAGGGATTTAGACAATCTTGCAAGTTATACCGGGCAGGAAGTGTTCATAATAGACCGAACAGACTTCAATTCGTCAACATTAAAAATGATGACTCTTTCTCAAATTACCAATTACATTTTAAGCCAGGGCGGAGGAAGTTCTGTGTCTGCTTTGAACGATTTGAGCGATGTTATTCTAACATCACCCACAACCGGACAGGTTCTAAAATATAACGGCACCAACTGGATAAACAGCACCGACGAAATAGGCGAAGCCGGGGCAAGTGATCATAAATTTAAATTATCAAGCACCGACCCAACCGCCGATTATTTTAATAAAACCATTTTTATGGGTAATTATCTAACCTACGATACAGATGGCGACGAGTTAACCATAGAAGGAAATCCGGCAACATCAAGCGAATTGAGCCTAATGAGCACGGTTTATAAAATAGTGAACCCAAGCAATTTACCTTTAGTGCGACTGAAAGGAACCGCAATAAACAATAATGCGCAAACGATAAACTATCAGGGTCTTACCCTTTACCGCTACTTTAATGGAAACCAAATTGAGTGGCAAATAGCACAGGACTTTCACAGTCTTACCGAAGTGGCAGCCAATGCAGTTGATCCTTATCTTACCTATGTGGCCATCGACGACGACGAGAACAGCCGTAAAATTTCATTTACTGAATTTACTAATTTAATGCAAAGCCTTGATTACGAAATTTTGGTAATTCCGGAATGGTGGAATGTTGGTTTCTATATGGTAGGCGAGAGTTATGATGCTTGCACTGCTTGTATCAAGCGTAATAATATAAGGGTTTTTAAAGATGGAACAGAAATTACTAATACACAGGCTTCGCACTTCAGCTCAGCAAATGTTACAGGACTTACTTCGGTATATTTTACCCGCGATTATAATCTTTCAACATCTGCTTATGAGATAAACATGAGAGCAACTTCAACGGCAGGAACATATGGCTGCAATGGATCGGTAATTTGGAAAGCCGATATTATTTATACCGATCCTACAACTGGCACATCATCGAATGTAACCGTCGGAATGAGTAACCCTTATGTTACTCCTTGCAATGGGAGTGCAATTACTTTTGAAGGAGCAGTTCCCGGAAACCTTACCGTGGTAAAAATGGTTGATGCATGGCCCACATCCGAGTGCGAAGGGCTGTTTTTTAAATTGGGCTCCGGGCTTAGGTATTATTATATAGAAGAAGGAAGCTGTGCCTGGGGATATCAGGATTACGCAGGTGCAAACGGCACTTGTTTAGAAACAAAATAATTAACCGAAATGATAGAATTCCGCACAAAAAAAGGAAAGATAAGGGCAAAAGGGGGAGTGAATATGCTCATGAAATCGCCCTTATTCTCAACCGATCAGCTGGTAGGAACCTACAGCTATCCGTTTGAGCATCCGCTATTTTCTTCCGAAAACAAAACTTTTAGTTTTCCGGGAAGAATAGAAGCGCAACGTAGCGAAACTTCGCTTTCGGGCGATTTGTTTGTGAAAGGAATTCATATTTCTTCGGGTGATTTACAGCTTCAGAAAGCCAATAAGAACTCGGCCAGCAGCTATTTCAAAGGAGAAATAAGCCGATTTGTAAAATATTTTGGAACGGCTTATTTAGACGAATTGGACCTTGGCACATTAACATTCGAAAATCAATATGAAATGTTAGCGTATCTGAACGATAGTGCCTGGAGAAATCATGAAACACATCCTTTTAAACTCCCCTACTTAAAGGCAGTTAAAGTGGTTGATGTGGACGAATTTGGGTTAAACGAGACCTTTGCCAATCCCGAAATTATTAACTGGATGGATGAAGAAGGTAATTATAAACTGAACGATGGTGCAGGTAAAAAATATATTCTTTGCCCAATGCTTTATATTACCTATGTTTTTAAAAAACTATTTGAGTCTATTAATTTCAGGTTTATCGATAATGTTTTCGATAGAAATTACCCCCTGAGCGATTTGGTAATTGTAAGCTTGAAGGACCTTCAAACTTCCGACGCAATAGCATCTACTTTTGGTGTAAATATTAGGTTGCGGAAATTTTTACCTCATTATAAAATCTCCGATTTTTTAATTGATTTTCAAAATGCCCTTGAAACAGCATTCATTTTTAATGATAAGGATAGCACTGTAACCCTGAGTTTTAAAAAAGATTTGCTAAAGCAGTTAAAACCAGCCTTGAAAGTGCAACACTCTACTGTTTATTCCAATCAAAATAAATACATTAGTGGTATTCGATTCTCACAAAGCTTCGATGATACTATTATGGCTGCCGCCAGTTCAGATGCTTTAACATATGCTCCTTATTTTAGTGAGCCCCCTGCAGCCGCCGATTTTCAATACAGAATCTTAGACAATCATATGTACGGTTTTTACATGAGTTTGCCCACAGGGCCAGAAACCTGGGGATGGATTCAATATAATAATTACGAGCCTGTAAAAAAGAGTAGGGAGGAAGGAGAAGAAGTATTTCATGAAATAAAAACCAATTTGGGTTTCCTGCATGATTTAATGAACGAGAATTATTGTGCAATTAGCAGCAGTTTAGACAACGCGAAAAACCTAAAACCTACAGTTTTATTTAATCGAATAAGACAACAAATTTTCGATGGGATGAATACTATATGGGCAGTTCCAAGCTTCAACAAAGCCGCCGATGCTACTTATTTCACCGAATCCGGTTTTGAAAATTTGCACCGCAATTGGTTCGAGTTTCTAAAGAACTCGAAATATATTGAAACCCGAATAGTTTTAACCAATGCACAACTTGCAGCCTGGAATTGGTTGCAGCCAATTCTGGTTGATGGAGTGCAGGTTTTACCCGACGAGCTTGAGCCATCTATTTTGGGCTATGAGAAAGTTGTTTGTGAGTTTCGGGGGTATACTATTTAAATTATTATATTTGGCATTACCAAATATTTAATTTAATATGTTTTCTAAAAAGTTTTGGCAATCACCTTGGGTTATAACAATTGGAGGAACAATTGTTGCTTCAATTGGCATTGATTCTATAACAAATATTCCACTTCTTACATCAATTTTTAAGTTACTAACTATTAATATTGAGCTTTGGGTAATCTTAATACTTCTATCAATATATATTATTGTTAAGAAGTACGCAAAGTTAGATATGACGAAGGAAACGAGACTCATAAATTCTTTAAAAAATCATCGAAATGATAAAATTGATGGGTACAATTACTTATTTAAATTAGTCCATAGATATGATGATAATGTTGATGTGGAGCAATTGTCTATTTCATGTCCAGAATGTCAAACTCCTATGACTCTAGTGAATTCATATAGTAATCTTACTGCAAGATGTCCCAGATGTTCAAATGAAATTTATAATTTGAAATCTTTAGAAGATACAAAAAAAATCATCATTGATAATCTAAATAGAAAGAATAACCACAAGTAATTCTGTCCTTTTTGCTCCTGTTTCATTTTTATATTTTTATCAAAAAAAAATGAATTACAAGAGAATTACAAGCGATATTTTTTTGCCGGAAACTTCGACTCCGGAGCCTGTTGTTTTATCAGAATTGAAATCAAGAATAAGTACACTTGAAGCTGCAATCCAGGATGAACCATCCGATTACGATTTGATTGAGTGGGCAAAAGCATCACATCCTTATTTTTCTGACCGATTCAAAATTGAATCTGAGATATTTCAATTACAAACTTTGGTTCAAAATTTAGAGTCAATTCAAGATGGCAATTAATGTTTATGGATGGCGCAAGCCTACTCTAGAATTAGAGCTTGTTCAAGGTGGATCCTTACTTGCAAATACGAAGTATTTTGTAGCCGGATATATGAAATATCCACCTTTTGTTTACAATGCAGTTGGGGGCCCTTTAAGTGATTTCTATGAAATAACCACCACATCAACAGCCAAATCCATTAGAATTACCCAAAAGACATATCGAAGCCTTTTAAGTTTTTCAAATGCGGGTTCAAATAAAACACTAGTAACTTCAATTTTACATTGCCTGGCTACTGGTGACCAGATAAAAATAAACTCTGGTACCTATACCGGTACACATATCGTCACTAAAGTCAACAAAGATACATTTACTATTCCAGTTGCCTATGTTGATAATATTCCTACTCAATGCTACACTGATAGCACTCGTTACAATCATCCATCAAGTGATATTGGCAGCTATCAAAATCTCGGCCATTGTATGACCTATTTTATTTCTACTTCAGACCCACGTTTAAATACAACAAATTGGGGTGCAAACAAATGGACAAGCGCCTCTCACCAGTATGCAAATAACACAAACCCAACTGTTATTACTTCTCAACCTGGGAACGCATTCATGGGTCAAGGAAATGTACAAGCGCGGGAAATTTTTCAAGGTCCTTTTAGAAGTGTGGAAGAATATGGAACTATTTATGTTAGAGCTGATGGTTCGCTAACCTTACAAATGATTTATGATGCCATTATTGCTGAAGGTTTTCCAGTTAATTGTATTTACAATTATAATCAAAATCATTTTTTAATTGTTGGAACAATTCAATTTACCGGTGGTTCTATTAATATTTTGGGGGTGAATATGACCTTTGTACTTGGTGAATTTGGGTATTACACCACAATGCCCGGGCCTTCAGCGTATTCAAATTTTCAAATTAATAGTTGTCTTTTAAACTTTATTCCACGAATAAGCCAGCCTTACATATATATTGCTGGTAATAACAATGTCTTCGCATGTAACCTGGGCTCTAACGGAATTTCAGGGGTCCAAAATGGTGTTAACAATTTATATTGGGCAACACCATTAATAGTCGATACAACCACAACTTACTATTTTAATTTCGCCACAATGGATCTCATTTTAGCGAACAATATCACAAACAAGCGTTATCTTAATATGGGAATCAGTTCTTATATCCAAGCAAGTTATGGTCAACAAGTTTGGAAATCTATGTATATCCCACCAATTTATTATACTCTTCTCAACGCTGCCAAAGATTATGAACCTACGATTTACATGATGGAGAATGTGGAAATTTACAAAACACAGTCCACCATTTGGCATTTTCGTTTTTACCAATACCCAGCTCAAAATGGAAAGTATAATAAAGTTAAATTTCTCAATATCAATACTGATGAAACTTCAAATGTCAAAAAATGTATAACCAATGTCGCCACCAATATTGAAGCAACCTTTTTCCGCAGAATTGAAATTTATATCTTTGATTCCGATGGATATACTATTCCAAGTTGTACAGTTCAAATTACGAATGAAACAGGTTGGAAACTAGTAGCTGTAACTGATCCATCCGGCTATGTCTGGATAGATGTTAAAGAACAAATAACAATTTTTACTCAATCAATGGGGGTTATTTCCACTTGGGATGGTTCTAAAGATGTTTATTTTAATCGTTTTACTATCAATATTTCTAAACCCGGATATGAAGATTTCAATTTGTCTTTTGTAAACGCTAAAAATTTTGCTTTATTTAAAATATCACTAAATCCTATTAAACCGATAGTTTTTTCCCATTTAGAAATAAACTGCAACAAAATTGATGATCCAGAAATTACCGCCCAAGTCAATAATAATGAATTAAAAGGGGACTTAATTAATTCTCAAGAAATTGTAATAAAAACCCAATCAATCACCAAAATAACAACATCATGATAACAATATTCAAAGGAGATTCAATTGAAGTAAAGCTCTCTGTTCTGGATGGTGCAAATCCTATGGATTTGACCGGATACTCAAGTTTATTAATCATTAAACATTCTTTTGATAGTAGAATAGTTTATTTGGAAAAAGGACATGATGTGGCTAAATCAGAATTAAATTCCGGGAATTTATTCTTTATAATATTGAAAGAAGATTCTGAAAAAATGCCCGTGGGCGAGCATGTTTATTCAGTGATAATAGAAAAACCCAATTTTAGAAAAACAATCAAAGTAGGGGAGTTTAAGATAAAAAATTCTCTAGTCGACATAGATCCTGGTGTTGTTTTTCCTGTTAGGTAGGTTTCTCTTTATTATCGTTATATCAGTTATTTTTTTCTTTATTTTAGCGTTACTGAATTAGAGCCGTATGTAATGTCTTGCGTAAATAAATACACTAGGATATTTGTTTTTTTTGGTTTTGATTTGAATTATTAGTGAGAATTTTTTCGCTTTATATATTATGGTAGTATAATACAGTTTAATCAAATAATAAAAAATAAATATTATGAGTTTTTACTATAAATTAACAATCAATAATTTTAGCGAATTTTTATCAATCACTAATTTATCTTCATTCGTTTTTAGAGGACAAGAGAATTCGACGTGGAAACTATCCACTTCACTTGAAAGAACCATAGAAAAATTTAATCTTTTACTTAAAGGATATACGACCTATGAGAAATGGATGATAGATGATTTTAAAAAAAGAATACATTTATATAATCGAAATTTTAATATTCCAGAAAATAATTTTGAGTTCTTATCAATAATGCAACATTATGGCGCTCCTACTAGATTACTTGATTTTACTAAATCATTTTATATTGCATGTTTCTTTGCATTAGCTAACTCTAATGCAACTGCAACTGTATGGGCTGTGAATAGAAGTTTTTTAAGAACGCAGTTGAAAAAACAATTTAATTTACCTTATCAAGATGGAATAGATTTGAAGGATACAGTAAATCGTTTACATATTGAACTCGCGAATCAAATCTTATGCTCTGACGATGAAACGCGGTCTGCGGTTATAGTTCTTGAACCAGAAACTTTAACTGAAAGAATATTTAAACAGCAAGGACTATTTTTGATGCCCACTAATAGTAAAACTTCATTTATTGATAACCTTTTTTCGATATGTGAGATTAATTCGTTCGAAGATTTGTCTGAATTGAGAATAGATGACATCAATGGAATATTAAAAAAAGAATTAAAAGAGCAAACCGATTATGTGAGAAATTTAACTGAATTAAATCGTTTTAATCATTACAAATCCCAATTAAGGTTAATACGATTTGATATTCCAATACAAGCACAACAAGAAATATTCAGCCAGCTAATCAACATGAATATTTCCAGTGCGCTATTATTTCCTGGGATTGATGGGCTTGCCAAATCATTAATAGAGCCTTACATGATTAAGAATTTTGTCTAATCAATGCATCACAATAATTTTTGCCATAATACAAAGGAATTTTTTTATTATGTTCGCTTGTGAGACTTCAAGTTTTAGTGGACATTCAGTATCCGAAAGTAATCAGCAAATGTATGAAACAACAACATAAACAAATGGTATAAAAATGGCAAGAAATGCAACAAATAAATTATTACATAAAGCTAAGAAATCAAAGAGTGATGAATTCTATACACAATATGTAGATATTCAAAAAGAAGTTGAAGCGTATTTAGAATACAATCCTGATACATTCCGCGATAAAACTGTTTATTGTAACTGTGATGACCCTTTTGAAAGTAATTTTTTTCGCTATTTTGTGTTAAATTTTGAAAGAATTGGTTTAAAACAACTTATCACAACGAGTTACAAACCATCACCAATTGCCAATACACAATTAGAATTATTTGGAGACAATAAAACTTTGACACCAACCAAAGGACGTCCAAAGATAACTGCAAACAAATTTATTATTAATTCTGTTGGGGACATAGATGGAGATGGCGAATTTAGCTTGCAAGATGTAGCATTACAATTAAAACAAAATAAACAAAATGAATGGGCACCATTAAAAGAAGGTGATGGAGATTTTCGCAGTGATGAATCTATATCTTTATTGAAACAATCTGATATTGTAGTAACTAATCCACCGTTTAGTCTGTTTCATGAGTTTATGCAACAAATTTTTGACTACGATAAAAAATTCTTAATTATTGGAAATATTAACGCCATTACTTATAAGGAAGTTTTTCCTTTAATCAAGGAGAATAAAATATGGCTCGGTACTGGGATGGGTCGGTGGATATCTGGTTTTATTGTTCCTGACTCATATGGGCTGTATGGCACTGAAGCACGGATAGATCCAGATGGAAATAGAATTGTTGCTACGAACAACTGTCTTTGGCTTACAAATTTAGACCATGGCAAGAGACACCAACCATTACCTTTAATGACCATGGATGATAATATTAAGTTCAGCTCCCATAAGAATGTTAAGGGAAAAGCGTATGAAGAATATGATAATTACAAAGCCATTGAAGTTCCTTATACTGATGCTATTCCAAGTGATTATGATGGTGTGATGGGGGTTCCCATTACATTCTTAGATAAATACAACCCAGCACAGTTTGAAATTGTTGGCGCAAGTGATAACGGTGTGGTTGATGAAAAATATAAAATACCACATTTTAAAAAACATAATGAACCCTACATAAACGGACAAAAAATTTACAAACGAATTTTTATAAAAAGAAGGTAAATGAAAACAACTTTAAGAACGGATATTTCGGTTAAAAATATATGCGAAGGCTTTGTTTATAATGAACTTGAGGGTAAAGGTTTATTTGGACTTTCTGGTAAACTTACTATACAACCGGAATACCAAAGAAATTACATTTATGCTTCTGATGGTGGTAAAAGAGAGATAGCGGTTATTGAATCCATACTGAAGGGTTATCCAATTGGGCTAATATATTTTAATAAAATTAGTGATGATAATTTTGAAGTTTTAGATGGTCAACAGCGTATTACTAGTTTTGGTCGTTTCGTGACAAATAAATTTGTTATCAGAGATGAAAACGGTAATGAACAATTATTCGGGGGGTTTGCAGTAGATAAAAAAAATAAGATTTTAGAAACAAAACTATTAATCTATGAATGCGAGGGTACAGAAAGCGAAATTAAAGAATGGTTTAAAACTATCAATATTGCAGGGGTTCCGCTAAATAATCAAGAATTGTTAAATGCTGTGTATTCTGGACATTTTGTTACATTGGCGAAAGAGGAATTTAGTAATAGTCGAAACTCCAACATCCAAAAATGGAGTTCCTATATAAAAGGCAGTGCTACTCGTCAAGAATTTTTGGAACATGCATTTGCCTGGGTAAGTAAAGGTAATATTGGGGAATATATGAGCCGTCATCGTCATGATGCTAATATTAACGAATTAAAAACATATTTCAATTGTGTTATTGACTGGGTTTCAACTGTTTTTAAAGATATCGAAACTGAAATGAAAGGACTTGAATGGGGTCGACTTTATGAAGAGTATCATAAAAAATCATATAATCCCATAAAAGTTTCTGAACAGGTCAAACAATTATATGCTGACCCTTACATTAAAAATCGAAAAGGTGTGTTTGAATTTATACTTGGTGGTTCATTGGATACAAAACTTTTAGAAGTTCGAGTATTTGACGAAGCAACAAAGAAATCTGTATATACAAAACAAACATCAGAAGCAGTAAAGGCGAGTATTTCTAATTGTCCTTTATGCGCACTCGGGCACGATTCTAATAAGACGAAAATTTGGAATCTTATAGAAATGGATGCAGACCATGTGACAGCATGGAGTAAAGGCGGAGCAACGGTTATTCAGAATTGTGAAATGCTTTGTAAAACTCATAATCGAGCAAAGGGAAATAGATAGTTACATCTAATCACATGAATTAATAAATAGGGTAGTCCTTATAAAAGTCATTTTCAAATTCAGAAATATTCATTTGCTTAAAACGTCCCCAAGGTTTAAGCTGATTCCATCCCCAGAGTTTGAGTTTGTGTGAAATTTCACGGAGCCGGTTCCTTGCAATTTCACTTTTTTCTCAAATCTTAGGCGAATAAAATTTCAAATGCTCACTTTCAACGGGCATCAGGTTTTTTAGGTATTTGTCTGTCATTTCCAAACTCTGGTGGCCTGCTTGCATTTGAATATCTTTAGAGTCGGCTCCAGCCTTAATTTGCATTACCATTCCGGTGTGTTTAAATCCGTAAAACTTAAACTCTCTGTGCATTTTAAGAGCTAACCGCATTTTTTCAAACCTATTCCAAAAGTAATTTTTACTTACTCCCTTTGCCCCAGGCTTCCCGCTTGTGGTTATTAAGTAATAATCTGCCGGATAGTTTATTAAGCCTTCTTCTATCAATTCTTTTTTAAAATGCAAAGGAATAACCGGCATTCGTTCTCTGTTTGTTTTGCTAATTTCGGCACTCACCCTTATTATTTCTTCAGTTATTAAAATATCACTCACCCGCAAAAATCTTATTTCGTGGGGCCTTATGTAGCAATAGAAGATTAATCTACACGCGAGCCACATTTGCGGATCGTTTGCAAGAAAATACTCTTTCATTCGGGCAATTGCTTTCTCGGAAAAATATCGCGGCGCCTGAGCAGGTTTCTTCTTTATTTTTATATGCAACACAGGATTGTATTTTATTGCGTTTTGCTCAATAGCAAAATCGAAAATTCTGTAAACCTGTTCTTTATATAGCTGCCTACTATTTGTTATTTTCCGAACTGTTACTAAGTAATTAAAAAAATTGGTAATAACTTTAGGCGTAATAGCCGATATGTCGGCCTCGTGCATGTTAATACTTTCTATGTACTTCACAAAAATTCTCAGCTTGCTTTGATAGGTTGTGTAGCTTGTACTGCTAATTTCTTGAGCTACGCTGGCCAGATAGGCATTCGCAAAATAATTAACTGTTTTGTTACTTTTTTTATTTCTACCACCCAGGCGGGCATTGGCGGAGTATTCAATTTCATCGAAAAAAATCAGGGTTTTTTCTTTTTCATCAATAGGATTAAACCCATTTTTCAATTTAAACACAATTTCATCTATCAAATTATTTGCAAATCGTACACGGGCAGCCGCAGATTTTAATTCTGCGAAGCCTTTATAAATTCTAATTTGCTCATATTTTGTGGATTTTTCGTTAAAAAATCGGTAGTAGACGAACCAATCTTTAGTTAAATCACCGCCCCTATTATTCAATTTAGGGACGGTGGCTTTAATTTTTCTGTTCATAAAAGTTTCATTTTTTTAGCTCCAAAAACTGCGAAACACCCAGCACACCAAAAAAAACCACTCTTTAAACTCATAACAACCTGATTAATAAACAATTACAGGCTTTTGGGTGAAAGACGGGATTATACCCTACTCTGTAAATATTTGTAAATCAGATAAATATAAACGGTGTGATTGGTGTGTTGGGGGTGCTTGCTATCTATTTTACTTCATTTTTTTTTATCTTTCTATACGCTTAATCATTGAGAGACAGCACTCGTTCATTTGCTATAACTTTTTTGGCCGGATGCGTAATGATCTTTGTTAAAGCCAAATTTTGGCTCAACCTATTTTTACTCTTTGATTCGGATTTTTGATAAACTCAATTTCTCCCTTTAGGTTATTTAACTCTTTTTCTAGTGCGCCTAGCATTTTTGCCAGCTCGGTTAACTGCTGTTGTAATAAATTCATATCGTTTTGTTTTAAAGTGTAGTCTGCCGGGGGCTCAGATACTTTATCTTGTACAAAGCCATATTTAACCGCTATATCGCGGTGATTCTCAATTATGTAGGCAACATATGTCGCGGGTATAACCTGATGTTTGTTATAAACCTTGCCTATCGCTTGTTTGCTTATCCCCATCATCTCTGCAAATGCTGTCTGAGTTTTCCGCTCTCGCTTCAAAACTTCTACAAGTGCTTGATTTTGTGTGAATTCGTATGTAGACCTTTTACCTGACATTATTTAGACCCCTTCCAAATTAATTGATTTTAAAATTATTTTAATCAAATAGTAATTTAATCATTGACAACGGTCATTTAATAACTTACATTTGTCAACCATTAGTTAACTATTTATTTACCAAATGTAAACCAATTGTTAACCTGTTGTAAACCTATAAATGTACTGTAAAAATGAGAAAAACAAACAAAAAGGAGCGACAAAAGCTCCGCCAAAAAATTCTCCAGGTGCGCGGGGCAATGACCCAGATAGCAAAAAACGAAGGAGTTACTATATCATTCGTTAGCAGCGTGTTGCTTGGAGAAAAGAACTCCGAATCGGTAGTTGATGCCGCCATAGCCTACCTTGAAAGTAAACAGAAAATTGAGATGAAACGCTCAAAAAAACTATCGAAGCTATGATCGACCTATCAAAAATCCAAAAAATAAACAAGGAGCTCGTTGCCAAAGATGGACGTTTGCTCCAAGTAGAAGTCAACCTATTGGAGTTTCATCAGATTGACATCGATGTAAAATTAAAACTTCTCGATAGCTACCTGGCCGATAAAAAAGCACAAGCAGGACTAGAGCTTATGAATATCCCAATCGAGAATCAGTTGGAGCAATTTGGCATTTGCCAATTTGGGGGCATGGACGAGCTTCCAGATTTTACACCTACACAAACTAATCAAGAATGGTTTGATTGTGGCCACCGGGGAAAGTGTCCCGGAGAAGGTCTCGTTTGTAAATCTATTATTACTCCCCTTGGAAAAATCTCCCCCCGGATGATTCAATATATATCGTTAGCCGCTAAAGGATTATACGATAACGATATAGCCGAAAAAATGGGTATTAACACAACTACTATCAGCAGCTACAGGGTGCATTGCCTTGCTGTATTGGAACTTGAAAACAAATCTGCCCTTGTTGCCTGGGCAAAAGACAAAAACATTGTATAGCTATGGACCTACCAAATCAATATTTTACGCATCAAATGCAAATCGATTTTATAGACAGTTTGCGAAATACCGACATATCTCTATTGGAGAAAAAGATGCTGGATGCTGTTTTGCAATCACTACACGATAGCAAAAGCCGCGTGCGCGAAAACGGGGGAAATGTAACCGTTACTATGAGCCACGAGCGATATCAGAAGTATATAAACATTGTTGTAAGTCCAGAGCAGAATATGCCACTTGACTTATTTATAGTGCACTTCGCGCAACACTTGAAAGTTCGTACTTCAATTTTTGAAGAAAAGTTTTTAGCGAAAGCTAAAGAAACACTTGCGCAACGATGATGCATAAGGACTACATAAAGAACTTTGTTCTGAGCGCGGTGAAGCAGCGTGATATGCTTGTAAATAAGCATTGTAACCGCAAGGACTTGTCGAAAATTGACAAGTACAGAACTATTCTAAAGGCATACGCTGAAGATATCCCTACAACTCCGTTGATGGCCCGTTTTTATGTAGCCCACTACGAAAAAATACTTTACATGCTCCCACCCAGCCGCCACAAACAAGCTTTAGAGCTTTATGCTCAATGTCAATTATTAATTCACAACTGAAACACACTATTATGATCATAACATCATCCGAAGACCTTAGGGCAGTTGAAATTGCCTGCATCCTTGCCAGCAAACAATGTAAGGTTGAAATTGATACCTGCAAATCGGTACTTGATAGGCTATCGCCCGAAAATGATCTTCTAATCATTATCGAGCATAATGCAAAAATGCTTCTACGCTATGAGAAGCTTGCAGCCGCAGCCGCTTCACAGCAAAACATAAACGCCGTTCACGAAAAGGCAAATTCATAACTCCTAAAATCAAACAAATGCACCCAAGTACCAGAGAACAAATTCTCCAGGTTGCTAACCTTGTCGAAGTTGCTCAAGACTTTGTCACCTTCGAAAAAACAGGCAACAACTACTATGCAAAATGCCCCCTTTGTGGCAAAGATGGGAAAGGTAAAGGCCTTTCTCTAAATAAATCGAAAGGTCTTGTTAAATGTTTCTCGTGTGATTTTGGCGCCGCCACTCCGTTCAAATTCCTGACTGAAGGTCTGGGGAAATCGAAAGATGAAGCGTGGGAATATCTTGCACAACGCTACAATGTTGTCGAAAACATCTATAAAACCAAGAAAGCAGATAAAAAAAGCTTTTGCAGTGTTCAGCTTCAGCAATCGGGACTTACTGCCGACGATGTTCGCGCATTGATTCAAACCGATGAACAAACCGTGGTTGAACGCGATGTCTTTACTGAAGGTACGCTTGACCAGTACGGCAATATTGTAGAAGGAGACGACATGATTGTGTGGTACTACGGCCTTGATGGAAAACAGGTAATGTACACTTCGCAAACTTCGCGCAATAAGAAAGAACAGCCATTTTTCCGCATCCGGTGGAGCACTCCGGACTCGCACCTGGACAAGCACCAGAACCCAATTAAATATCAAAGCCCCAGCGGATCGGGAACACATTTGTTTATTCCGCAAAAAATTAGAACGCTGTACAATTCGGGCGCGAAAATTGAAACTCTGTATTTGCAGGAAGGCGAGAAGAAATCGGAGAAAGCCAACAAACACGGAATTATTTCGGTGGGCTTGGGTGGCATTAACGCAATTGGACAAAACGGGCACCTGCCTTATGAGCTTCAACTGATAGTGAAACGATGCTCGGTGAAGAATGTAGTGCTGGTGTTTGATGCCGACTGGAAAGACATAAGTGCGAAGCCTAAAGATGGGTTTCATGCTGACATAAGACCCAAGAATTTTTACTATGCCGCCAAAAATTACCGCGACTATTTTAAGGCTTTCGTAAATCTGGACATTTATCTGGAGCTTTATATTGCTGGTATCCGCTATAATGGTAAGGACAAAGGTTTGGACGATTTGCTGAACAACCAACTGAAGAACCAGGAAGATAAACTGTTGGAAGATTTTAAAAAGACTCTGAACCTTAAAAATGGGGAAGGTGAATATGTGGAGATGATTAAGATTACCGATATGGTGGATCTTAAACTGGCCGAAATCTGGAACCTTCACGACAGCTATAAATTCGCCGAACAGCATAAGGAGAAGCTTCAGGGGTTGAAGGAATTCTATATTCAGAAACTGAAATGGAAATATACCGAAGTCGGTGAACTGAAACTGGCTCAACCGCTGATGCCCGATGAACTCTTTTACGAGAAGGAAGACAAACTAAACCGCGATGGGGAAATTACCGGAAGCAGCTATTCGTTTAACTATGAGTATGCCTACAACTTTCTAAGGAATCGGGGGTTCTGGAAAATTCGCATGGCAAACCACGAGTTGAGTTTTGTGGAAATAAGAAACCGGACCATTAAAATGGTTGATAATTACTATATACGAGATTTTGCCACAAACTTTGCCAAAACCAGCATTAAGAGCACCGATAGAAATAAATACATGAATATGATTTATCGTGGCGGCGCGAAATACTTTGGTCCCGATTCGTTGAAATTTATGGATGAGTTTGTTCCTGTGTTGGAGCTGGATGATAAATACAGTCAGAAAATGTATTTTCAGAAGGAGTTTTGGGTAATTAAAGCCGACAGCATTAGCGGGCTCGACTACTCGCATATGGAGCGCTTTATTTGGGAAGAGAAGATTAACGATTTTGCAGCCGTAAGACTCCAAACTCCGCTGTTTAGTATTACCAAGATAACTCAGGAAATGATGGACAAGAACAAAAACATACCTGAGAATTTTTTGGGCATGTTTACTGTTACCCATACCGAAGATGCCGCAAATTGTCACTTTGCCCAATTCCTATGGGATACCGGCGACTTTTATTGGGAGAAACACCGTTTTCGCGATGCCGACACCCGCAGCAATGAAGAACTTGCAGAAACAGCGGTTCAGTTTGTGAGCAAAATGAGCGCAATTGGCTATCTGCTTCACACCTATTTCGATGCAGCAAGCCCGAAAGCGATCATAGGCATGGACGGAAAACTGAGCGAAGTGGGAAAAAGTAACGGTGGATCAGGAAAGAGTCTTGTGGGCGAAGCTGTGGGGCGTTGTATTCCGCAGGTGAAGATTAACGGGAAGAAGAAGAACATGGAGGAAGATAAACACCTTTTTGAACGGGTGAACGAGAAAACAGACAGCGTTTTTATTGACGACGTCCGGGTTAATTTCGACTTCGAACAGTTATTTCCCCACAT
>Ga0209575_10000424_pt1 | contig 28440 bp, 18 predicted proteins | sample Medcelwee11metaG_FD_187172 | JGI IMG/M metagenome (GOLD analysis project Ga0209575, IMG submission 187172) | Freshwater pond sediment microbial communities from the University of Edinburgh, under environmental carbon perturbations - Medium... | ecosystem: Environmental > Aquatic > Freshwater >...
CTGGCTTGCATTGCAGGCATTTATCTAACAATAATGCGATCGCTTATAAAACAGCGATCGCTTCTTTTTTTTCTCTTAACTAACCTAAACAATAGGATTTTACCATGAATAACTCAACTAAACAAGCTGTTGTTGATGAAATGAAACGCATTAAATCTGAAATTAAATCTCTCAATCGTGAGCTAGAACGTCTGGAATATCAACTATCTTACTTAGAAGAGGATGAACTACCAGACTTTGAATGGATTGATGATTTATTAGTTCTCAAAGATTGTTACAGCTATCGCTAATGAGTGGTAGTCTTTTTGACTCAAAATACATTCTGAAAACGGTTATCACCTCTGAGTTATGACCGTTTTTGTTCTACAATATTAATAGGTAAAAAACAATGAAAACTAACAAGCAAACTATGGCTACTTTAAGTGTTTTTGGTACTAAACCCGCTAATGAAATATTAGTGCCTGAATTTCCCCTCGGTATTCGCAACGATTGTCAGATTGGTCGCTGGAAAATAGGCGATCGCCCGATTGATGGAGATATTACCATGAGTATCATTAAAGTTGCCCGCTTCTTTGGCGACTTAGGTACTACGAAAGCTACAGATTGGTTACAAGTCTGGTTCATTGCTGAATCTGGTAATCTACCGCCTGATACTGTGATGGTTACGTATCTCAAAACTCGCAGTTTAGGTAATTTCTATTTCACTATTACAACGTTGATGGCGAAAGGTATTGAGCCAGCTAGTGGAATATTCAAACCACGCTTTGAGAAATATTCTGGCAATATTGATGGTCAGAATACTAGCTATTATGGCTTAATCTGGGATTGGGAACCACGTAGTGATCCACAGCGTGAAAATAAATTTGTAGCAGTTCTTGACAATATAGAATTATCTATGAAAATGGTTGATTCTATCGCTACAAAACTAATGGCTCCAGTTGACTTACATCAAGCATTATCACCATCTCCAGAGGATGCTTTACAGCCAGTATTAGATTAGTTTATCTAGTCAATATTCCGAGGGTAGGATGCAAGTCTTGCCCTCTTTTTTTATTCTGATAAACTTTGCAAAATAGGAGTATTAACCATGGATGCTAAAACATTGAAAATTCAACAATTAAATGACCAGTTCCGCCGTCGAGTAGGACCTGACTGGTATATGTCTCAAGGTGTTGCGGAATTGTCCACTGAGAAGAAACATGAATTATTGGCACTAGTAATCAGCTTTGGTTTATTTGACGAAGGTAATGATCCTTATGGTGAACATGATTTCGGTCAAGTTAAGTTGGATAATGTCAAATATTTCTGGAAAATTTCTTACTACGATAAAAACCTAGAATACGGTAGTCCTGAACCTTCTGACCCCGCTATTACTAGGCGGGTGATGAATATTATGGAAGCGTCTGAATATTAAATTATTATTAAATCCCAGGAAGTATTCCTTGGGATTTTTTTTAATATTGAGGAATTAGATATGGGTTAGGTTACTGATGGTTAAGATTAAGTTTTATAAATGAGACTTGTAAATTCTATTTTCCTGTTAAACTCAGATTGATTTTTAAGAATTACCTTTCGTAATTTTTAGGAAAATGTATTAAGTGAAAATAAGGAGATGTAACATGAGTTTGTTTGACAACTTAAAAACTTTAGAAATTATTGCACCAGTTTCTGGTGAAATTATAAACATTGAAGATGTCCCTGATGCTATATTTGCGGAAAAAATAGTTGGTGATGGCATTGCAATCAAACCAGTAGGAAATAAAATGGTTGCTCCAGTAAATGGAATAATTGGCAAGATATTTGAAGCAAACCATGCTTTTTCTATTGTATCTGATGATGGGGTTGAAATATTTGTTCACTTTGGCATAGATACCGTTGCATTAAAAGGAGAAGGTTTCAAACGGATTGCTGGAGAAGGTCAAACTGTAAAAGTGGGTGATACTATTCTTGAATTTGATTTAGCTCTTTTAGAAGAGAAAGCAACATCAACTATAACCCCGATTGTTATTTCTAATTTAGATGAAATTAAAGAGCTGACCAAAATGTCTGGTAGTGTTACCGCTGGTGAAACTCCTGTTTTAAGGTTGGTAAAATAATACAACAGTGAATTTTTTTGTGGTGATGAGGGTTCTTGTCACCGTTCTTCCCAATTTAGATAAATGTATTGAGTAGAAACTTGTACGTTTTCTAAAACCGATTTTTAAGTAAGGCGATGCTAATCTTCTCTCTTTAATTATGATTGGATTTTTGTTACCTTTAATATTGTTAGTTAGTCCAACTTTTTTTATTCTCTGGGGTGCTTTTGCACGATTTGGTTTGACTTGGAGACTTATGTTGATTCCGGTTGGTGGTATCGTTGGTTTTATATTAATGGCGATCGCTGGCGGTTGTTTTTATGAGTTTATGATCAAGTTAGAAGATCAACGAACTGGCCCACCTGAGTCAGGAGCTATAGGAGCAGCAACAGGTCGAGCGATTATGTCATTTATTTGGATGATTTTATTAGGTTGGATTGGTTCAGGATTGGGTGCTTGGTTGATTATGACCTATTGGTTAGGTTAAGCTACTTGCATCAAAATTAGGATTGTAATTTTGAGTTAGTCTGTTATGAAGTAAAAAATGGATTGACAATACGAATCTGATTTTGGATTACTTGGTTATGTTGCATATCCTCAGAATAAATAATTTCACACTCTGTTAATAAACCTGTAGCAATAATTAAGCTATCCCAGTAAGAATAACGATACTGTGAATTAATTTCTAATGCCTGTAAAACTTTATCTGTATCAATTTCATGCACAAAAAAATCATCAACCATATTCCTAATAATCTCTCTGGCACTATCAGGTTCAACTAATTTCTTTTTAATTAAAACATTAAATAATTCTCCTACAACTTGGGTACTAATAATCAGAGAGTCAAAGTTATTTTCAATAATTTCTTGAACTTTTAAATACTTTTCTTGAGGGCTTTTTGCATAGAGATAAACCCAAATATTAGTGTCTATAAAAATATTACCGCTCATATAATTCCTCACGATTAAATTTATAATCACTAGGAAGTTGGAAAGCATACTTGTTAACGTTCTTAAAAAAACGTTCTTTTCTGCTCTCTTTATCTATTATTTCTTCACGAATAATAACCTTAAAAGTTTTACCTTCCATTGCTTGACTCATTTTTTCATTGAGAATCAAAACCCCATTTTGATAAGTCGCTGTTAATACTTTCTGCATGGTTATTTCCTTTTTGATTGAAAAATCAAAAAAATTAAGTTTTTCTAAAAGTCAATATTTATAAAATATTGTAACTGATATAATTTAATTTGTGATAATTGTACCAATAGAGGTGAACTTTCTCTGGTACTATTATTCTTACCGCAGTCTGTTTTCCTATCTCTTTTTTTCTCAATAGGTTTAATTGGTACATTGAAAGTCGCTATTTATTGTCGTGTTTCCACTCATGATCAATCTTGTTCTCGGCAAGAACAGGATTTAATTGAATATGCTCATAGAGCTAAATATGAAGTTGTTGGTATTTGGAAGGAAACCGCTTCTGGTTTTTCTAATAAATTATCAGAAAGAGCTAAGGTAATTGCTTTAGCTCAACGTCGTCAGATTGATGGTATTTTGGTGACTGAATTGAGTCGTTGGGGGCGTAGCACTATTGATTTGATTCATACTTTGAATGATTTGCATAGTTGGGATGTTTCTTTAATAGCGATTACTGGTATGCAGTTTGATTTACATACTCCCCAGGGTAAGTTGATTGCTACTATTATGTCGTCAATAGCTGAGTTTGAACGTGATTTAATTCGGGAGCGGGTGCGGTCTGGTTTAGCGGCTGCTAAGGCGAGGGGAAAAATATTAGGTCGGCGACCGGGGCAACGTCCCAAGTCTGATCGTCTCGCTCCCAAAGTATTAAAGATGGTGGCGGATGGTTTGTCTTACCGACATATTGCGGCTCAATTGCGGTTGAGTAAGACTACTGTGGTTGAGATTGTCAAACGTCATAGACAATCTGAAACTTAGATTGTTGATTGGATTCATTAGCAATTATGTTAAACTGAATTTGTATGTTGGAGAAACCTAAATTTTTTCCTATTCAAAGGTTAATATTATGAGTCAAAGTATTGAATTTATCACCACAATTAATCAAGGTATAATTATTATTCCCCAACAGTATCAAGGAGAAATTGGGGAAGCCCAAGAGGTGCAAGTCATTATTAAAACTAAGTCAAAAAATTGTCATCAAATTAACCAATTGGCAGGAAAAGTAAAAGCCTTTAAAAATATTAATCCTGTAGCATGGCAACGAAAAATTAGAGGGGAATGGGATGAAACTAGATTATCTAATTGATACTAATATATTTATATCATTAATGAATGAAGAACTCAGTGAACCAATACCTGCTGGTAATTTAGGCTATTCGATCATTACAGCAATTGAATTACTCTCTTTTAGTGGATTAGACAAAGAAGAAGAAAGCATTATTCAAACTAATCTCAACAGTTTAGAGCAAATTATTTTAACAACTAGTATTGCAGAAAAAACAATCTTGTTACGTCGTCAATATCATTTGAAAGTACCAGATGCAATTGTTTGTGCTACAGCTTGGGAATCAGAATGTGTTTTATTAACTAATGATAAACAATTAACTAATATTCAAGAAATTCAAGTTGTTTCTTTAAAAATAATAAATTAGGAATATTTTTACATTTTTCTAACTATACCTAAAGTTAAACTAAGCCTAGTCTTCACTAACTTCTTTCCCAAAGAAATTTACGCTCTGATTCATTAATTAAAATATCATTAATACTAGCAAAACGATTTTGCATTAAGCCATATTCTGTAAATTCCCACATTTCATTCCCATAAGAACGATACCACTGATGCGATTCATCATGCCACTCATACTCAAAGCGTACTGCAATACGATTATCAGTAAAAGACCATAACTCCTTGCGTAACCGATAATCTAACTCTTTTTCCCATTTACGATACAGAAAAGCCTTAATTTCCTCCCTACCAGACAAAAATTCAGTACGATTACGCCATTGAGAATCAATAGTATAAGCCAAAACTACTCTTTCTGGGTCCCTGCTATTCCAAGCATCTTCAGCCATTTTTACCTTTTGTTGAGCTGTTTCTAAGGTAAACGGCGGAAAAGGGGGTTTAGATTCTATTGACATGATTAATTTTAGCAATTTGTATAGATATATTAAACAAGTTTATCAGGATATATTTTGTATATGTTGATACTTGCATCTAATAACACAGATGGTTTATTAAAAAAAATAAAATTTCTGACGTAATTTTGGCAACAATTGAAATTGTGAACTCTTTACCAATTTAACATATTTGTAACTAGGCGTAAATTTAAACTAAGCTAAATCGTCACCGACTTAACTCGTCTTCAAAACCGGACATGAGACTTTCACCTAAGCCGATTTATCTCTAATAGACCAATACAAAATCAAGTTGGTAAACCCCAAAAAGAAATACCAGAGTTTGTTCAATATTCAGCCTTAAGTTGAAAGTCTTACCCTGTATTTATTTCAGCCTTAGCGTGGTTTTCTGTACAATTGTTGAGCAATTACAGGAAAATTTGTCTTTTTTTCTACTATTTCCCGATTTTTGGTAGCTTAATAGTTGATTTCAGCGTTTGGACTACAAATGAAAGTCTTACCCTGTAATTGTTCTAGCCTTAGCGTGGTTTCTTGCACAGATGCTACTCAAACCCCATTTACTACAACTTATCCCGTCAATAAATAGGTTTCTTAGTGCAAAAGAAGGTTCGTGTCAAATGGTACAACATCGAGGTGTAACCCTTGCCAGATAAGGATTGTTAAAAAACTTAATATTCTTACCACTAGTGCATCAATTTGGTAAAACTAAAAGAGAATACTAAATCACTTACTTCTATTTCTCAAGACAGAATATCCCTAATATCATTTAGCTACTATTGAGATAGTGAAACATCATAAATAATATCAACTTAAATTTATTAACTGAAATTATTATTCAACAAAATTAAGTCTGAGGAAAAACTCTAATAGTTTGATTAAAGATTAACTTAACTCTATGCAAAGTTTATTCAAATAGATAACCAGCAAATTAAATTTTTATCCCCATCTTGTTACTAATACTCAATATCCAACACAAATGGCTTAATACTTATCTTGAATGACCAATACCTGGAAGGGCGATCGCCCAATTTAGAGAAATCAGAATCACTCTCAACACTAAATATAGGTTACAAAATTAGTCCTGCGTCACCAGATAGCGGACTAGTCTGTTATCACCGGACTGACTCAAATTAATATAAAATATAGTCCGGTACTACCAGACACCGGACTTTTTTTGAACGGTCTGCTAATACCGGACTTTTCGTTGAACACAAAACTAGTTTATCACTATGAATGACATTTTTTACCCTGTTTCTGAGTTGAGGGACCGCTATAGCATTGCTAAACAAACTATGTATGAGCGGTTAAAACATCTAAATATCACTCCTATTAAGATTGATAATAAATCTCACATTACAAGTGAACAATTAGATTTATTAGACCGTTTAAATGATCATCTGAAATTAGGGGCAACTATGGCAAGTTTTGACCCTGATGTTAGAATACCTAAGCCGAAAAAACAGGTACAACTTGCTACAATACCAGAGCCAATACCGGCTCCTGTTGTGCCTGTTTCTACAGAAATTACGCCTATTAATGATTCATCTGTACTGACAATTATTGATAAATTAGCAGAGGCGATCGCTCAAAAGAGTAATGATCCTCTGGCTAGTTATCACGCCCTAGAAATAGCATCAGAAAAACAGTGGATTTTATCATCTAGTAAAATATTTGAGTTAATTGGTGTGCATCCGCACGGTTCACAATTTACTTGGTGTAATTGGCAGTTTATCGCTAGTGGTAAGGTTGGTCGTCAGAAGGGGTGGTTAGTGCAACAACTCAAGTAATGAAAGTTTTCCCTAGAAAATCTTTCTAATATTGTGATGACTAATGTGACTGCTGATTTGTTTAAGTCACCTGTGATTTAATACTTTTCAGTTAATAGTGATAGTAGGGTTAATTCATGAATTATCCCTACTTTTTTAGGAACTTATTTTGTGAGCCGAAATATCATAATATGCGTCATTAGTCAATAATATTTCATCAAAAAATATTTTTTTCCATCACAACACGAATTAAAAAAAATATGTTATTTCTATAGGCTGTGTAGTTTTATTTATACTCACGTTACCTTAGCCGAAAATTATCTCAATTAAATTTAAGTCTTAATTTTTTAAAGAATTAACCTTAATCATGTGATTGGGAATTTATCTAATTAGTCAATATTAATCGTTAAAAATCAGGAATACCACATTATGTCTAATTTTACTCAATTCCCTAAATCCAATACTTTAGTTATCATTGATGGTAATGTTCCCGCTTACTCTACCCTAATAGCAGGACTCGACTCTCATACTAAATACATACTGCTTGACACTAATCAGGATGGGATTGAGCAGATTACAAAAGCCCTGGAGAATAGCCCGGCGATCAATACTCTACATATTGTTTCTCATGGTCGGCCTGGCTGTATTGAAATAGGTAATAATACACTTGACTCCGCAAATATAGAATCTTATGCAGATCAATTAGGAAAATGGTCTGCTTTTTTGGGCCGTGAAGGTGAAATATTACTATATGGTTGTGAAGTTGCACGGGGACAAATTGGTGAAAAATTTGTGGCTCGGTTACAAAAATTAACAGGTTTAAATATTGCGGCCAGTAATACTTTGATGGGTGACACCCAGCAGGGCGGTAATTGGAATTTAGAATTTATTTTAGGTCGGGTTAAATCATTATTAGCTTTTTCTCCACAAGTGCGGGCTAATTATGGTTATGTATTAGCTGAGTTTGTGAATGATACTTTTACGGGCAATAGTGTTACAGGAAATTGGATTTATAGAGAGAATCAGCCTGGAAAAACAGTCGGTTTAACAGTACCAGGTGGCAGTGGCACAATACCCAGCCTTTCCGGTCTTAGTGATGCGGCGGGTAGTGGAGCATTAAGATTGACTCCTGGTAATTTATCTAATGTGGGATATGCAGGATTTGTTCTTTATAATACTCCGCTTAGTTCCACTTCAGGGGTAAAAGTTACCTTTGATTTTTTTGCATACGGCGGTAATGGTGCTGATGGTATTAGTTTCTTTTTAGTGGATGGTAATGCTAATCCTACCACCCCAGGTGCTGCCGGTGATGGTCTTGGCTACAGAGGTTTAGTTGGGGGATATGTAGGAATTGGTTTTGATGAATATGGTGGGTATTCTAGTTCATGGTCTCCCGATTCAATAGGAATCAAGGGATCTACAGTAGGAGGCAATCAAAATCTAAAACGAGGAGTAGTTGTTCCTGGTGGCATTGACAACACCAGTGCTACCGATCGTAATCAAGCCTTGAGAAGAGCACAAATTGTTTTGACACCTAGTACTGCGGGACAACCTAATCAGTTATCTGTAGCCATGGATCTGAATAAGGATGGTGATTTTGTTGATGCTGGTGAACTACTAATTGCTCCTTTTGATCTTGCGGCGGTAAATGGACCTGTACCAGCTAATTTTAAATTTGGTTTTGCGGCTTCCAGTGGAGGACAGACTAATACTCATGAAATACGTGGTCTTGTTTATGAAACGGTGAATTTGCCGACGGGTGCTAATAAAACTGTGACAACTGATGAAGATGTTGCTTATACATTAAAAGTTGCCGACTTTGGTTTTAGTGATCCTGACCAAGGCGACAGTTTACAACTTGTGAAAATTGAACAGTTACCAACTACAGGTCATTTACAATTAAATGGTAATAATATCAGTGCGGCTAATACACAAATTTCAGTAGGTGATATTACGACGGGCAAATTAAAATTTGTGCCAATAGCTAATGCCAGTGGTACACCTTACGCTAATTTTCAATTCCGAGTGTCAGATGGTACGTCCTTTAGTACAGGGGCAAATCAATTTACGATAAATGTTACGTCTGTCAATGATCCGCCGATTGCTAATAATGATTCAACTTCAACCGAATTGAATACACCTGTCATTCTGAATATTAGAGCAAATGACAGTGATGTAGATGGCAGTATTGGATCGTTTGACTTAGACCCAACTACAGGCGGTATTCAGTCTCGTTTTAGTAATAATCAAGGTTTATTTATTGTCAAGACTAACGGGGATTTATTATACAGACCAAATAATAATTATTCAGGTATAGCCTCTCTCCAATATCAGGCAATAGATAATAATGTAGCTACCTCTAATATTGCAACGGTGAGTATTAATGTAGTGAATCAAGCTCCTGTTGCAACAGGTGAAACAGTAAATACCTTTGCGGGTGTGCCGGTCACAATTAATGTTTTAACAAATGATTCTGATCCAGATGGAAACATTACTGCTGTAGATATAGACCCGACTCTAACAGGTATTCAAAATATATATAAAACAAATTACGAGACATTAAGTGTTGACTCTAATGGCATAGTCACATATACACCTTCTAGTAATTGGGTTCATTCTGGTTTTCGTACACAATATCAGGTGATCGATAACTTAGGAGCTACATCAAACCGAGCATTTTTCCAGGTAATTCTTGGTAATCGAGATCCTATTGCTAATGATGATTTTACTAAAACACCTTCTAATACCCCAATCAATTTGAATATTGGGGCAAATGATTCTGATCCAGATGGTAGTATTACAGCCTTTGACTTAAATCCCCAAGTAGCAGGTATTCAAAGTGATGTAACCACAGCCCAAGGTGAATATCATGTGGCTTATAATGCAAATACTCAGGGTGCAGTAATATTCCAACCAAATAATAACTTTAAAGGCACAGCAAATTTAGCCTATCAAGTTTATGATACTGCTGGTGCGACAGATACAGCGAATATTAGTATTGTGGTAGGAAATCAAGCCCCTGTTGCGAATAATGATTCCGACTTAACTCCTAGCAATACACCTATTTTCTTATTCCCAAGAGCTTATGATAACGATGGTACTGTTACAGGATTTGACTTAGATCCTAATACTACTGGAATACAAACAAATCGCACCACCAGCCAAGGTACATTTAGTCTGGATATTAACAGCGGTGTGCTATTTACACCCGCCAAGAATTTTAAAGACGATATAGCAAGTCTTGATTATCAAGCAATAGATAATGAGGGGCTGACAAGTAATATTGCCATAATAGATGTATTTGTAGAGAATCAAGGACCTATTGTTACCGATGATATTCAGACAGTCAACTTCGATAACCCTAGCATCACTATTAATATAGGAACTAATGACAGTGATCCAGATGGTGACAGTATTACAGGGTTTGATATAGACTTAAATACACCTGGTGTACAAAATATCTATGATGATGGTTACAATGACTATGAGGTGAATAATCGGGGAGAATTAATTATTACTCCTTATAATAATCCATTTCTATTACCTACAGGACCGAATCAGTATGTACAAATAGCATTTCTTCCTTCTTATACTGCTTTTGATAATTTGGGTAAAGAGTCTTCTACTGCTTCTGTCAATGTCTTTTCTCCTAACCGCCCACCTGTAGCCAATAATGACTTCACCACAACAGTTACAAATACACCTGTTATCCTGGATATTCTAGCTAATGATTCTGACCCAGATGCTCCACCACTAGGAGAATTGGATGAGATTTTAATTCCCGCTTATGGTATTTCTGTTCCTTTCGGATCGGGAAATTATGTTCCTGTGCAAACATCAGAGGGATATTATGAATTTGATGATACAGGATTAGTTTTGTTTAATCCTAATGCAGGTTTCAGAGGTACAGCTAATTTAGTTTATCAACTATATGATCTTCCTGGTTTAAGTGATCAGGCGACGATTAGTATTGTGGTAGGAAATGAACCACCCATCGCAGGTAATGATTCTTACTTCACTCCTAGCAATACACCTCAAGATTTATGGCCTGATACAGTAAGTTACGATAACGATGGTACTGTTACAGGATTTGACATAGATCCTAATACCAGCGGAGTACAAACAAATCGCACCACCAGCCAAGGTTCATTTAGCCTGGATAATAACACTGGTACAGTAACATTTACACCGGCTAGTAATTTTAAAGGTTTAGCAAGTCTGGATTATCAAGCAATAGATAATGAGGGGCTGACAAGTAATATTGGCATAATAGACATAGATGTGGAAAATCAACCGCCTATTGCCAATGATGATTATACAGCTGGGCCTCTATATACACCATTGACAATCAATCTGGGAACAAATGACTTTGATCCAGATGGCAGTATTACCGGATTTGATTTAGATATAGGTACACCAGGAGTACAAAATACTGTTACTCACACCGATGGTACTTGGAGTGTTAGCAATAGTGGACAAGCGATATTTACCCCTGATTTGAATCAAACCACGACAAACGGAGGGAATTTTGTATATGCAGCGATAGATAATAATGGAGGTACGGGTGAAGCGCGCCTAGATTGGTTTTTCAGTACAAATGAGCCTGTAGCCTTTGACGATAAGCACAAAATGTTAAGTGTTCAACCTAACTTAACATTAAATATTGGGAAAAATGATTTTGACCCAGATGGTACTATTGTCGCCTTTGACCTAAATCCTGCCACTGCTGCCATAGAAACAACAACTATCACCAATAATGGTACATATAGCGTCAATAACACTGGGCAATTAATATTCACCCCAGCCAGTGGATTCAAAGGCACAGCTAACTTACCCTATCGAGTGTGGGATAATAGTGGCTTATCATCTAATATTGCTAATATTAACATCACCAGAACAGTTCCTCCTATTGCCATAGATGATAAAACCACAATCCTCAGTAATACTCGTGTCAGTCTAAATATTTCAGCAAATGACTCTGATGTAAACGGCGTAGGTATTACAGGCTTTGACTTAGACCCCAGTACAGCAGTAGTAGATGCGAATATTATTACCAATGATGGAATATTCCTAGTCAACAATCGAGGTTTAGTCACCTTCGACCCCAACCAAAACTTCCAAGGCACAGCAACTATTCCCTACAAAATTATTGACAAAGTAGGCGAAACAGCGACTGCCAATATTAGCATAGTGGTGGATGATCAGTCACCGATTGCCACCAATGACCGAGGCGGTGGTATTAGTAATCAAAAACTGACAGTAAATATTGGCATCAATGATAGTGATCCAGATGGCAGTATTGTCGGCTTTGACTTAGATCCAACTAGTACAACAATAGAAACAGCTATTACCAAAACAGAAGGTATTTATAGCGTAGATAACAAAGGTGTTCTAGTATTCACACCGGCATCAAATTTCCAAGGCACAGCCAACTTACCCTATCAAGCTATTGATAATAGTGGGGAAACCTCAAATATTGCGACTTTAAGTATTACAGTAGGGAATCAAGCACCGATTGCTAATAATGACAGTACAACGACCACAAGTAATCAAGCAGTCACCTTAAATATTGGCATCAATGATAGTGATGTAGATGGCAGTATTACAGGATTTGACCTTGATACAAAAACAACAGGTATTCAGAATAATATCACAACAGGTCAAGGTTCTTACAGTGTAAATAATCAGGGTGAATTAGTATTCACACCGGGGTCTAATTTCCAAGGCACAGCTAATCTAGGTTATCAAGCTATTGACAATAGTGGAGCGACTGCCAATGCAAATATTCGTATTACGGTAGGAAATCAATTACCGATAGCCAATAATGATACAACCAATACTCTGAGTAACAAAGCAGTCACACTAAATATTGGCAGGAATGACAGCGATCCAGATGGCAATATTACAGCCTTTGACTTAGACCCGACAACAGCAAAGATTGAGAATAGTATTAAAACCACAGCGGGTAATTTCCAAGTAGATAATAGTGGAAAATTAACATTTACACCTGCCCAAAATTTCCAAGGTGTGGCAAATCTACCTTACAAAGTCGTAGATAATAGTGGTGCAACGGCTACAGCTAATATTAGTATTGCAGTAGGCAATCAACCGCCAGTAGCAACAAATGATCTACGGAATGCTATTAGTAATACAAAAGTCACATTCAATATTGGCATTAATGACAGTGATCCAGACGGCAGTATTACAGCCTTTGATCTGAATCCACAAACAGCCGGTGTTCAGAATAATATTACAACAGCTCAAGGTATTTACAATGTTGACAGAAACGGTCAACTAGTATTCACACCAGCAAATAACTTCCAAGGCACAGCCAATTTACCCTATGCCATAGTTGATAATAGTGGAGCAACAGCCACAGCAACGATTACCACAATAGTCAGTAATCAATTACCCATAGCCAATGATGATAGTACAACGACCTCAAGTAATAAAGCAGTCACCTTAAATATTGGGTTGAATGATACCGACCCAGATGGCAGTATTACAGGCTTTGATTTAGATCCAGTAAAAACAGGTATTCAACGAAATATTACAACTGCTCAAGGTTCCTACAGTGTAAATAATCAGGGTGAACTAGTATTCACACCAGACCCAGTATTCATAGGCATAGCAAACTTAGGCTATCAAGCCATTGATAATAGTGGAGAATTAGCCAATGCAAATATTAGCATAGAGGTAAAAAATAGCCCGCCAGTTGCTGAGAATGACACAACAAATACATTGAGTAATACAGCAGTCACATTAAATATCGGCAGTAATGACAGCGATCCAGACGGCAGTATTACAGGCTTTGACCTGGATGTAAAGAAAAAAGGTATTCAAAACAATCAAATCACAGCAGATGGTACATACAGTGTCGATAACAATGGAGAATTAGTATTCACACCAGTAGATGGTTTTAAAGGCACAGCTAATCTACAGTATCAAGCCTTAGATAATCAAGGTGCAGCCGATAAAGCCAATATCAATATCATTGTCGGAAATCAGCGACCGGTTGCCACAGATGACAGTTTAAGTATTAAGAGTAATACAGTGGGCATCATCAATCTGGGAGCTAATGACAGTGATGTAGATGGTAGTATTACGGCCTTTGATTTAGATGTGAAGAAAAAAGGTATTCAAACTGGTAAAGTAACTGCTGAGGGTACTTATAGTGTTGATACAAACGGTCAACTGACATTCATTCCAGCCAGTAATTTCCAAGGCACAACTAATCTACAGTATCAAATATTTGATAATGATGGAGCATCCGACAAAGCCAATATCAAAATAACGGTAGAAGATCAACCCCCAGTAGCAACGGATGATCTAGGATTTGCCGGTCAGAATAAAACAGGCACAGTCAATATTTTAGCCAATGACTTTGATCCAGATGGTAGTATTACGGGTATTGATTTAGATACGAAAAAAGCTGGTATTCAAAGTGTAGCAACAACAGCTCAAGGTCAATTCAGTGTGAATGCTAGTGGCGATGTCACCTTTGAACCAATCAGCGGATTTGTCGGAACAGCTAATTTGCCTTATCAAATATTCGATAATAGTGGAGCCACAGCCGGAGCCAAAATCAGCATGATAGTGGGAGACACACCACCGATTGCCATAGATGATGCCACATTCACCGGTCAAAACCAACCAGTCAAAATTAATGTCTTAGCCAATGACATTGATTATGATGGCAGTATTACAGGTGTTGACTTAGACCCCAATACAAACGGTGTTCAAACACAAATTACCACAACAGAAGGAAAATATGTGGTAGATGGTCGAGGTAACGTCACCTTTACACCGGTTGCTGGATTTACGGGAACAGCCAGTATTCCCTATCAAATATTTGATAATAACGGTGAAACAGCAGTTGCGGTATTAAGTATTGCGGTAGGAGATCAACCACCTGTAGCCACCGATGATATTGCTAATACCAGACCAAGTAAACCAGTCAGCTTTAACATATTAAACAATGACTATGATCCAGATGGCAGTATTACAGGGGTTGATTTAAACCCCAATCAAACAGGTATTCAGTCTCAGATAACGACAGGTCAAGGCAAATTTGTCGTAGATAAGAGCGGTAATCTGACCTTTACTCCCAAAGCAGGATTCTTAGGAACAGCCAGTATTCCCTATCAAATATTTGATAATAACGGTGAAACAGCCGGGGCAAATATTGTTGTGACGGTAGAAGATCAGCCACCAGTAGCAACAGATGATGTTGCTTATACCAACCAAAATACTCCTGTTACATTATCTAACATCTTGTCTAACGATTATGATTTAGATGGCAGTATTACAGGTGTTGATTTAGATCCTAAGAAGAAAGGTATTCAGAGTCAGGTAATAAAACCAGAAGGCACATTTAGTATTGATAGTAATGGCAATTTAGCCTTTACTCCAGTATCAGGTTTCTTAGGAATAGCTACCTTGCCCTATCAAATATTTGACAATGATGGATTATCAGCTACAGCCAATGTCATAATTGGAGTAGGAGATCAACCACCGATAGCCAAAGATGATCTAGCATTAACAGAGAAAAATCAAGCAGTCACATTCAATGTATTGAGTAATGACTTTGATTTTGATGGGAATATTACGGCAGTAGATTTAAACCCTGGTCAAGCCGGTGTACAAAGTCAAAGAAGTACGGCTCAAGGTGTATTCAGTGTTGATGCTAATGGCAATGTAGTATTCACACCAAAACAAGGATTTGTCGGCACAGCCAGTATTCCTTATCAAATATTTGATAATAACGGTGAGAAAGCTACAGCTAATATTAATGTGGTAGTACAAGAACCAGCAGTTATTAATCAACCACCAGTAGCAACAGACGACAATGGCTCAACAACACAGAACGAAAAAGTCACGTTAAATATATTAACGAATGACAGTGATGCAGATGGCAGTATTACGGGTGTAGATTTAGATACGAAAACAACAGGAATACAAGGAGGTATTACTACCAAACAGGGTGTATTTAATGTAGATAGTAAAGGTGATTTAACCTTTGCACCAGCCAATGGATTTAGTGGTGTAGCGACATTACCTTACACAATATTTGATAATAATGGTGCAACAGCTACAGCTAATATTAGTATTACAGTGAGCAAGCCAACTGTAAATCAAAATCCAATTGTAGTAGATGACGGTACATCAACCACAGCTAATCAGCCAGTACAGTTAAATATTCTGGCGAATGACTTTGATATAGACGGTAATATTGTTAGTGCTGATTTAGACTGGAAAAAAGCTGGTATTCAGACATTAGTGACAAATAGCCAAGGTCAATTTAGTCTGGATAATAATGGTAATTTAACCTTTACACCAGCTAAAGATTTCATAGGCACAGCCACACTAGAATATCAAATCACCGATAATGCGGGCGGTACAGACATTGGTAATATTACAATTGGCATACCGACAAGTACAGTAACGAACTTGCCACCAATCGCCGTAGATGATCTAACATTTACAACGGTAAATCAGCCGGTTAACTTAGATATTCTAGGCAATGACTTTGACATAGATGGCAATATCGTCAGTGCTGATTTAGATTGGCAAACAGCCGGTATTCAGACATTAGTAACCACAGCAGAAGGAACATTCAGCCTGGATAATAATGATAATCTGACATTTACACCGGTTAGTGATTTCATAGGTGAAGCCACCCTAGAATATCAAATTACTGATAATGGCGGTGAAACAGATATTGGTAATATTAGTATCACAATTCCCGATGATACAGTCACAACCAATAAACCACCGATTGCCGTGGATGACGTGACATACACCACAATTAATCAAGCAGTTCAGCTAAATATATCAAGTAATGATTTTGATATAGATGGTAGTATTACGGAGGTAGATTTAGACTGGAAAAAAGCGGGTATTCAAAAATTAGTGACAACCAGTCAAGGTCAATTTAGCCTAGCCAGTGATGGTAATTTAACCTTTACTCCCGCTAAAGATTTTACAGGTGAAGCAACCCTAGAATATCAAATCACTGATAATGGCGGGGAAACAGATATTGGGAATATCAATATTACAATTCCCAAATCAACCACACCAACTAATATTAGTCCTATCGCCGTAGATGATGTAACATTTACAACGGTAAATCAGCCGGTTAACTTAGATATTCTAGGCAATGACTTTGACATAGATGGTAATATTGTCAGTGCTGATTTAGATTGGCAAACAGCCGGTATTCAGACATTAGTAACCACAGCAGAAGGAACTTTCAGCCTGGATAATAATGATAATCTGACATTTACACCAGTTAGTGATTTCATAGGTGAAGCCACCCTAGAATATCAAATCACTGATAATGGCGGTGAAACAGATATTGGTAATATCAGTATCACAATTCCTGATGATACAGTCACAACCAATAAACCACCGATTGCCGTGGATGACGTGACACACACTACAATTAATCAAGCAGTTCAGCTAAATATATCAAGTAATGATTTTGATATAGATGGTAGTATTACGGAGGTAGATTTAGACTGGAAAAAAGCGGGTATTCAAAAATTAGTGACAACCAGTCAAGGTCAATTTAGCCTAGCCAGTGATGGTAATTTAACCTTTACTCCCGCTAAAGATTTTACAGGTGAAGCAACCCTAGAATATCAAATCACTGATAATGGCGGGGAAACAGATATTGGGAATATCAATATTACAATTCCCAAATCAACCACAGGTAATACTAATCAACCGCCCGATGCTAATAATGATGCGACATACACCTTCTTAGATCAACCAGTTAATCTGAATATTTTGGATAATGATTTTGATGTAGATGGTAATATTACGGGCATTGATTTAGACCTGAAGAAAGCTGGTATTCAGCGGGTATTCACGAATAGTCAAGGCCGATTCAGTGTAACTCAGAATGGAGAGTTAACCTTCACACCAGTTAAAGGCTTTATCGGTGATGCAAATATTAATTATCAAATCTTTGATAATAATGGTGCAACCGACACAGCGAATATCAATATTTTGGTAGTGGAAGAGTCAACTATTCCTCCTAATAATCAACCGCCTATTGCTATTGATGACAGTACATCAACAATTGAAAATCAGTCAGTTAATCTGAATATTCTCACTAATGATAGTGATGCAGATGGCAGTATTACCGGCATTGATTTAGATACGCAAAAAACTGGTATTCAGACAGTGGCGACAACCAATCAAGGTGTATTCAAAGTGAGTGCTGATGGTGATTTAACCTTTACTCCTGCTAGTGGTTTTACGGGAGTTGCTACCCTGCCCTATCAAATATTTGATAATAGTGGTTTATCGGATACAGCTAATATTAGTATTACGGTAGAGGCTGAAACTATTGTCACACCGCCAACAGATAATACTGATAATACGGTGACAAATAAACCACCTGTTGCTAATTATGATTCAACTAGCACCACTCAGAATAAACCAGTCACCCTGAATATTAGCACTAATGATTCAGACTCAGACGGTAATATTACAGCAGTTGACTTAAATCCTGATGAAGATGGTATTCAAAAACAAATTACTACAGCTCAAGGTAGTTTCAGTTTAGATAACAATGGCAATTTGACTTTTGTACCTGTGAGCAGCTTTACCGGTGTAGCAACATTAACTTATCAAGTAACTGATAATGATGGTGCGCAAGATACTGCGATTATCAATATTCGGGTGAATGAAGCGAATAAACCTTTAGACCCGATTGAGTGTGATTGTGTGGAGCCGATTTTAGTTGACAATACCGCCCAACCAATAGATATATTCAATCAAGTTACTGCAACAGATATTATTAGCGCAGGTAATAACGATAATATTATCGGCACTGAAGCTAGTGAGAATATTCTCACCGATGGTGGTGATGATATTATTGACGGTCAAGGTGGTAATGATAATATTATTGCCGGCAAGGGTAATGACGTTATCTTGGGTGAAGATGGCAACGATTACATATTAGGGGAACGCAATAATGATCAAATATTAGCCGGTAAGGATAATGACTTTGTGCGAGGCGGTAAAGATGATGACTTAATCGGCGGTGAATTTGGTAATGATACTTTATTAGGAGATAAAGGTAATGACCGGATGATCGGCGGTCGGATTGATGAAGAGGATACTATTGGGCAAGATTGGCTGTACGGTGGTATTGGTAATGATGAACTATACGGTCAAGGTGGTGATGATTATCTCAATGGTGATCAAGATAATGATTCCCTCTTAGGTGGTGATGGCAATGACCTATTAAATGGTGGTGATGGCAATGATTTACTTTACGGTGAGCGGGGTAATGACAAGATGATCGGTGGTAATGGTGAGGATACTATTTACGCTGGTAAAGAAAATGATATTGCTCTTGGTAACGAGGGTAATGACCTAATATTTGGGGGTGAAGGCAGTGATACTATCGGTGGCGGTGCTGGTAATGATACATTACACGGACGTAATGGTAACTTCTCTAATACGGAACTAGAGGGAGAAGAGGATTATCTATCTGGTGGTGAAGGCAATGACTGGATATTAGGGGAAGAAAAAGCGGATAAACTGTGTGGTGACACTGGTAACGATACCCTACAAGGTGGCAAGGATAATGATACCTTGTGTGGTGGTGATGGTGATGATTGGTTGAAAGGTGAATTAGGTGACGACACGATTATTAGTGGGTTGGGTAATGACCTAATATTCCTAGAGAATGAGGGTAAAGATGTGATTGCTGATTTACAAATTGGTATTGATTACCTGGTATTACCACAGGGAGCTAGTTTTAATCAGTTGACTTTTACTCAATCAGTCAATGGTACGTTGATTAATTATGATGGTAAGGAAATTGCTTTACTGTCTAATATTGCACCGACTGATATTACTGCTGATTTGTTCAAATCTCCTATCATCTAATATTTAGTTGATAGATTGAAGGAAGAGGCAGTATCTGAATTGCCTCTTCCTTTTTTATTTACTATATTTTAGACAATGGCTAGAACGAATCGCACCTGTGTAGTTGCTATACTCAAAACCCTCTTGAGAGTGGGACTTTTTTTGCCTATTAACTAATCAAAAGCAAATAAATTTTTCGACTTGAGAATAGCCCTAATCTTTTCCTCTGGTACGTCAGGATGGAATAGCAAAACGGCTTTCACCTGGTCATTAGGCGTGTGAACTGCCTTGCCTTTATTATCATTCTCACACCGCAACGACCAAATAAACCAATTTTTTACCGACCAACCGGGATAAACATTTGCTTGTGATTTAGTTGCCACTAATCCCAATTGTTCATGCCCCATGGATTCATTACCTACCCAAGTCATATCAATTGCCATTCTTTTCTCAGCATCAAGCCGAGCCGTAATATTAACTTTCTGTCCTGCCCATCGGTTTTGTCGTTTGAGACTCCACTTTCCATATTGCACACCATAAACTTCAATATATTCAGACATTTTAACATTCTCCAATTCAGCGACAATTTCATTAATACAACAGATAAAAACTAAACTTGCCGTGCCAGTTTCCGCTTCATGACAAGTACGCCAATAAGCCGTCGCCCATTCTCTGGCTGTACCGCCTTCATTCTCCACTAATAATTCAAAAGCCCGTCTAGCCTGAATTACCACTGAACGCACTGGACCATTATCATTAGTTTCTTCCTTGAGGGCGATCGCTTTTCTCATTGCCAGACGATACCATTCACGTTGATTCTTAGCTAAGAACTCCATATTTTTAGTGATATTCACATCAGAGAATAAAACTGATTTGTAAGCCTGGGGTGAAGTATCCGATTTTAGGTCGGGCGATCGCCAATAAGAGTTAACCAGCTTCACTATTCTACTGATGGTATCTGTGGCGTTCTCATCCACTGCACACGGTCTAGTCAAATAACAATCAGAATTTTTTAAATCACTTATCCAGGGAGCAGGATTACCACCTAAACTATTCAAATAATCTCTGACTGCGTTGAGACCGTTAATATTATTGGGATAGGCACTCTTTAAACTATCCACAGCTATTTGTAATTCCTGGGATAGAAAATCAATAATTCTCATATTGAGCGCCGTTTTTTGTTCACCGCCGGCGGGAATTAATAAATAATGTAATTCACAATTTAATGACCGTGCTTTACCCAATAAACTAGCTACAATACCCGTGGCATCATTCATAGAGCGAATAGCTATTTGTTGCAAATTACCAGATAACGCCACTTTGGGTAATTTATCCACATTAGGAGATTGGGGAAAACCACGAATAGCGTCCGCTAAATTAGGATATTTTCTAGCTGTAATCAATTGCATGAAATCGCCATCAGTATCACGTCCTAGCGATAATAATAATTCTCTACTTGTGGCGATCGCCCCGTATTCACTAGCAAAATTTCCTTCATGGACGTTTTGCCACAACTGCACATCGCCCCAATGACGCATCGGGTTACAAAATACTATGTATTCACCTGGTGGATAGCTACCCGCACAAAACCGCTTTTCACCTTGCTGGTCATAGCGTTCAAAATATTGGTCAGGCATACACATTAGAGAGAAAAATCTCACACCGGCGGAGGTCGCCAGGGTCTTCCACATTTCTCTGAAACGCTCCCGCAATTTCATCACAATATACGGGTGCATCAACATCACACCATTTTTATCAGCAGAAATCACTTTAATACAACTATCCACATAGGCTAAATCAGCCTCTAGTTGATTAGAGTCAGTGACTGTAGCCTCTAATTGATCTAATTCAGACTTGAGAAATTCTGATAGAACTTTCACATCATTCCAGCAACTAGCCAACTTTTGACATTTATTTTCTAATTTTACAATAATACCATCAGCTTCTAATACATCCCAGGAAATCCACTGCCACAACATCCAGCCGGGTTTTGCCACCCGCTCCTCCGCCTCGAATACTACACCAAACAATACTTTACCCTGATGTGGTCCTAAAGCCGGCTTCTTACCTTTGAAACAACTTAACGGAATCACTAAATCATATTCAGTGCCATCAAGTTCAGAACTATAGGATAAAGTACCTTTGGCTACCCACTGTTTGAATAGCCCTAATCTAAATTGCAGTGAGGTATTACCGCCTAATAGCCGGTGAACATTCAGAGATATTTTCCCGTGGCAATCCCCGGTTTTCCAATTCCTGCCATTAATAGCATCGTCTTCTGCTTCACCCGTTTCAGGATTGCGTCGCTCGTCATCTACCACCAAATAAGTTAGTTCTCGGTAAAGAAGGCGATCGCACCCGGTATGCGCAACAGAACCATAAATAATTCGTTTCCACTCGTCCTTACCATCCCCAAAATAATAACCACCAATCGGTTTTTGATTGAATAGGAAACGTCCGTGAGTACGAGAACCAGAAGCCATATCTAACTTGTAGGATGTTTTAGCATCTTTAGGAGTGAACGCATTAAGCAGTTGATATTGCTCTATTGGCGTGTCTTTCGGTATTTCGCCGGTGGCTAATTCTCTATCGGGAGCCAACGCACCTAATAGAGTATTCCTGATAGCGACAACTTGACCAGGCAACCAATCTTGATTAACGCAATCCCATACACCTGTAGCGGTGTAAGTCACTAACTGCCCTTCCGTTTCAGAAATCACGGTTTTTTGACTGACTGTTGATGGCATAAAAATATTGTTTTTTCTTTCTATACTAACATTAAAAGCTATATAAATCAACCTGTCCCGCAATTATTTATTATGAAAATAATCTGTATTTTTGATTGATTTTGTGCTAATTTTAGAGATAAATATTTAACTCTTCAATATAGCTATGACCTTTACATTAAGAGATTATCAACAAGAGCTAGTAAATAAAGTACATCAGCAATTCAAGACTTTTAATCGGGTCTTATTACAGGCTCCCACCGGCTCCGGTAAATCTATCTTGGCGATCGCCCTAATCAGACATTTCCATCAACAGCAAAATCACCATAGGCCGGTAGTTTTACTCGTCCATAAAGAAGAATTAATTAGACAATGGGCAAAACATTTTCAGACTCATTTCCAAGAATACCGCCTGGGAATAATTGCTGATAAATCTAGGTACGAACGACCCGATCCTAATAATCCACCTGAATTATTAATAGTCAGTGTTCCCACTGTTAATAATTGGCGATATGAACTGATTGAGCAACATTTACCTGATGTGTCATTGATGATTGTGGATGAAGCTCACCATAGTCACGCCCCCAGCTACGCTAAATTATTTGTCAGATATAAAGAATCACCTATTCTAGGCTTAACTGCTACACCACAAAGACTGGATGGTAAAGGACTTGACGTATTAAGTAATGATATTGACGGGTTTCAAGTATTAATAGCAGGACCACAATCTAAGGAACTGATAGAGAAAAAGGCTTTAAGTGATTACAAAATTTATGTGGCTGAAGGCTATGTAAAAATGGCTGATCGCCAGTGTAAGAAAAGTGGCGGTGACTATAACCAGAAAGCTCTTAGTCAAATAGTTGCGGATAGTTTGGCGTGTGAGGATATTGTGCGGGAGTGGCAAAAAATAGCTGATGGTAAACGCACGGTAGTCTATCCGGTGAGTGTGGAATATTCTAAAAAGTTAGCTGCCGAATTTAATGAGAAAATCCGTCCTGGTATTGCTTGTCACATTGACGCTAATACTCCCGCCGGTGAACGCCAGGAGGCGATCGCTAAATTTACCGCCGGTGAAATATTATTATTATGTCAACATTCTATTGTGATTGAAGGCGTTGATATACCAGAAATCGAGTGTGTGGTATTTGCCAGACCAACAGCTTCTTTAGTTGTGTGGTTTCAGGCTATCGGGCGGGCTTTACGTCAATCAGCCGGTAAAGAACACGCTCTGATTTTGGATTGCACAGATAATCATCAACGGTTGCCATTACCAAAAGACCATATTGAATGGTTTTTAGAAGGTGACGCTAAAGTTATTCTGCAAAATACTGATAATTCTCTTGGTGATGAGAATCCTGAGAATACAAAAGAACGTGATATTACCTTCGGGCATGGTGAATTAGTAGAGTTGCCAGAAGATGTTTTACCAGTACAAACTACCGAGGTAAATTTACCGGATGATATGAATGACCTGGATGCTATTAAAGATTACATCCACAAAATGAAGTCCTACGCTGAATATAAACGCTACAAACCTATTTGGATTGTTCATAATATGCAGGATAGACTGATCGCCAAAGGTATTGCACCATCAACACTTCACATTAACTCTATTAAACAAATATTTGAGTCATTGCAAGACTGGTTTAACAATAAGAGTTATGAGCTTTGGATTTACAACAGTCTGCAAAAAGAAAAAATCCTTCGTAAAGCTAATTATCATTTTGAAACAGCCTTGAAAAATAAAGTTATTGAAAAGCAACGCTTAGGAGATTATTCAGCTTGGGATGAACCAAGCACTAGTAATGTTTGGGGTTGATTACCAGAGATAAATATTTCATCAGGCGATCGCTCTCTTAACCAGGGCGATCGCATAATTTAATTCTTCCATGGGCGGGGCGATCGCTTGGGCGGGGGCGGGCAATAACTACAAATAAATGCTTGCTTTAAATCATGGTTAACAAAGATAGTTAGTGTCCTTGAATCATTACAATATTCTGAAATCTTTACACGCCCAGGCATTTCACCATATTTTATAAAGTATTCGTCATTGTAAATAAACTCTGTAACCCCGTCCAGTTGGACGTTTACAGCCGTGTATTTATTACCTATGGGTGTCTCTATTTGTAAAACGCTAGATATGGGGTTTTTAAGTTTAAATGGCATAATTTTTTAATTTTTTTAAATTTACAAATATTTCATCGGACAATCGGACATCATCGGACATTTTTGTCCGATGATTTTTTCTATACTGGTTAAGAATTACAGCCAATAAATGACAATCGGACACTTTTTTAAATTTCAAATTTTTTTGAAAAAAAACGAATAAATGGACTAAAGATTTATTTTTGGACCAAAACATTATTTATATTTTTTATTTTTTAGACAAGTTGTCCGATGTCCGATGAAGTCCTAGAAACTTTACTGTCTAAGGTTTATAACATCGGACAAAATTTGTCCGATGTGTCCGATTGTCCGATGAACTTTAATCGGGTTCTTGGCCCCTGAAAAATTTAATTCCACCTTTGCAAAGACGGATGTAACCATATCCAGATTTCACTAAAACCTGAATGAGGTCGTTTACCTCAGAAATAGATTTTTTCCGCAAGATACGAATATTAGATTTCAAGACAGAAGCTGTAATACCTTCAGGTGGTGTCTTAGCTAATATCTTTTCAAGTAGGGGAGCAATTTCAGAATTATCAAATGAATTGTAAATAGCCTCACATTGATTAATCTGGTAATTACCCCAATCAATAGCTAACTGCATAGTACGAACTTCTACCATCTCAGGTACTGGTACATCAGGATTATTAACAATAGATAGGAGATAATGCAGGACTAAAGCAATCTTGGCTATTTTGCCTGGTAATTTATTAATCTGATATTGAATAGCCGGTGGGTTGCCTTTCATTTTCTCAGCTTCGCAGGAATTGTAGGCTTCCACGAATAGTTTATATGCGTCATCAGATAAATTATGCCGTTGTGGACGCTGTTCACTGATACGTCGGTATAAACCTTCCAAATATTCTAATAAATCAACAGGTTTACGGCGATTGGGTTTAATATAGGCCGGTGCGTTGGGGACAGTTACAAACATAAATCTAGCCATCAAACCATCAGAATCATGTTCATCTTGCATGAATAGCCCATGCAAAATATCTGGTTGAATACCGCCAATGACAGGTAGGTTTACCTTTTCAGCCGTGCCAGCAATATTGCCATCAACACTTGCCCGTGCAACTTCTGGTAAATAGCCATCGTAGGATTCTATTAATTGTTGGCGATCGTCACCTATACCACGGGAATATTTACCTTGCTGACTCCATAAGCCTTTCAGTTCATCAAGGAATCTTAAAATACCGTTGCCTTTATTATTAGCAACTAGATTACGGATTCCCTCGACCGTGCCACCGTTAATCATGTAACACCGGCGATTTGGTTGAGGGTTACTTTTCTTTTCGTCGTCAGATAGTAATTGCCAATCAGCCATAGCCTGTTCATACCGTTTATTTTCCTTCTTGGCTAATACCCGAATAGCATCTTTTATAATGTTTCTGAGCAATGGTGATTTTTTCATGCCAGATTCAGCTATGAGACAGGAAAAGATGGTAGGTCCGACGGTGAAATTTAGTACGTCATCAACTATTAGGTAAGTATCAGCATGAATCATAGCGGAAGTCGCAGTAAGTAACAGCATAATACCAGCTTCATCTAAGAAACCCAGGTTTTTGCACATAGTGGAAACGTGCTTTAGCGGACCGGGTAAGAATAGTTTGCTATTAACAAGTCTGACTGCTAGACACTCTTGATATTCAGTTAATTCTTTCTTTAAATCACGGGATTCAGTCGAGTGTTTTTTCTCTATTTCAGAGTAGAGAGGTCGAATAGCTGGTATTGGTAAACCAAATTTAACTGATAATTCAATGAATCCTTTTTCTAAATCAGCAGAGGTTAATAGGCTATTCGCCATAGTTTCCAATTCTGCTGTTAAATCCTCAATTGTTAATTTACGTCGTGTTGTTCCTATTGGAACAACATTACTAGCCATCGGTATTGGTTCAGGTTCATAACTAGATTGATTAGACTGATTTGATTGTTTAGACTTTGTGTTAGACCCGCCCCCATAAGATTTATTATGTTTTTTCTGATGTGCTTTAACACAATTTAATATTGCATCATCTGATAAACTAGATGTAGGATTATCTTTTAATGCGTTTTTCCAAATATTGTCAGCTTCCTTTCCAGGGATAGCAGGAGTACACCGGGAACAAAAATCATAAAATAATTGTTCTGCCGTGTCAGTTAAATTAATTCCTAATCGTTTGGCCGATTCTTCTGCTCCTATTAATGCCCTGGAAAGTTTAGCTCCAATATTATTACGCCCACCTTCTGCCACACCACCTAATAAATCACGACATTCCTTAGAAATAATTTGTTCAATGCTTACCAGGTCATGGTAGTCAGTTAAAGGACGTGATTGCTCTGGTCTAACAGAGAGAGGTTTTAACATTCTCTCAATCAATGCTAACGGAGCCTCCGCAATTATACTTTCCTCAAAACTAGAAATGTATTGGTAAGTCTTACCAGTATCAGGATGAATTGACGGTGGCAAATTTTGCATTTTACCAGCCCATCGCAATTCTAAATTTTCCTCTTTACCGTCACCATCAAAAATACCAGTATGAATTTCTTTGGATTCAATACTTTCCCGATAAGTTGCCGGTATTTGATAAAATTCACACCGCCGTCCAGGTTTACCTGATGTCACCTTGACAGTAGTTTTATCGTCATTAGGTAAATAACCAAATATTTTTTCATATTCACTGTGGCAACCGTAACCATCAATATCAACTGCTACAATCCCATGATTAGCGGGACCTAATACTATTGTGTAACCATCTGGTTTTTTTTCTTGGATAAACTTGAGCAGTTCATCCCGACTTAATTTTGTATTTGTCCAATTTTTGAGAATAGCTCGTTTGCCAACGACTGGAACTAATGCCAATTCCATAGGAATTTGTGCCAGTCCCTTGATCAATTTGTTAATCATTTTTGCTCCTTGTATTGGAGCCTTTCCATTTATGGGGCTTAATGACTTACTAGACAAATTTACAATTGTCTAGTTATTATTGAGTCAAAGCCGTCCAACAAAGGAAAGGCATTTTGTTGTTTTCGATTACTCAAAGAATTAAAGTTCTTTGGACAGGCCTATTGAGCGCAAACTCAATAGGCTTTAATTTTCCGAGTAATCTGTTGTTAATAATATTACAAGATTCTAATTATAATCAAGCATTAAAATAAAAAGGTTGATGCCCATGATAGATACTGAAAATTGTCAGTTTTGCAGGGCTAAATAGCCAACGCAAATGGGCTATTTTTTGAGTGATGGTACAAACTATGAAAGCTAGACATAGACAGCTTTCATAGTATTCCTGTCCCACCAAGGTATTAACCGATTTAGGATTTATTAAATCATTCTCAAAAAAACTGGTTGTCTAAGAGAACCGCCAGACGTAATCCCCATATACAATACTTCCACACTCTGCCCTAAATATTGGGACTGATTATTCCAGATAGCGTCCCGTTCTTCAGTGGTGAAACCTGTGCCAACTTTACTGGTAGTAATATTGCTATTGACCATACCACTAACGTTAATACTACCGAGACTATTAGCAAATTGGCCAGAACCTTTGTTAATACTGGTAATAGTAAATGCTGAATTGTACATTTTCTTAACTTTCAGAAGATTGTGCGATCGCCCTTCCGTGTAAGAAATATTTTCATGTCTAAGAACTATCCCCTCTGCTGAATAAGTATTATTAGTAGCAAATTCAGCAATACTAGCAGGAGTATTAGGAATAGACTGATATT
>Ga0209575_10000425_pt1 | contig 28406 bp, 11 predicted proteins | sample Medcelwee11metaG_FD_187172 | JGI IMG/M metagenome (GOLD analysis project Ga0209575, IMG submission 187172) | Freshwater pond sediment microbial communities from the University of Edinburgh, under environmental carbon perturbations - Medium... | ecosystem: Environmental > Aquatic > Freshwater >...
GTCAAGGTCGATACCGTCAAGTGCTGCGACAGTCTCTTTACCCATCATATAGGTCCTGCGGACGGACTTGAGCTGTATGATATTTTCTCTTGGGCTTGGCATGGTTATCTTTTCAATTTCTGTATCTATCCCTTACTCTCAACGGAATATGATACTCCCCATATGTATTATCGATTATATGCGTTAATAAATTTATTGGTATTTTTTAAGCTGATTCTTGACCGATTTGCTGAATGATGAGAGAGGAGGGGTTGGAAAAAAGCAGGAATTCTATAAACCTGGCTTACAATTTAACACCTTCGGAAATATCTATTCTTGTGCACCCCGAAAACACTCATCTACAGCTGGTCTGGTAGCTATTCTGGAAACTTGTCTGGTAGCTATTCTAGTAGTTATTCTGATAACTATTCTGATAACTATTCTGGAAGCTAGTCTGGTAACAATTCTGATAAATGGACTGCTTCTATTCAATCCTTCTTTTGAACAATACGACTTTATGCCCCTGGTAGAGCCCCATGGAGGACATCTGCTCGAACTGGTCTAGGGTGAGGGTGAGGGAATGGATGGAAAAACCGTATGCTGCCTTGATGTCCCCGCATATTTTCTTGATCTCATCAGGATCGACATCCTTTCCGATTATGAGGATGTTGGCTTTGTCCTCCCTTTCCTCGCCATGCTGGACGATCATCTCGATGCCGCTCAGGTATCTTGCCTCATCGACGAACTGGTCTATGATGCGCCTCTCTTCTTTCAGGATGCTATCGAGGTATTCCACGTTCTTGTTCATGTTCAGGACATAGAGTTTTGAGGTCTTGACTGACATCTCTTTTATGATATTCAGCCTGACAAGCTCTCTCAATATCCTGAAAGTGGTAGCGGGGGGGATCTTTGTCAGCCTGCTCACCTCGCGGAGATAGAACTCCTCTTCTTTATTCCTCAGGAAAAGCTTGATGATGCTGATCTTTTTCCTGTCAAAGAGCTCTTCAAGGATATTGATGTTCTCCATTCATAGTCAGTAAGCTATTTCCGTATAAATAACTTCTCATTTTTGGAACATTGTTCCATTTTTAGAACATTCCTTCCTCTTCTCGACGAGAAATATGCATCATGCTCGTTTCATAATTACTGCCTGATCATACATAGAAAGAGGAATACTTATGTTCCTTTACTCAGCGTTCGCCTCGGAGGAACGCCCTGCGCTTTAGCGCAGAGATGAACGAAAGACGTGCGAACGCTGAGTTCCGAAGGCGCGACGCGAAGCCGAGCAACGCCGTGGGCTTTAGCCCACGGATGGTCGCGCCTGAGTTTACATATCTTTGAGAACAAATCTGTAGCTAGAAGCCACCTGTCATTTCCTTTGTGAATGGAACAGCTCTTCGACCTGTCTCATGGTCGAGGCATCTTCTGCGAGCCTGTCCTCCCTTATCCCTACTACCCTTGGGAATCGGAGGGCATAACCAGAACCATAGGTGGGTGACCTCTGGATTTCTTCATAGTCGACCTCCACCACGATCTTCGGGATGATGGTCACGCTTTTCCCTTTCTCTGCTATGATCAAAGGGGTGAGGAGTTCAGTCATGTCGTGGAAGGTCACTTCTTCTTCTGATTTCTCCTTGATGCCTGTCCCGACCTTCCCTAGCGGGACAAACCTTCCGTCTTCGTCGACACAGGCGAGGGTGAAGGAAGAGAGCCATCTTGCACGTTTGCCTTCTCCCCATTCAGCGCCGATGATGACGAGCTCTAAGGTCTCCATGACCGGCTTCAGCTTGACCCAGTATCCCACCCTGGATCCTGGTTTGTACGGGGCGTCAAGACGCTTTACCATGAGCCCTTCGTTGCCTTTCTCCAGAGATTCCTTAAAAAACGCATCCACTTCCTCTTCTTCTGCAATGACTTTCTTGACCGCTAATCTGATGCCCAAGGGATCCTCGATGATTATCTGTTCGAGGAGTTCCCTCCTTTTTCCGAAAGGGGTATGGATGAGGGAAGAACCATTGTAATAGATGATATCAAAGACATTGAGCTCGACCGGGAACTCCTGGGCCATCTTCTCGATGTCGTATTTCCTCCTAATCCGTTGGGATATATGCTGGAAAGGCATATATCGCCCGGTCTTCGGGTTGTAGCCGACAGCTTCAGCATCCAGGATGAATGTCTTGCCTGACACGAGCTGGGCGACTTTTTCGATGACGTCAGGGAACTGGTCGGTGACGTCCTCAAGCCTTCTTGTGAAGACCCGTATCCGGCCATCTTCCTGCTTATGGACCTGCATCCTGAATCCGTCATACTTGAATTCAAGCTGGGCAGGCAATCCAACGGTCTTTATTGCATCCTCAGAGCTCAGGGCTTTCGGACCCAGCATCACTTTGATGGGATTGCCCAGGGAGATGGATATATTCCTCACTCCAGAAAGGCCTTTTTCTCTCGCCACACTGGCGATGTGTCCGAAATCATTCGACAGGTCAAACGCTGATTGGATGGTATCGGCGATGGCATTATACTGTTCCCGGTTTTCGACAGTGATCTCTCCTTCATTATAGATGAAACCCATATCATCGCCGAACATGGCCCAGGCTATCCCGTCACGAAGGGTGCCATCGGCGATGCCGACCCGCAAATCTTCTAGGACAGTCCTTACGATATAGACCGCTTCCCGTCCTCTTGCGCAGGAGAGGAGCTCAGCGATTAGTTTTATCTTCGTATCGACCGATCCCTGGCCATCAGTCGAGGCGAGCTTCCTCACGTTCCGCAGGACCTTTCCAACTTCCAGGTCCTGCTGGAAGAGGGTCGACTGGGTCTTTTTCCTGGTCAGGATGAGCGCGACCTCTCCCAGATCACCGATCTCTCTCCATTCCCTCTCGATGGATTCGGGGGAGTTGCCTGTCGCAAGGGCGATGGCCTTGAGGACAAGCCTTGAGGAGACGCCGAGTTTCTTTCGGTCCCATACTGGGAAAACCTTTCCCTGAAGGAGGAGAATAATATCCTCCAGCTCTTCTTTTTTGACTTCCTTCAGGAACTCATGGATGATCCAGGTCTTCTCCAGGCGCTTTGGCGTCGCTGCAAGGCGGTCATATACAGAAGCGAGCACACTGTATTCCATAGGGAAATATTAATATATGAATATATTTAAATATTCGTGTGCCCAAGTCACACAGACCGGTGAGATAAACCATGGATGTCTTTGAAGCCATCTTCAAGAGGCGCAGTGTCAGGAACTACCTTGAGGTCCCTGTGGAATGGGAAAAGATAGGGTATATCCTCGAGGCAGGAAGGGCCGCGCCTTCTGCCGGAAATCTCCAGAGCTGGAAATTCATCGTGTGCACCAGGGGGGATCAAAGAAAAGCCCTGGCGTCTGCAGCACTCAACCAGCGATGGATGGAGACCGCTCCGGTCCATATCGTGGTTTGCGCTGAACCAAAACGTGTCGAGATCTTCTATGGGATCAGGGGAGAAAGGCTCTACTCTGTCCAGAACTGCGCTGCAGCTATACAGAATATGATGCTCGCAGCCTACGCACAGGGTCTTGGGAGCTGCTGGATAGGGGCATTCGATGAGGATATGGTCAAAAGCACCTGTAATGTCCCTGATTATGGTAGGCCTCAGGCGATCCTCACCATCGGATATCCAGCAGGAGAGACAAAAGACCCAGGGAGGGCTGCTGTCTATTCAGTCACTTTCATCGGTGGTTATCATTCCAGGATCAGGGACTTCAACAAGGTGATGGGTTTCCATTCCCATAAGGTCCAGAAAGCTTTCACCGCAGGGAAAGAGATGATCGAGCATGGGAGCGGCAGGCTTGACCGTTTCCTTGAGAAGAGCAGAGGTCTGTTCAGGAAAGACAAAGAATGATGTGATCCTGCTTAATTCTTCTTCATAAATCCGGGTTATGTTTCTTCGGATTCATGGAATGGGCATGGGTGAGGAATGTTCTTTCTAATAGTGGCTTTGAGAGATATATTAATCGTTCATATTTAAGTGGCCGGATCTTCTCCTCGATGGACCGGGGTTTTGTATTCCGTAATCTCTATTTTATCAAATATATTTTAAAGATTAGAAAGATTTAAATATTACCGGAGTATGAATGAAAACAGAAATTCAAAGAAACTTTTTGGCGAAAGTTTGTTTGGTTTTGTTGGCAAAGATTTGTTTTTTCTCGACTTTGGCGAGTCGGAAAAAACGGCGTTGGCGTTCGCGTGAAGCTTGTTGGCGCAAGCAGACACGAGTTGTTCTGGGAGTAGCATAACCACTACACCTTTATTAACATATCGCATTCACAATATATATTTTCAAAGATATATTCGTGATGGACAAGAACAAAGGAGATACAAAGACGGGGTGAACGTAGATGAGCATGGATTTTATCGTGGACAATGCGGTCAAGGCCGCAGGGGCGCAGCAGTTCCAGGGCATCGAGGTCGGACAGGCCAATATCAAAGTCATAGGATGCGGCGGCGCAGGCAATAATATGGTCAGTTGGCTCTATAAGAAAGGGATCAAAGGGGCGGAGATTGTCGCTTGCAACACTGACCAGCAGCACCTCAATATCACTGAAGCAGACAGAAAATTCCTCATGGGAAGGGATGTCACCAAGGGCCTTGGTTGCGGGGGATACCCTGAAAAAGGGGCTGAAGCCTGCCAAGAATCCATCAATGAGGTCAAATCCGCGCTCAAGGACGCTGACATGGTATTTGTCTGCGCAGGGATGGGAGGAGGGACAGGAACAGGATCAGCACCTCTTGTCGCTTCGGTCGCCAAGGATATTAATTCAATCGTCATAGGGACAGTCACTATGCCCTTCAAGATTGAACGGGCAAGGGTTGATAAGGCGGAATTCGGCCTCCAGCAGCTCAGGCAGGTCTCAGACACGGTCATTGTCATCGACAATAACCGGTTAGTCAAGATCGCAGGGAACCTCCCAATCCAGCAGGCCTTCGCGGTGGCCAATGAGCTGGTCGCAACCATGATCAAAGGCATCGTCGAGACAATCGCAGTCCCCTCTCTAGTCAACCTTGATTACGCTGACGTGAAGGCAATCATGACCAACGGCGGAGTAGCGGCGATAGGAGTAGGAGCATCTGATACTAACAATAGAGTAGATGAAGCGGTAAAAGGGGCCTTGTCCAACCCGCTCCTGGATATCAGTTATCAGGGAGCAACTGGGGCACTGATCCACATCTGCGGTGGACCAGACTTGACTCTGGATGAGATCAACAGGATTGGTGAACTCGTCACAGAGAGCCTCGATGACGACGCGAACGTGATCTGGGGTGCCAGGGTGTCGGAGGAGATGAAGGGAAAACTGACCGTAATGACCATCATCACTGGTGTGAAATCTCCGTGGATACTGGGTAAAGTGGATTACTCAAGACCCTCCGTCAGGACTGAGCAGCTCGGTGAAGAACTCGGCATAGAGATCATTAAGTAGGGAAAAAGAGGCAGGTGGTTATTGCGCGAGCAATAACCATTCATTTTCACCTAATCTTTGTGGTGAACTTCTGCCTTCATTTTTTTCATCACCCCCCACGAAGAACCAAATGAAGGCAACTGATTCCCCCGAACGGGGGATTTTTTTTTCTTTTTTATTTCATTTGGCGTCCTCATAGCCGGGATGTTTTCTGAATCTTTTTTGGATAGACTCTCTGAGGGCGAGGGATGTATCGGATGGTGATCCCAGAGCCGTAGCAGAAAAAGCCATGAGTGAAATCCTGTATCCGTCCGTTGTCATGTATTTCCGCAAATCCACCATTGCATTGCCCTATACCTATCAATCACACTTCAAGCTGCTATTGTCCACCTAAAGGGAGATTATTTATCCAATCTTGTCCTATCCTCATAGATGGAGCCTGTACAAAACGATGATGGCTATGTCTGGGATGGCGAAGAATGGGCCTATCCGGTCAAAGGCAAAACGAGGAGAATTGATTGCGATGTGTGTGTCTTTTCCTCATATCCCTTGAATGAAGATTGCGCTCTTTGCAGATTTTTACGATAATGTTATATAGGCATGCGCCAGAAATTGATACCATGACCCCGAAACATATCACCCTTCAAGCGCTTAGGAAGATTCTTCAAGGCCTACAGGCTGATGATGAGTCTTCTATCGGGAGCTATCTCTATCATGGGTTCCATATCCAGGTCAGCAGGTATCATCTTCCTACGTCTGAACGCGTCTCGCTCCTCTACAGGAGGAGGAGGGAACAAGGCCTGTGCGTTGTCTGCGGAAACAAAGTGATGCAGAAAAATCCGCGAACCGGATCCCTTTACCGATTATGCCAGAAGCACAGGAGGAAGCTTGACAAGAAGTGAATATGTTTCTTAAGGTCGTAGGGTATTCTCAATAATTGTTTCTGTCATTCTTGAGAGGTTCCTATAACCGCTGGATGAGTCCCTGATAAGCCATTATCACTTCCAGCTGTTTCCCGGAATTCTCTGGCACTGCCAGGGACATATCCCTGAACCTGCATGCATCAACCAATATCTTCTCTAAACCGAAGTCATCTCTTGATGGCTCGTGGTGCCCGAGCACTACAGTTTTCACATCTGCCGCAAGGGCGAGACGGATATTTTGCTCATAGGTGCTGTGCCCCCACCCCTTTTTAGGATAAAGTCCGTTTACTCCTGCATATTCTTCAGGGGTATACTGAGCATCGATATAGAGCAGGTCTGCATTTCTCGCCAGTCCAACGATCGATGGTATTTCGTCATCATTCGGTTCGATGTCAGTCGCGCAGACAAATTTTTTTCCGTATGCCTCTATAGAATACATGACTGACCTTCCGGGGTGATCGACTTCTCGATAGCGGATAAGGGCTTCTCCGATCGGTATTCCTTCTTCTGATGCCTCTCTGAGGTCGGTAAACTTCCTCCCGAATGGCATGGCGCGGAATCCGACAGGGAAATTTTGACAGGACTGCTGCCTTTCAAGGATATCCGAGACTTTCGTATCTGCTTTAGGACTTCCATAACAATGGATATCGATGGCATTCTTGCCAGGAATGAAACCAGGTACAAAAAAAGGGAATCCCTGGATATGATCCCAATGATAATGGGTGAATAGCAGGTGCATCTCCTTTTTTCTCTCAGGGTCTTCATCCAAGGGGTTGAGATTCTGACCTCTATCCATCCTTTGCATCATGGCATGCCCAAGGTCCCTCATCCCGCTTCCTGCGTCGATGATGATCAATGGCGAGTCCTTCACCTGGATCTCGAGGCAGGTCGTATCGCCGCCATAGGTGCCAGATATCGACAATGGCAGTGTTCGGAGATAGGCATCGATTCTTTCAGCTGTCCTTTCATCACCGAATAAACTGTTGATTCCACCATCTTTTTTCACCCTCTCTAATAGCGCTATCTGTTTAGTGAGAATATCCCTTGAGGTCAGGGGGCTTGGGATGCTTCCTCTCACACCCCAATAGGTGATTACCATCGCGTCATTCTTTTCTATGGTGGCCATCTGGGCGGATGAATGAATCCATATATAAAAATGTTACTCCTATTAAAGGGTAACTTATAGCCTCCCCTTTTTTTCCGCTTCGGGAATAAGCCCTACGTGATGGATGAGCGAAGACTGAGATAGGAAAGAAGTATGCGTTTATGAGAAATATCACTGGGGAAATCGCGTTGAGGATAACTCCTGAGTTAAACTCCTCAATACATTTAAATATTCTTCCTATCAGGAAAACACACATGGTATTCAATGATTTTTTCTCCCAACTTGATAGTATCGATGGCTTAAGGCGGGCTATCCTTATCATTGCCATCCTCATAGGGACGACGATCGTCGCGAGGATTTTCAACCATATGCTCTTCAAATGGAATGAGAGGGCGACAAAAAATCTCAAGGTGGATGTCACTCATTTCACTTTCATGAGGCATTTCATTACCGGTTCGACCTATACCATCGGTTTCGGTATCGCGATATTCCTCATCCCAGAATTGCGTGCTCTCTCTGTCTCGATCCTCGCTGGAGCTGGAGTCCTCGCAGTCATCATCGGTTTCGCCTCCCAAGCGGCATTCTCTAATGTGGTCTCCGGGGTATTCATCGCCATCTTCAAGCCATTCCGTGTGGGGGACAGGGTGCAGGTCGGGGTCGATATCTATGGTGTCGTCGAGGATATCGATCTTCGCCAGACCACCATCCGCAATTTCCAGAATAAACGTATCATCATCCCTAATTCAGTCATCAATGAGAGCATCATTGAGAACTCGACAAAAATCGATGAGAAGGTCGCCAAATGGGTCGAATTCGGCATCAGCTTCGACTCCTCTGTCGATAAGGCGATGGCTATCATGAGGGAAGAGGCAGAAAAAAATCCCCGATGCCTGGACAATCGCTCCCCTGAAGAGAAAAGAAAAGGGGTCCCGAAAGTCATCGTCCGTCTTATCGGATTTGGGGATTCATCAGTCAACTTGCGTGCTGTAGTCTGGGCTAAAAATCCTGGAGACGCATGGGTGATGGGGACTGAACTCAACAAATCCATAAAAGAGCGATTCGACAAAGAGGGGATAGAAATGCCCTATCCTTATCGCACGGTCATCATAAAGGATGCGAAATCCCTTGCCGGGAAGCTGAAATGATAGAGATTTTCGCTGATGGAAAACGGATAGATCACCTCGCCCCAGGGCAAAAATGCTGGATTGATTGCCATTCCATGACCAAGGAGGAGGCTGAGTCGCTCCGTCTCACCTATTCTCTTCATCCAGTGACTGTTGAGGATCTCCTCAATGTGGATACCAGGATCAAGGTCGAAGAATTCCCCGAGTATCTTTTCTGCATCTTTTATGGGCTCCAAAAAAAAGGGGTCGCGGAGCTCTATGAGATAGATTTCATCATCGGGAAGGATTTCCTCATCACCTCCCATCTCACTCCTATCCCTTCATTTGAGGAGATTAAAGGAGATGAGGAGCGATTGTCGCGTCTCCTCCATAAACCCATCGATATGATCTTCCATCGACTCATCGATATCGAGGTCGACCTTTATTTCCCGGCGCTCCAGACCTATGATGAATCGATCGAGGAACTTGAGGAGAGAGCTACCTCAAAGCCAGACCCCTCGATCCTCCAGGAGATCCTCAGGATGAAGCGGGAGATCATCGCCATCAGGCGCGCAGTCATCCCCCAACGGGAGAAATTCTCATTCCTCGCAAAGACCGAAAACAAATTCATCTCGAAAAAAGCCATCCCTTATTTCCGTGATGTCTATGACCACACCATCCGTGTCACTGATATGGTCGACAGCTACCGTGAATCTGTCGGAAGCGCATTTGATGTCTATATGTCAGCGGTCTCGAACAGGATGGCTGAAGTCATGAAGCTCCTTTCCATGATCGCAACGATCGCTCTCCCACTGACCGTCATCTCAGGTATCTATGGGACGAATTTTAAAAATATCCCTGGTGCCGGAGGAGTCTACGGATTTTGGGTCATGATACTTGGGATGGCCTGCTTGTCAGGGACCATGCTCTTTTTTTTCAGGAGACGCGGGTGGTTTTAGCATTGGATAGCTTCTTAAGCAGATGTTTAAATCCTGGCATACCAATGCGATAGTCAGCCTGGCTGAAATCCATCTCCTTGGTCTCTCTTGAAGGGATGGCAATGACTATCATATGGGCATCTTTCGCAGCTTTTATGCCGATAGGAGAATCCTCCACCACCAGGCAGCCCTCTGGATTTTTCCCCTGTTTTTTTGCTGCTAAGAGGAAGATATCGGGGGCTGGCTTGCCTTTTTCCACATCGTCGCCTGATACCAGGCAGTCGAACATTCTTTCCATCCTTAGGGCATGTACGATCGCCTTGATCTCAACCATGCGTGAAGAGGAGGCGATCGCTGTCTTCATATTCATGTCTCTTGCCGCTTGCACCGCCTCGAACGCTCCGGGAAGCGGAACAATATTCTCTTTTAGGAGTGCCAGATATTTCCTGTCTTTTCTCTCGCGCAGTTCATTCGGAGTCATGGACAATCGCTGTTCTGATATCAGGATCTGACAGCATTCCCTGTCTCCCCTCCCGATGAAACGCGCGAAATCGATCTCCTTATTCACTCTTCCCGACAGCGCTTCTCTGTACGCCCGCTGGTGGAGGGGCTCAGTGTCGACGAGGACTCCATCCATGTCGAATATGACTGCTTCAATCATCTTTCATTTTTTAGGTTACTTCTTATTGAATATTTGGGTTTTTTAGGAATTATGAGGGGATGTCAACTTCTTGTTGCTTCTGTGTTTCATATTCCGATTTGCCTTTATTGATTTCTGCCGGTTATTGTTTAGGGAACAATCTTTTATCTTTCCTGTTTCCTTCCTTTATCTTTCCTGTTTCCTTTGTTCCTTCCTTCCAAACTGTCTTGCCCTCCTGCAAGATTCCCTGAGACGGGCTTTAGGTTATTTCTCTTCCTTCGATCTTCCTTCGAACTCCTTTCGATAATCGCCTGAACTCATGCATTTTCAATACCTGCCTCCTGTCTTAGTGGTATTCCCGGCCATCCCATTTTGTCCTGTTTTTGTTTTCATCCTCAAATGACATCGATATATTTATGAATCTCCAATTTTTAGGGGACAAATGGGGGATTGCACCGATGCATCTATGATGAGTCAAATGGCTCTCTAGTGGTGGTTGGTTGAATCCTAATAATTATCGGAAATAATTAGGGGTTATAGTCGGTAAACTTATTTAATTTGATTTTTTTATTAATTTTCCGTAATCTTATCTTATCTTATGACGGGTGATTATATCTATTCATTTTTATTATATTCTAAGGAAATTGTCTTCTTTTTCTGCTCTTAAATTGTGATTTTATTACGTTTTCTATTTCTGAATGTGCAATCTTTCATGAATTGTGTGGGTTTATAATGACGATAAAACGAAATGTTTAAATACCTAATTTCTGAAAATTAATTAAAAACAACTTCACCAATGGCTCTCGTGAAAGGGACAATCGATTACCTGGAAGAAACTGAACTCTTCTCTCTATTCAGAGCTATACCAAATACCCGTGATTACCTCGTCGTGAGGCTTCTTTACGAACTCGGATGCAACCTGAACGAACTGGTCTCTATCAGAGTCCGTGATATCGACACTGATGCTGGAACCATCCTCATAAGGAGATTACATACAAGGAACAGCCAGGACCGTCATGTGAGGGTCTCAAAAAAAGTTATCTCTATCATTAAGGGATATACGAAAGAAAACGGACTCGATGAGAAACGCCTTTCTTTCCTTTTCCAGACAGCCCGTAAGACACCACTCACCCCACGAAGGGTCTTCCAGATCGTCGAGTATTGTTTCCAAAAGGCCCATCTCCATAAAAAAGCCTCTCCGCAGATCATCAAGTACACTCATATCGTCCACGCCTACCGCAACAGGATCCCCATGGAAGAGATTGAATCCCATGTGGGGATCAGAAAACAGCGGCTCGCACAGATATTCGAAAAGATCACCGTTGAGAGGACCGAAGACGCTTATCTCGCGTTCTTCGGGAAGATAGATCAGATAGAGAATGGCAATTAGGCAGAAAAAAGGGGTGGAAATCGCGTTCTCGATAGCGTTCGCTCTCCTTATCTTTCTCCCGGTTGCTTTCGCTCAACCTGCTGATGTCAAAGTGGTCATCGGAGCCTTGGAAAATGATTTCGCTCCAGGAGAGGAGGTCAACTTGAAATCATCTGTCTACATCAGCGGGATAGTAGTCCTCTCGGTACATACCGATGTCTCGGTCATCCTTCCGGATTCAACAGTCGAGCAAGTCACCATGGCAGATTCTTATGAGGGGTATAGGACAGGGGTCTTCACCCCACGGATATCAGGGAACCATACCGCAGTCGCCATCACCACCATCCAGGGGACGGTGTATGAAGGGAGGTTCAATTTCCAGGTTGAAGAGAAACAGCCGGTACTCTCCCTCCGTAATGTCAGGCGATCACAGGACAACGGGACTGTCGAAGGGACTGTCATCCTCAGTGATTCAGGAGACACGCCACTTGAAGTGACCATCTCTCTTGGCGGGCTCGGGGAAGAGGGAGATGCCGAGGCCTGCAGGATGGAATGCTTGGGCCAATGCGGATTCAGTTGTCAGGATAGCACAATCGGAGATTCAATCGGAACGCTGGTCTCGGCCAGGGCGATGTTCGACGGGACCATCCTTGTCGATAACGCTGTCGCTTTCGAGAACCCAATCCAAAAAGGGATCGGGGAAGAGGATTTCATCCTTTGGAATCATCCTTCTCTCATCATGTTCCAGGAATCAAACATCAATATCACCATCACCGGTCTTGATTCCGGGAATGAGATCCAGGCGGTCCTCACCGCGCCTGATGGCTCCCCTGAGCTCATAAGGGAGGATTCCATCACAAGCCTCTCAGGCGAGACCATATCGATCTCTGTCACCCCCCGCTCCATCGGCGTTCATTCCCTCCGGGTCATCGTCCGATCTGGAGAAGGGGAGGTCATCGGCCTTTCCCTGCCGTTCGAACTTCACTCATCAATGCCGGATAACATCATTGAGGCAGGGCCTGAAGATGTCATTCTCCTCTATGATCCTCTCATGGGAGCTGTATGGGTCGATCTGCGAATGGCTGTCCAGCCGAAGACTGCTTTCATCCGTATCAGCGACCCCGGCTTCTCTCCTTTCGGCACCGCTTACCTTGTCGAGGGGAACCTGATGAGACCAGTCTCATTTGATTCCGCAAGGCAGGGATTCCCCATCCCAGAAGGGATGTCCCATGCGCATCTCCTCATGAGGGTCCTGCCTGGGACCATTCCTTTCGGGAAGATCCTCCCTGACCCTTCGGCTATCCCTACTCCTTCCCTCTCCTGGGAGAGCGGCCTCCTCTCGATCGAGACAAAGCTCGATGGAGGGATCATCATGGTCCAGACCATCCCCGAAGGCAGATACCCTGTCGGCGCGACAGCCTATGACCCTTCAAGATTCGTACATCATCCGTATGGAGGATGGGCGGTGCACAACGGAACACTCTTCCTCTGGCCAATCTCAGGGAGGACCATTGTATCTTTCCAGGATATGAAACCTCTTCGCCTCTGGATTTCTGATGGAAAGATATCGGGCGAAAAAACAGCAGAAGGGAAGCCCGCTCCAGCAACATCTTTCGCTAGCGCTCCGCTCCTCTCTGATCTGCTGCTCAATGGAAAGGCCTCCCTTATCGCTTCAAATATGTTCAATGCTAACCTGAGCGCAGTCCTGCGGACAGGAGACGGAGAGACCATCGCCTCTTTCATCCCCTTATCTGGAGGCGGAAACAACTACTCGATGGAAGCGGCGATACAACCGGTACTCGTCTCCGAAGGCGACATCCTTGTCCTTGAGGCTGAGATTGGCATGGAAGGCTTCCTAGATATCACCACTCCTCATCAGGCCATGATCCGTGGTTTCAGGTTCACGAACACGACAAGCGATACCGCCCTTCCTGGCGGGACCGTGGATGTGGAAGCCAAAATCTCATCTCCTTTCGGCCTCATCTACAATGCAACAATCATCGTGTCCGGCCCTTCGGGAACTGAGATACAGCGGTCACCAATGGATTGCGTCAACAATTCCTGCAAAGGGCAATTCACTCTGCCTCTTGACTCTCCGGCTGGCGAGTATCATGTCGACTGCCTCTCAGAAGGGGCGAGGGAGCGGCTCATCCTTAAAGTATTCTCGAAGGTCCCCTCAGTAACGATCGGGGGGAGGAACAACGTATCTGCAAGGATAGGGAGCACGGTCTCATTCATCCATACCATCACCAATGATTTCGCTGAGAAAAGCGATATCTTCACCATCGAGACCGATTCCAGCCTCTCAGCCATAGCCATCTTCCAGGACATCGACGGGACCCTCATCCCGCTCTCTGATAATAATCTGGACGGGAAGATAGACACAGGGGTCATCCTCCCAAGGGAAACTATCGATATCGTGGTGACAGCAGAGCTCAGTGTGTCGCTCGCCATCGGCTCGACGTATCCCTTGTCCCTTTACGCCATCTCAATGGATGAAGGCGCGAGAGGCATGGCGACAGATTTCGTCACCATCACAGGGACCGACGAAGAAGAGCTCCCTCTCCATTTCGATGACCTTGATCTTTTCATGATAGGGGTGGAAGGGAGGTCGGTGACTGTCCATATCCAGAACAATTTTGAAGAAGGCAAACAGTTCGACCTTGAGTTCCAGGTCACCTCATACAGCGATGCTATGCGGATGGATGAGCGCCACTCACTCCAAGGGCTTTCCATAGGACCAGGTGAAGAAGGCCGCTATGGCTTAAATATCACCCTCCCTGGAGAGAAGTTCCACATCCAGGCAAGCATCAGGAATAATGGTTCCCTCTACCCTGACTCGATCCCCGGAAACAACTTCAGATCAAGGTTCATCGCTCCAGCCTGGACTGAGCCCGACCTGCCTTTCCGGCTCCCTGTCCTCATCAGCGAACGCTTCAGGGAGAATACGACAGATTATACGGTCAGGCTCTCATTCGACCTCCCGGATGACGCTGATCTCTCATCACTTCGGATGATGATCCCTCTTTGGGAAGGCGGGTCCTTCACACAAGCCCCTTACAGCCTCCAGTCCATGGATTGGGGATCCAAGAGGGGGGATCTCCTCTTCATCGTCGGGATGGTCCCTGCGAATGCCGTGGGAGGGGCATATCTCTATTTCGCGAAAGGCGGAGATCAATCCATCCCCGAGGCAGAATCATTCATCCCTGAACTCATCATCGACAACAACGATCCAGGGATCGAGACTATCGGCAGATGGTATCCAGAATTCAGGACCCCTGGCTATTACCGTTCGGATTATCTCCATGATTCCGGGATGGATAAAGGAGAAAAATCAGTCATCTACAGGCCACAGGCAAGGAAGGGGTCATATGAAGTATACTCGTCAACCCCTGTGGATGAGGCATTCGCCGAAAACACCCAGGTGGAGATCAGCCACAGCAAAGGGATCGATACCATGCCTCTCAACCAGAGGGTGGCAAAGGGATGGTTCTTCCTCGGGGTATATGATTTCGACAACCAAAGCACCATCGCCTACCTCAATAAGGATGCCAGGGGGATGGTTGTCGCTGATGCCATCAAGCTTGTCAGGATCTCACAGTACGCGACCCCTTCAGGAGACATCGAATCGATGCCCTCAGGCTCAACCCGGCAGGCAGAGATCATCCCGCTCGAATTCACGTCAACGCTCGGAGAGAATACCACCGTATCTATCCTCCATACATTCGGGAATGTCCGTCTCCTCGTGCAGGAGCCTGGCATCGCCTCCATCGCTGAGAACAGGACCCATCTCACCATCATCCCCAATATGACCGGGATCGCGAGGTTCAACATCTCATCCTTCCCACAGAGTTGCGAGGATGGGGCACATTGCCCAGCAGTGGCTATCCATATGATCACTCTCCGGGTATCCCCTCCGGTATCAGTAGGGAATGAGACCATGCTCCAACAGCTCTTCCCGTTCCCCACGGTCAACCTTCATGAAGGAGAAAATATCACCCTCAACCTCTCTCTCTATTTCCTCTCAGGAGCTCCCATTTCCTTTGAAGCCTCGCTCCCAGCCAACGGAAGCGTCTCCCTCTCCATCTCTGGTGATCATGCATCCATCTTCGCAAACAGACCAGGGAACCATTCCATACTATTCACCGTCACTTCAGGGAATCTCTCTCTCCTCTCAAGCCTCCTCAACATCACCGTATCGCCCATCGTGGTGGCGAATGTCGACTCTGAACCGGAAGCGATACAATTCAAGGCGACTATCGGAGAGCCTGTCAGATGGAAAAAGGATATCATCTCAAATGAGACCGGCCTGCCGATAGACGCTGTCAACATAACGGTCGCCTCTTCTGAATCTCTGATGTCTCCGCAAGAGATCAGGATAAAGGTCAGGAACGAATCGATAACACTCCAGGATTATGAGGCTTTCAAATCGATACCATCCCTCGAGAAAAAAGCATCTGCTCTTCGGGAGGGGAGGAAAGACAAAGGGATCATCGGCAAGATCGGGTCTTACATCGAGGAGAAGGACACCACTAAAGAGATCGAGATGATAAAGGAACAGTCCGGGGATCTTGGGCTTCTAAACGTGAATTCCACCTTGCTTGTGATAAGCGATGTCCCTGTCGACGGCCTTATGGTAGAATATTTCACAGAGGCCCCAAGCAAACGAGAGGCAGACCTTCCGCCTGAAGACCATACCCTCCGGAAAATCGTCACCATCGAAAGCAATGCGACAGTCCATTATGAGAACGTGCATTCCTTCACCGACATCGCTCCTGCATACCCTGAGCAGCTCCATCTGTATTGGGAGACCAGTGACGGGAACCACGATATCATCCAGGATGGGGAATACCGGTCTCTCCTCAATGTCACATTGATCGACAATGACGGTGACGGCCTTGTGGAACGCATCGAATGGATCACCCCCAGGCTCTCAGAACAGAACTTCACCCTTGAGATCGACCTCACCATCCTCACTCTCAAGAGCACCCCATCCCTCATGAGGAACTGGACTGTCCTCTTCAACACCACAGGATCTGCCGACCTCATCATCACTCCTATCAACGGGACGACTTTCACTGAGTTCCTTGTCGATGACAGCGGGACAGCGGATGATCTCAATTTCCTCGACATCCGTTGCGGGGCGGCCTCCATGAGGGGCGGGATCCAAGCGGTCCTCGAAGACAGTATGATTGTGCCCCTCACCTCTCTTGGAGAAAGCGACAGCGTGCGGGTTTCATCCCTCCTCTATCCTAACTGGTCCTGCGAAGGTACGGGGAGGCTCGATGATCGCATCATCACGACCGGAGTCCATATCCTTGAGTTCGAGTTCGGAAACGACATCGGCTATGCGAGGAATTTCGGATTCCTCCTCTATGAGGATTTCGAGAGCTACGGAAACCGCTCGAACGCCACTGGCTGGGCAGACTATTCTGACCTCACCCCAACAAAAGCCGAAAAATTCAGGGTCATTGACAACGGGAGCGCGAACACCTATCTCTGCGAGGATAATACCGGGACATCGTATTCAGAATACAATGTGACCGGGGCATTCAACTGGAAGGATTATGAGATCTTCCTCAAGGTGAGGAACACGGCCAACACAACTTCGGATTGGGGGAATACCATCTATGTCTATTCGGATTTCGATGCTGGCCCTGCAGCCTATTACAACCTCAATTATCTTGTCTCGAATCCCGATGGTTACAGGCTCGGGAGCGATGGAACAACGCTCCTCATCGATGATCCTGATATCCATACCAGTATCGTCCCAGACCTGGGAGTATGGTACTATGTCAAGATACTTGTCAGGACAAACGTGACCTATGTCAGGGTCCAGGCGAAAGTATGGGAGGTCGGAGACCCTGAACCCGCAGCCTGGCAGGCGAACGCCTATGACCCCTTCGGGACTCGCCACACGAAAGGCTCTGTCGCTTTATCAAGTACTGACTCGAAAGCGGAGTTCGATAACATCATCGTACAGAACATCTCCGCAACACCTGAGATCACCATCACCTCTCCAGGCAACAACGCCTATCCGCTCGGCGGAAATATCTGGTTCAATGTCACGCTCGACAAATTCGGGATGAACTGTACCTTCACGGTCTTAGGGACCAAGCTCAACATGACAAAGATCGACGATACCCATTTCGCGGCTAATGACAGCTATTTCACCTACGGCTCAAAGACTGTCCTCTTCAAATGCCAGGATTATTATGGAAAAGTCGCGAACGCCTCAAAATCCTTCAGGGTCGGAAGCGGCAAGATCACCATACTCTCACCCGCAAATACCACCATCACCACTTACACCCCCTCCCTGAACGCCACTTTCAACCAATCCTATGACACCTGGTGGTCGCTTGACAGCGGAGCGAACAACTCTAAGTACACGCTTGTCAACAACCTCACCGCAAGTCTCGGCAGCCTCAGCCAGGGACAGCATCATGCCTATGTCTATATCAATGATTCCACAGGCAATGTCGATTATGAGTTCGTCTACTTCAAGGTCGATCTTCCCAATGCCACCCCTTTGCTCACCATCTTCGATGAAGGGATCGGGACAGACGGAAGCGCAGATGACCCTATCGTCAACCTGCGGGTGCTGGGCAGCTATGTCCACCGGATGAGATTCTCCTGCAATGGGACAGCATGGACAGAGTGGCGCAACTATTCCACATCGATATGGTATTATAATTACAATATCACCAACACCTCGCTCGGGTGCAATGACGCAGATGGGAATAAGACGATCTTTGTCCACGCAGTGAACTACTTCAATGAATCTGGATACGCGAATGACACCATCCCTCTTGATCTCTCACCACCTACCATCACCCTGAATTACCCCTATAACCTGACCCTCTACACGGATGTCAATCTCAACTTCTCATTCAACGCATCGGACCGGCTTTCAACTATCGATTACTGCCGCCTCCTCGTCAAAGGCGCCTCCTGCGGCGGTATCATCACACCGGTCAGCGAGACTCAGCCTAACCTCGTCGCAAGAAATCTGAACTCTGAGTGCTCATTCCATGGGACAGGCATCTATAACTGGAGCGTCTCATGCCGGGATTCGACAGGGACTCACTGGTCGAACCACAGCCAGAACAGGACACTCTATGTCGATGTCTCTGGTCCAACCATAGCTGATATCGAGGTCACGAGAAAGACCATCGGATTCAACCAGTCGACAGGGATCCATGCCAATGTCACTGAACAGTATAGCAACCTCTCGATGGCAAGAGCGAAAATCACCTATCCTAATACCACGGTCTATTACATCACTATGCCGAACACTTCTCTCGTCAACCATTATCTCAATTTCTCTGATACCTGGGGGGGAGGCCAGTACAAGGTAGAAATTGTCGCGAACGACACCGGGGGCTGGACGACAACCTCAGCTCCGTATTATTTCAATGTCAGCATAAACGCATCGATGTATCTCAAGACCTCGCTCGACGTCTACGCTCCCCAGATGGTCGTCAACCTGACTGAGTATGGGTGGTGGAATTTCTCATGGCCTTTCCGCAGATCGGTCCCCATCCTCGAGAACGCCGGCCAGAGCCTAACGCACTTCCAGGTGGAATTCGAATTTGATGATACAGAATTCAATTATTCCCGCTGCAATTCCTCAGGCCAGGACATCAGGTTCGTTAACTCTTCAGGACATCTCCAGAATTATTGGATCGAGCAATGGAATGCAGGCGGGGAGTCAAGGATAATGGTGAATGTGACCAACATCAAGGCTTCCACTACCACGACACTCTATATGTATTATGGGAACAGGAACGTCCCAAGAGCGAGCGACAGGACAAAAGTCGCCATCTTCTATGATGATTTCGATGATGGGGACGCGAACGGATGGACCTTGCTCGGAGACAATTGGAATGTGGTCTCAAGCGCGCTTCGGCAGGATGATAATGACGCCACCAACAGGGCAGTCTGGCCTGTCACCCGGGGTAATATTTCGATACGCGCCCGAATGAGGATGAATGATGATGACCCTGTCGGTCTCCTCCTCAACTATGTCGACGCCAATAATTATTTCAGGATGGAGACAGCCTGCCGCATCTGCGAGAACGCTGCCTATGACGGGGTCAAGATTTTCCGGAGGTCAGGAGGGGTCAACACTGAGCTTGGGTGGAAGGATATCACCTTATGGTCCTATGCTGAATGGTACGAGGTGACTTTCGGCTACTTCAACGACCGCCAGGTTGTCTATTGGGATGGGGATATGATATTGAATACCACCTCTGCACTGACACCCCGTTCAGGGAATTTCGGACTCTATTCAGATTTCGGGGAAGATTCTGACTGGGATAACATCACCATCACCAAGTTCGTCTATCCCATGCCGAATGTCTCGCTTGAAAGTGAGATCGAATATACTGAGAACTCGATAGTATTCTCTAAGAACTTCAGGCCTTTCTCCGGTTACCTCACCTTGCAGATATTCAATTACAGCGGGACCAATTGGGGCCTCATGAACACGACTGTCTATCTCCACCCTAATGTCACCTCGCCGCATCTCCTCATGAATCCTGAATGGCTCTCACAAGGCGGATGGAACACCAGCACGTACAGGGATGGCTTCTACAAAGTGGTCGCAAGGTTCACTGATCCTCATGGTAACACGCTCATCGCCACAGGAGGGACCCCTCTCAACGCCACCTACATCTTTTCAATCGACAGGTATCCTGCGATAGACAACGAGACCGCGACACCAGCATACCAGGGTTACGGGAAAAATGTAATCATCAGCGCTGATGTCACCTATCCACTTCCCATAAGCGCTGTATGGGCCAATGTGACGTATCCTAATGCGACTACAATCCGTTATGACCTTTCCAAGGCATCAGGAAGCGATCTGTATTCCGTAACGGTCTTAGGGCTTTGGGAGAAGGGGGTACATCAGTATGTGATCTTCGCCACCAATGAAGCGGGCTATAGATCGAATGCGACCGGTTCATTCCAGGTGGGGATAACCGCGAACGTCACGGTCTCGACAGAGAAGCCCATCTATTACGCGAACAAGATAGTCAGGCTCGCTTCACCTTTCGCCTGGTGGGACACTGATTGGCGATACCGGACACTCCTCACATTGGATGTCAAGACTTATGATCGTGAAGATATCCAGCTTGATCGACTTATCAATTTCACAGCCATCTTGAAGAATGTCTCTGTCTCAGGGACATTCGATCCGAATTCACTCCGTCTCATCGAATATCACGCGAACGGAACCATGAAGGCATATAACACTTCCCTCTCAGGAGATGACATCTATCTTGTCCCCTATAAGATGAACTCTTTCCAGAATTATCATGCTCTCCAGAACGCCTATGGGAGGATCGAATGGATCGCCAAGGGGACCACCCCGAATCAGACAGAGAGATATTTCATGCTCTATTTCGATGTCGACGAATCAAACGAGCTGAAAACCTACACCCTTGATCGCCAGACAGAGTTCGCTATCGTCACCCAACCAAATTCCCAGCACTACCACCTCAAATCGAATGATGACGGGACCTTCGGAGCTGAGACTCTCATCCGCAATTACGCGGGCGACTGGTCGAACTATGGAAGTGCAGGGGTCGGTGATTTCGACAATGATGGAGACTACGATATCATCGTCGGATATAACGAGGACACCGGGACCATCAGGCAATACATCCTCTGGGAGCAGATATTCCATTCACCTCTCACGTTCACCGAAAAAGGCGTCATCATGGAAGGCCTGAACAACAGGGTGTTCTCTGACGCGGCGGTCGGCGATTTCAATGATGATGGCTGGCTTGATCTCCTGGGAGCGACCAATACTAATAAGATGTATGTCCTATTGAACAACCAGTCAGGGGGATTCGATGAAGGATTCCATCTCTCTTCTGAAGCGAACGGGAGGGGTAAGGACACAGAGGATTTCAATGAGGACGGTTATACCGATTTCGTCTACACCGAGGATGGAGGGAATGTCTATATCTATCTCGGGAACGGGGATGGCACATTCGAAGTAACTGACGACTCTCCTATCTTCGACACCAATCCGACGGTCTGGTCCATGTGCACTGCAGCTGCGGATTTCGACAATGACGGCCATGTGGATATCATGTCAGGAGACAACGATTCCATCTATCTCCTCAAAGGGCATGGGAACGGTTCATTCACCAACAAGGGATTCAGATTGAACGCCCTTGGGACGAACTATGTGGGGTGCGACAATGGCGATTTCAACAAGGACGGTTCGCAGGATCTCATCATCGGCTATTACGGCAATATCGCGACATATTTCTTCAGCGGAGACGGCAACGGGAGCTTCACCAATGAGGGAGTTATCGGCAGCCAGTATACCATGACGGCTGCGACCCCGACGCGTCTCATCTCAAGAGTGCTCCAAGGCGACGCGGCTGAGACCCTCACCCAGACAAACGGGACATCGCGGATACTCAACACCGGGACGACCTCATTCTATTCGTATGCGCTCGTCAAGATACAAAACGAGACCCCTTCAGGGTGGGTCGATCTCGCGGTCGTTGTCAACGAGTCTGTCTCTCCAAGGATAACGAACGTCGACTCGGTCCTCAATATAAGGGATGTCTTCTCTGATAATGGCAACTGGAACACCACCATCCAGGTCAATAATACCTATAGGATATATGCTGAATTCAGGGACAGGGACGGAAGCATCCTCATCGATGACGCTGGGCACCCCCTCAATGCCACCTACGAGTTCATCATCACCGTCGATACCCAGCCGCCATCGATATCATCGTACCGGGCGACCCCGGACACCACCGGATACGGAGAGAACGTCGTCGTGAGCACGATCCTTGAGGACGACGGGAACGGAGTTGACGATTCCTGGTTGCGCATCATCTATCCTAATTCGACTGTCTATTTCGTTTCTATGAATCAGGCATCGACTAGTCTCTGGACAAGGTCTTTCAATGACACCTGGGAGTGGGGAGATTATAATCTCACGCTCTTCACGAATGATACCCATGGGTATGAGACCAACGCCTCCATCACCCTGCGCATAAGGGCATCGGCTGAAGCAAATATCTCCACATTGCTTGAGGAATATTTCCCCAACCAGACCATCACCCTCACTTCGCCATTCACCTGGTGGAACGACACATGGAACTATCGGGTCCCGCTCGAGCTCACTCCGATATCCCATGACCGCCACCAGGCGCTTGTCGGCGGACGGATCAATCTCACTGACAAGCTGTCAGAGCTTGTCTGCGGTGAAAGTGAGTGCTCAGGTACCATCGACCACCGGTCTGTGAGGATCGTCGAGTATTTCTCGAACGGGACCGCTATCATCGCTAACTCATCAAAGTCAGGTTATGAGAGATATGCGATCAGGCATCTACAGAGGCAAGCCACAGGCTTCAATGCCATGACGAATGCCATTTATGATATCAGATGGAACGCTCCCGGTCTAACTGCATCTGACGAATCACGCTATTTCATGATATATTTCGATATCACTGATTTCGGGAGCAAACCTGCCAGAAAGAACGCGACGCTCCTCCCATCGGATGGATCGACATTCTCATTCGTCAGCATCCTTGACAATGACGTAGCTCTCTTCGTCATGGAGAATCACCAGGATGGGACTTTCGGGGCCACGACAGCCCTCAACCATCCTACCGGGAGCTATAACCACAACGCCATAACCCAGGCGGATTTCGACGGGGACGGGGATGAGGATATCGTCATCGCCGTCTATGATGACGCCCCTCTCCATTACAATCTCTATCTCTATAATCACACCGCGCCAGGGGTGTTCACAAGGGTCGGACCATTCGCGAACCTGACCAATATGAATGGTGGCAACACCATGGGAGGGGCTTCAGGGGATTTCAACAATGACGGGTGGATAGATTTCGCCATGACCGCAAACAACCAGATCGTCGAGACCTGGTTCGGGAGGGGGAACGGGAGATTCACCTATAACGCCAGCGTCACTGTCTGCGCGGCAGGTAACTATGTTAGGGGGACAGACAGCGCTGATATCGACAGGGACGGCGATATCGATCTCGTGGTAGGATGCACAGGAAACCCTGACATCTATAAGCTCACCAACAATGGCAAGGGCACATTCTCCTCATCGACCACAGGGATAACTGCCATACTCGCTGATCCTTACGGTATCACTGTCGCTGATTTCGATGAGGACGGATGGCCGGATATCGTCGGGAGCTACGGAAACGATAATCAGCTCTATCTCTTCACTGGCTCAGGCGGAGGCGCTTTCGATACCGTAGGTGATAACCTCATATCGAACACCGTCGATTCTGAGTATCCAGGACTTGACAATTTCGATTTCAACAATGATGGCCACCAGGATATCATCGCAGCAGGGCGCATCCCTAACCAGGTATTCATCTTCGAAGGGAAAGGGGACGGAGATTTCGAGTCTGCTGTCCTTGTCGGGACAACGACCGATGATACCTATACGGTCTCAGCGCCGCTCGGGACCGTCTCTTTCCCTTATTCGCTCAGGGATACCGAGGGGATGACCAATAAGACCCAGACCTCGAGGATAAGGAATATCGGCAATACCACCTTCAATGGTTATCTCAGGCTTTCCATCCTCTTCTGGAACACGACTGAATGGGTCACCATCAACACCACGATCGATGATCTAAGGGATGACAGTGTCTCAAGGATTGCTCCTGATAACCTTGTCGACCTCAAGCAGAGGTTCGATGACGCAGGCAGATGGTACACCGGCTCTTATCCCTATGGATGGTACCGCGTCTCAGCCGAGTTCCTTGACCTCTATAACAGGACTCTTCGCTCAGACAATGGCTCGCTTTTAGCCGCGACCGCGGACCTCACCATCAATTCGAGCTATAATTTCAGCCTGAAGGAAGATACTGACGGCCCAACAATTACCTCCTATTCTGTTACTCCGGGGAGCGCGGGGTTCGGTCAGGAGATCACCATCAGCGCTGTGCTCCAGGATGTGTCAGGGGTCGAGGAGGCATGGGTAAATGTCACCTATCCGGATCTCACCTCTGAACTCATCAACCTCACCAACACCTCAAGCTTCAGCTGGCATCAGACCTTCAATGAGTCCTGGCAGTGGGGTGACTATAATTTCACCCTCTTCGCGATCGACCGCAAGGGCTATAACAGCACACAAAGCGTTGAAATACAGGTGAGGGCGAACGCGACCATCAGTGTCGCGACACTGCAGGACTCCTATTTCCCGGGAGAGATCGTCGAACTGACCTCCCCATTCTCCTGGTGGAACAGCTCATGGACATACCGCAAGCTCATAACCCTTGATTCTGTCGACAGAGTGAGGCATAACGCCTATCTCAGGGAGACTGTGAATATCACCTATGAACTCTCCACTCTAGGCATCTCCGGTTATTTCGATAATAATTCCATCCGGATCATCGAGTATGAGAGCGTCTTTGGGAACCCGATCATCTACAATAATTCCATCTCAAGCAGCGCCAAATATGAGATACCTTACCGGATATCACAGGCGGTTCCAGCAAAATTCAACGATCTCTCAAATGCCCAGGTCATCATCCAATGGAACGCGAACGGGTCTATCGATGCCTTCTCACAGAGGTCCTTCTTCATCTATTTCGACATCAGGGACCTTGGGGCGAAGGAAGCGTCACGGTATATCAACCCGCACCTCTCAAACGCCCCTTGCACAGAGGATTATATCGTGACATCAGATTTCCAGGGAGCGATCTATTACCTGAAGAGCCACGCGAATGGATCCTTCGCCACCCAGGCTTATGTCGGGGACGATGATGACCAGAATTGGGGGATAGGCATCGCGGATTTCGACAATGACGGCGACTGCGATTTCGTGACCGGTGGGACGAGCGCTGCTATCGACTATTACAGGAAGACTGCCAGCGGCAACAGCTTCACCCTCGTCTCATCGGTCGGGACATTCACCGATTCTGGGTATGGGCAGGATATCGCGGTCGAGGACTTCAACAATGACGGCAATATGGATTTCCTCATCTCAGGAGAGAACAATATCATCAAGACCTTCTTCGGGGACGGGTCCGGCGCATTCCCTTCGACGAGCCAGTTCATCACCCCCTATGCTGAACTCCTCAGGGGCAAGGACGCGGCTGACATCGATGGCGACGGTTACATGGATATCATCGCAGGTTTCAACCTAGGGAGGATCTATATCTATTGGGGGGATGGGACAGGATCATTCACTGAGGAATACACCGGGTGGGATATCGGTGGGACTGTATACGGGCTCACTATCGAGGATTTCGATGAGGATGGAGAATATGATTTCTGCGCTGCTGACGCGAACGGCATCATCTACTGCTATTTCGGGGACGGGGAAGGGAATTTCGGGAACCAGGTCAATACCGGGAGGGATCCAGGCGATTACGCGCCTATGGACTCATTCGATTTCGACAAGGACGGCCATATCGACATAGTCGCTAATTACTATAACAATGAGCAGGTGTATTATTATGAGGGGAATGGAGCGGGAGGCTTCAGCAATCCCGCTTATAATCCAGTCGGCGCCCAGATCGGAGACCGCAGGATGGCCATATCCTCCCCTCCGGTCAGGGAACCGGCATCTACCCTCGCTTCACAGGCAGGCCGCAATTCGCAAAGTGCCATGCGTTCGGTCTTCCTCAATACTGGAGCGACTCCGTTCTATTCCTATACCCTGATCACTATCGAATACTTCAATGCGACGCTTGGCCTTTGGACTCCTGTAGTTTCAGTGGTGGATGATGTTTCCGGTGCTGCCAGGAATTCCATCATCGCGAATGGCAATTCCATCAACCTGAGGAGCGAATTCTCGCTTGGAGGGGACTGGAATACCTCTGGCCATGCCAACGGGAGCTATAGGGTCGTCGCTTCGATGGTCGATCCATCGTACAATGTCCTGCGGACAGACAACGGGACCAACCTGAACGCAACCTATGGTTTCATCATCAGGCTCGATACCGACCCGCCATCTGTCAACGGCATCACCCTCTCGCCAGACATCGCTGGCTACGGGACCAATGTCACCATCACCCTCTCAGTCTATGATGACACCGGAGTCTCCAATGTCTCCCTCAATATCACGAGACCAAATGGTTCCATGATCATAGGCTTTCCGAGGAAGATATCAACCTATGGATGGGAATATACCTATGATGATACCTGGAGGGCAGGGACGTATGATGTTGCGGTCTATTCGAACGACACCCTCGGCTATGGTGCAAGCAACATGACATCCTTCCAGGTGAATTCCACCTTCAACATCTCGCTCGCGACAGTCAAGAACGTATACTTCGCCAACGAGTCAGTGGGGCTGACTTCCCTTTTCACCTGGTGGAACACCTCATGGAATTATCGTGCACCGCTCACGGTCGACGCATCTGCTGGCATCGTCTACGATTCGGTGGTCCAGGCATCGATCAATTTCACTCAATATCTGGAATCGTTCGCTCCAGGAAGCGAGCTTGAGATGAACTCCATCCGGGTGGTCGAATACGATACCGACGGCTCGATGAAGATCTGGAACGCTTCTCAATCAGGTCTTGACAGGTATCTTGTCCCGAATTCGTTCACTCAATCAGGAAGATTCTCCCAGGGAGACAACGCGCAAGGGACCCTGGAATTCATCATCAACGGAACGACACCTGCGAACACACCGCGATATTTCCAGGTCTATTTCGATAAAGATGACAGCGGTTCAAAACCTGCGACGACGGTCTCCTATAATCCGCCGACAGAATTCGTGGGGCTTGCGAGAGATGACGGGACCATCTATTACTCCAGGCATCTCGGAGGTGGTTCGTTCGCTGCGCAGATAGCAGCCATGACATTCAATGATGTCCCTGCGATGATGGACTATCCACGAGGCATAGGAGTAGCTGATTTCGATAATGACGGAGATTTCGATATCGTCACCGGCGCGACCAATGCGGGAGACTTCGCATTGTTCTATCTCTACACCAATAACGGAGCCCTTGTCTTTTCAAACGCATGGACATCATCGCCCAAGGATGTCAGCGCTTATGTCATGGACATGGCGGTCCAGGACTTCAACGGGGACGGGTACATGGATTTCATCGTCGGCGGCAACGATGATAATATGTATTATTACCGCAACGACAGGGACGGGACGTTCACAGAGATCACAGGCGCATTCCCGATCTCAGTCGTGCAAGCGAACACCCGCGGCAAGGACGCGGGCGATGTGAACGGGGACGGGTTCATGGATATCCTCTACGCAAACAGCGGGAATGACGCTTATGTGTATCTCGGTGATGGGAGGGGTAACTTCAGCCGGGGGACAGTCGATCTCAATCTTCTAGACAATAACTATTACTGCCTTGCGGCAGCTGATTTCACTGGAGACGGAACAATAGATATGGCTACTGGGGATGATGACGGGCAGATCTTCCTTTCCATCGGTGTCGGCGACAGCACATACGGCAACGATGCCTATACAGGGCTTGATACTTCTGTCGTCGAGATCGGCTGCGACAATTATGACTTCGATCGGGATGGCGCCATGGATCTGCTCATCAGCAGGTACACGAGCGATTCTGCAAGATATTACCGCGGCTATGGTGATGGCACATTCAATGATACCTATACCGATCTCGGCTACATCGACAACTCCCTTGGGATCGCGGCTCCTGAACGCTTCTTCTCGAGCTTTACCCTCTCAACTCCTGAGACGAGTTCAGCATCAACCATTTCATCTGTCGTCAGGGATACGGAAGGCACTGACTCCATACCCTTCATCACCATTCGGATCGATAAGTTCGACAATGTCACCCATACCTGGAGCCCCTGGAACAATACCATCGATAATATACAGGAGAGGATTTTCGCGAACAGCATCCTTGACCTGAAAGCCCTTTACTCCTCCTACGGTGGCTGGGACACCCAGAATCATTCTGAAGGG
>Ga0209575_10000426_pt1 | contig 28395 bp, 30 predicted proteins | sample Medcelwee11metaG_FD_187172 | JGI IMG/M metagenome (GOLD analysis project Ga0209575, IMG submission 187172) | Freshwater pond sediment microbial communities from the University of Edinburgh, under environmental carbon perturbations - Medium... | ecosystem: Environmental > Aquatic > Freshwater >...
GTTCGTATTTAGATAGATATATTAAATTTAAAGAAAATAAAATAAGATTAAAATGATTTCATTCTCATTTAAAAAGTGGATTACATAGGGGAATAATAAAATGTTCTTAGTTGAAAGTATACAGCATGATAATTTTACAGAACTTATTACATACGCACGAGACGAAAATCGTAAGAAAATAGTAGAATCAATCACAGACTTCAAGCCTTATTTTTATGTTTTAGAATCAGAAGAAGTACCAGAAAATTCTATGATTACTGGCATTGATTATGGATTTATTAGTATCGATGGTGAGAAAGTTAAAAAAATATTCGTCAATAAATCAAAGAACGTCAAAGCTGTAAGAGAAATGTTCTCTAAACATTTAGAGGCAGACATCAAATTTGAGAATAGGTATCTTATCGATGTGTTGGGTCCGACGAAACCATACGATTTGAATAAATTATACATAGATATAGAAACCAATTCTAATGATACTTTTCCAGATTTACAACATCCAAATCAAGAAATAACTGCTATAACTTTAAATGATAGCTTCACTGATATTACATCTACCATTTTGCTGAGTAACGCCAATTGGTCTGTTGAAAATAAGGAAAAACTATTACAGATGAAAAGTCTGTTCATTTGCGAGACAGAAGAAGAATTACTTTATAAGTTTATTGACTTATATAATAAGATAGACTGCGATATCATCACTGGTTGGAACACAAATTCATTTGATTTGGTTTATATAGTACGTCGAATGGAAAAGTTAGGCATCGTATCAAAATTATTATCACCATTAGGACAAGTATATATAGATGAAATCTATGGCGAAGTAAAAATAAAAGGCAAAGTAAATTTAGATGCTATGTTAGCGTATATGCATTTTAGACGAATAAGTAACCAAGGTAAAGCCGAATCTTATTCATTGGAATCAGTCGCTCAAGATGTTCTCAAGAAAGGTAAGATAGAACATGAAGAAAGCTATGCTAACTTATGGTTGCAAAATCCAGTAAAATTTGTAGAGTATAATATTCGAGACGTGATGTTAGTAAAAGAAATAGACGAAAAACTAAAAATTATAGATTTTTTCAATCAATTAAGATGCAGGTCTTGTTCACAATTAGTTAATGTCTTTCATACTTCAATTATGATTGATGGTATGTTACTTAATAAATTACATAATAAAATAGTATTGCCCTCGTGTAATAGAGGTAATGAAGATAGTAAATTCACTGGTGCGTTTGTTTTAGAGCCCATACCTGGTCTTTATGAAAATTGTTTTTGTTTTGATATAATGGGAATGTATCCTGGAATCATTGAAACGTTCAACGTTTCCTACGAGTCATTTGACCCGAATGGTGAGATACGATTGAGTGAAGGCGTTGGTTTCTCTAAGATTCCAGGAATAGTCCCACAAATAATCAAAGAATTGAAAGCAGAACGCATTAAAGAAAAGAAATTGATGAATGCCGCAATAACGAAAGAACAACGAGAATTTCATCAATATAGACAATATTCAATTAAAGTATTCATGAATGCTTTCTTTGGGTATCTTGGATTCCCTAAGTCTAGACTATATAAAAAGCCAGTAGCGAATGCAATAACCACTATGGGCCAGAATATAATTCTACATTCAAAGAAAACATTAGAAAATATTGGTTATAAAGTCATTTATATAGATACTGATTCAATTTTCACACCAGCTAAAACTAATGGAACGTTTCGTCTTATCAAAGAAGGAACTGACATGGTGAAATTATTAAATGATTCTTATGATGAATTCGCAAACGGTTTTGGTTGTATGGAATGTCTAATCAAGATGGAATTTGAGAAGATATTTAAAAAGATATTATTCGTTAAAAAAAGTGGTACAGAATTAGGTGCTAAAAAAAGATACGCTTATACGCTTTTATGGTCAAATGGTGAAAAGATAGAAAACGAAGTGAAATTCAAAGGTTTCCAATTTAAACGTTCGGATAGTCCTAAGATTTCACGAATAGTGCAAGAGAAAGTCATGCAGATGATTCTGTTAGAAAATAAAAGTAGAGATGAAATTGTTTCATACATCAAAAAAGTTGCTGCTGCTATAAGAAATAAACAAGTAGATGATACCATGATTGGTACTCCAGTAGAGATTAAAAAAGCAATGGATGAATATGGTTTGCAAACAACAAACGAGGCTGGCAATATAAGAAAGGGTGGTACTCCACCGATTGTTTTTGGTGCTCGTTATTCAAATAAATATCTTGGCACACGATTCACTAAAAATATGAAACCAATGTTTGTTTATATCAAGAATGTTCCACCAAAATATCCAAAGACACATGTAATAACTTATGTAAATAAGATTCCAGAAGGCTTCAATGTAAATTATGATTTGTTAGTTGAATTGATTTTCAAAAAGAAACTCGAAACTATTTTTGAATCGATAGGATTTGGAGAATTTCCAGACTTAAACGAACAAAGTAATAATCTAGACAGTTATTTTTAAGGTGAACTATGGAACAAACCGAAATAGTTAAAACATTTGTAGCAGATTCTAAATATTATATGGTCAAATATCGCAACAAATCACCAGAAGAGTTTGGTAAAATAATCGATGGTAAAGAATTACAAACAATAAATCTAACAACTGATGAAATCCATCGTAGTATTGAATGTGCCAATAAAGATACATTATTTATGTTTAATTTATTACCAAAAGAAGAGAATTCTTTATCGTTGAACCCATTATCTCTTTTAATTAAAAATATTGGAGAAATGCGCACTATAGAAACAATATATCCAAATATTTTTAGATGGACATTTGATGGTATTTCAATAAAAGCTATGGCAATTATACCTTCTGGAAACATATATGCGAACACTACACTGACTCGTTATGGTGGTACAGATATGTTTATAAGAATCTTAAGACAACATTTAAAAAACATTGCAAAATTGCACAAAGGTCTTACTCCAGATTATAATTTTTTATCTAATATAGAGCCTATAGAAGAGACAGTACTTAGTATTGGTTCATTGAATACGTTTAATAATTTACATTGTATAACAATAGAGCCAAAAATGTCTTATGTCGATATCTTAAAAAACAGCAATAAAAATATAAATGTGGAATTGTTTTTAAATACGATAGATATGAAATATTGGTCTAGAGAAATCAATCCAGATTTCATAACTGAGGCCAAGCATATCAAATTAGATGATTTCATTCCAATAGATGAAACATTAGCTATATATCCAGCCTGTATTCGTAATTTGATGTCTCTTAAAAAGAAAGGTAATTATAATAGATTTTTATTAGCTAAATATCTTCTTTCGATACATAGAGCAAGAGATGCGAAATTTATCTATGATTTAGTCATGGCATCAGAAGAATTAGAACATATTAAACTTGGTAATTGTTCTACCCAATGGAGATATGTAACCAATAATATCAAGAAATATTCTTGTCCAACTTGCAATCAGATGAAAATGTTTTGCGATAGAAAATGTACACAAATTCATCCTTTAGAAACTATTTATAAACAACAGGAGAAACCAAAAAATGGCAAGTAACCAAGATGAATTGATAATAGCACTAAGAGAAGAAGTTAAAAGTCTTAAGATAACAGTAAAGACATTAAAAGAAATCTGCGAAAGAAACGGTGGAGAATTAGCCAAATCCAAAAAAGAAAATATTTTACTCAAAGAAGTAAATGATAAACTGAATGCAAGGTGACAACTATGAAAACGGTAGCTATTTCAGGCGGATTTGATCCAATTCACAAAGGGCATCTTTATTTATTTAAAGAAGCAAAGAAACTAGGCGATAAGCTTATTGTCATCTTAAATAATGACCATTGGTTAAAACAGAAGAAATCGTTTATTTTTATGCCTCAAGAAGATAGAAAAGAGATATTAGAATCGATTAAATATATTGATGAAGTAGTTCTTTCATTTCATGAAAAAAATCCAAAAGATATGAGTGTCTGTTCTGAATTAGAAGTATTAAGACCAAACGTTTTTGCAAACGGCGGTGATAGAAAACACGACAATGTACCAGAGATACAATTATGCAAAGAATTTGGAATCGAAACAGTTTTTAATATCGGTGGTTCTAAGATTGAAAGCTCGTCTGAATTAGTAAAGAAAGCAGCAAAAAAGGTAAGAAAATGAAACTAATAAACGTATTTGAAAAAACACCAATAAAATTAATGCCAATTGGAGACTTACATGTTGGGTCGAAAGAATTCGATAAGACTAAATATGAAAGCACCATAAAATGGATTAAATCCAATAAAGATGTTAGAGTAGTTCTTATGGGTGACTTGATTGATGCTGGACTTAAAGATTCAGTTGGTGGTGGTAGTTTTGATAACGACTTAGAACCAAATGACCAGATTGAATATATAATCAATTCATTAACTCCAATTAAAGACAAGATTTGGTGCACCATTATTGGAAATCATGAAGAACGTATAAGAGAACGTACTAGTTTAGATGTTATGAAATATATTGCAGACAAACTTGAGACAAAATATGGAGATAGTTCTTGTTTTATCAAAGCCAATATCGGTGGAATAAATTACACTATTTACATGACTCATGGAAGTTCAAGTTCTGGAAGTGCTGCAGGTAAGTTAGCAGCGATTGAAAAATTAGGTCAATTTATATATGCAGATTTAATTTTAATGGGACACGTCCATGAGTTGATGAGTCATACATCTACTTATTTTAGAATAGATATTGGCAATAAGATGATAGTACAAGATAAAAGACATTTTGTGATAACTGGTCACTTTGTCAATTACGGTGGATATGTTCAAAAAAAGAATTTGTTTCCTGGTAAAACTGGTGTAGCTAAGATTGAATTCAGTACAGATAAAAAACAAATACGATTAGTTTTATAGGTGAAAAATGACAACAGATTTGTTCATTGGATTGGTCATTGGAATAATATCAACGATATCTATTGGTTATATGGTTTGGTCGCACCAAAAGATTAAAGAACTTCAAAAAATTGTATTTGAATTTCCATCACCAGAAGATTTCGCAAAAGAAGTCATGAAAGTAAAGCTTCCTTTGGCACAGTTGCCTCCAGAAGTTTTAGAAGCATTGAAAACAACTGCTATAAATCAAGAACAGTATTCTAATACTGAAAGCTACAATATTACTCCAGAGGAGAAAAAAGGCAAGAAAATGAGTTATGTAGGCTAAAAAATGGAAACAAGCAAACAAATTGGTTCTTGGATGGAATTAATTAAAGAGTTAGAAAACACCAACCCTTATAAGCATACAATAGTAGTGACTGGTTGGGGCTTATCTATTGATGGCGATAAGACTCATATTACACGAGTATTTATCGATAAAAAACCAGTAGATATTTTGTTGACTCCTAAACAAAGCGAAAAGACATACGTCAAGAAACAAGATGTTTGTGAAAAGATAAAAGAGAAGTTTTTCAAATTACCTACACATAAACGTGGTAATATTGAAGACTTTTATTATGAAATAATAGAATTGATTGAAAATGGTTGCTAATACTCCAGCTAGCCGTAAGGCGAAAGGAAGAAACCTTCAACTGTTAACCAGAGATAAGATTTTGGCAACATTTCCAGAACTTACCGAAAGAGATATTCGATCCGTTCCGATGGGGGTTCCAGGAGCGGATATTTTACTTTCAGAACAAGCAAGTAAGAAGTTTCCATTTTCTGTAGAAAATAAAAATACAGAAAATCTAAACATCTGGAATGCATTGAAACAATCAGAAAGTGGTACTAAAGAACGAGATTTGTTTCCATTGTTGGTTTTCAAACGCAATCATACTGATGTTTATTGTGCCATGAAGTTTGATTTATTATTGAATTTGTTAAAACAGATATCAGAATTAAATAATCAAGTGAAAGACATAAAACCAATGGGTGATAATCGTGGGAAAGACTCATAAACGTAAATATGAAGAAGAGAAACATCGTAGAACTAATAGGCAAGAAAGAGACTTAAATGAGACAATATTAACGTATTTGGATTCAAATAATGAAGGAAATAAAGAATAAATTCGAAAGATTTATATATGAGAAGTGCCATAATAGCTATTATGTTTGTTTATTTGAATAGAATAAACGCTTTCTATATAGTTTGATATTTAAAAAACTAAAATAGGTGGTATAATATGGAAATGAAACAACTTGGACAGATGTTTGTTGTTTTGACCATTGTAGCATCTCTTTTGTTAGCTGGATGTGCAAAAACATACACTACAGAAGAAACCAATGCTATGGTCAAATCAGCGACACAAGACGTTGCAGCCCAGTACCAGACTAAACTAGATGACGCAGCAAAAACGGCTAATGATAAGATTACAGCCTTAAATGCTGAAACTTCTGAACTCAAGACTCAGATTTCATCTATTAAGACCAGTCTGGATACAGTAAAGGCAGAAAAAGACGCATTACAGAAAGAACTGGACGCTAAACCAGTGGAAGTCGTTCCTACAGAACCGACTGAAAATGAAGGACCTGGAACAGCTACAGAATCTAACATGTATGTAGAAGACGAATTATCTTTAGGCGGATTATATGACTTTGCTGCAAACGATAATAAGCTTTCAAAATTATTTGATGGCGAAATCGAATTTGATGACGATACTTATGATGCAGAAGAGAAGATTCTTCTAAATGATATCGAAATCGCAATAAATGGAGAAAACTTCAACGAATTACCTTATATGGTTCTCAAAGAAGATGGACTTGAGTATGTTTATACTGTTGAAACTAAACTCGATACTAGTCTGATTTCAGAAGATGAACCGTTAGAGATTGTCTTTTTAGGTAAGCCGATGAAAATTGTTGAATGGTCTGCGAATTCTCTTACTTTTGACGATGGAGTTAAGGAATACTTCAAAGAAGGAGAGACTAAAACCATTTTAGGCAAAGATGTGACTGTGGTTGTTATAGCTAACAATAAAGTCATGGTCAAGATTGGCGACGAAACAAAAGTCATCGCTGAAGAAGAGACTGAAGACTTTGGCGATTTAGAAGTCAAAGCCGACACTATTTTGAATGATGATGGCGAATCTGACTTCTGTAAGCTGGTGTTTGCTGAAGATATCTCCAATACAATAGAAACTGGTGATGAATATGCTGAAGATTCACCATTTGTCTGGAAGGTCACTACAAAGACAATCAGTGTTGTTCTTAACGACGACTTTGACGAACTTGACGAAGATAATGAATTCAATGCTATTGGCAAAGATGGCGTTCTTTCTTTACCTGAAGGATACGCTACTTTAAAATTCTTAGGATTGGAATCTGTCGCTACTAAAGAATATTCTTTAGAGTTAGACACTAAGAATGGCAATGACTACGTTAAAATCAAGGGCGAATTCCTCAAAGACTTGGAAGACTACACGCTTTTGTATGTAGATGCTACTGGATTTTATGATAGCGATTTAGAATTAGTTGCTACGAATTTTGTTGAATTAGAAAATAGCGATGTTACAATTGTTCTTAGCGGTACAAAGCTTAAGTTAGGAACTGTGGAACTTGCATTGAATTTCAACACTTTGACTGCTGATGGAACAGATTTGACCAACTATGACGATAACTTCGTTACTAGTTATGGAATCGTTGTTAAGACTCCAGAAGACAATTATGACAACGAAAAAGTCAAACTTGTCGTTCCAGAAGAACAAGTCACTGCAGCTATAGCACTTTACTAAGTGCTTTTTTTTCTTTTTTTTTCTTAATTTTTTGGTGAAACCAAAATGTCATGGACACAAATACTTTCTAAGCATGATTTAGTATGGATATTTAAAGACATCTGGTATCGGCTAGATTGGAGAAAGCCAAACGTATCATCAATCAAAAAATTTCTAGTATTAAATATTTCACTTACTGCTAAACTTACTTCTTTAAAGACTATTCCAATATTTTCTACTATGAACTATGATGAAAAAGTCTATAACATTGAAAATTGGGTAAAAAAGAATATAAGTTATGAAATAGATTCTAAACGCTTTAATGTAGTAGAGAAATGGCAAACTGTTGAAGAAACAGTCGCTTTTAACAAAGGTGACTGCGAGGATATGTCAATTATGATATATTCTATTGCACGAATCAATGGTATCAGTCCAGCACAGATTAGACTAGTTTGTGGCGATGTAGTGATGCCTGACGACAGTATCACTGGTCATTGTTGGGTTGAATATAAGTCAGATGAAGATTTTCAATGGAAAGTATTAGATGCTTGTTTCTATCCGACTAAAAAATCAATAAAAGAACGAGAAGCTAAGTGTTTGCTTACTTATTATAAGAAAGATTGGTTCGTTGTTACTGATTTCTTGGCTTAAATTAAGCCATTTTAAGCCACTTTTACTAAAGCAAGTGGTAGACACTTAGAATAAAAAAAATCGTTCCTATGCCGTCTAAAGTGGCTTAGGAACGATATAAAAGAACTACTTCTGGTTATTAGCTAACCAAATTCGAACTACATTAAACAAAGCAGTTGATAATGCTCCAACAAGTAGAGTATATGCACCAAAATCAACATTTGGTATCAATTCAGCACCAAAAGCTACTAAAAATCCACCAACAGCAATACCAAAGCTCTTGGCTATCTTTTTGCCATCTTCTTTGTTCAACTTAAACATTTTACTTCCTTCTACCATTTATACACCTCATATAGTTGTTATTTAGTAAGTAGGCAACAACTTTCGTACGATGGACTAGTGGCACTAGTAGACGCACGATTCAATTCAATCTTAAAGCCGATTTGCCTACCAGAACTCGAAAAACTATGTGTCTCACCATTAGCGGCATTATATTGTTCCCAAGTAGTGCCACCATCGTTAGTTACATAATATAAATCAGAAGCAGTCTCAAAATTCTCATATCTACGAAATTCGCATTCTGTGACATTATAATCCGCCATACGAATGTCTGTTATCGCAGTTCCAGTTATTTGACCATCTTGTAATCGTAATTTGCCATCTATTATTTCTGTATTAGAACGTGTAATAATCTCTGGTATTTCATTAAAATAGACAGTATAACTATCTTTCATATCGTTTGGATTATCTAATCCAGACAAAATCTCTTCTGAATTAGCTTTGGAAATGAATAAATCGGATACTTTAGTTGAACTTTTTGATAGTTCTACAGATGTGGTTAAAATATAATCGATAGTCTGCGTCACGCTTTGTACTTTATAATAGCCATCAATATTACAATAAGGTACACTTACTAATATCTTTTCGCCAGGCATGAGTGTAGTAAGACATAAAGAAGTGATAGAGCCTCTATCAGTTGCAGAAATACCTAAAGTTAATTCATAATCTGCCTTATCTTGTACTTGTTGCATTGTCTCTAAAGAAGATTCGTTCACTATCTTTTCTTTAACCCAAAGATTTGTCTGTGAATCTATATCATCTTCTGTCTTTAATAAAAGAATGTTATCTGATTCTGTCTTGCCATATACAATCACACGATTATAGATTTCTGAGGTTTCTTTTCCAAATTCTGGTAACGATAACAAATTATTACCATAGGAGATTTGTTCAGTACTATTAATGATACCATCGGTTAAAAATGTTTTTAGTTCCCAACGAGATGAAGAATCATTATAATAAACATAACACTCTAAACCAACTCTTTTACATATATCAGTTATTATACTTTGACCAGAACGATATTGATATGACATATTAATCAATGTAGATGGAAAAGTAGGAACGGCTATACTCCAACTTACGCTATCAGTAGCTTCTGTATAAGTAGCTACAGACCAACTTGTACCAGTCCAAAATGTAAGCACGATATCAGAATATTTAGTATTAAGTATGCCACATAGACTGACGTCTGCTCGTGCTGCAGCTTCAATGCCAGTTATAGTACTATCTGCTAATTCAGGTTTGTCTCTACCAGAAATAGACAGAAAAAACCCCTTAGATAAATCAACACCATATTTGACATCATCAATTCGTCCTCTAAAGTAAAGAGTTGTTGCATCTGTTCTATCTAGATAGATATTAACTATCTCTCCGCCATTGAATTTATTTAAAAATCGTCCATTATCATTGGCAACAGTGAACGAAAATGTACCTAATGTGTCTGTAGATGTACGAGTTATAGTAGGTGGAGAAAGAATGTGATTGTTTGCTTCAGAGCCACCATATGAGTCCATCATAGTATAAACGACACCATCATCAGCTACTATGGTTATCTTTACATAAACAGTAGTATCTGTAGGAATAAAGATTACTGGTGTGATTATTTTAATATTTTTAATGACCATCAGTTGATATCCTCGCATACGTCACAATCTTCACAACATGCACCAAAAGATAACTCTGGTTGCCATGTAGACCATGAAGAATACGAACATTTTAGATTTATATAGGACCATATGCCCATATCATTTGAATTTGGTAAAGAAACGCCAATTTGAAACCAAGACGTATTAGTTAATGTACTGTTTATTACTCTTGGCACGTTTGCGCCCACAGACCAAAATACTCCTTCTTCAAATAGTTTACCAGTACCAGCAGGACGCCAATTTACTCCATCTACACCAATACCTGTTGTATAATCAGCATCAAATAGGGACGCTTTATTAGAAGTTGGAACGCCACTTTGATTGCCACATGCAGAAGTATTTGTACCTATAAGAATCCAAGAAGAACCATTATGACATTCTTTATAGTTTTGTCTACCAGAACCATATATTAATATTGCCACTCTTAATACAACTTTATCTGTATAAGAAGAAAAGCAATTTGAAGAATTGATTGAAATATTTTCAGTGAAATAATCAATTGGAGTGGTATTTCCAGTCCTGACTTGCCACAATAAAGAATCCGTGCCATATGGCTTTGTGTAATTTATATTGAAAAATTTACCAACAGCAACTGTCTCTCCATATGTACCAGTAGCAAGTCCGCCACAAGTGCTAGTTTTATTTGCAGTCTCTTGATAACAAGTGAATGGTGTATAATAATCTGTTGTAAACGTCATATTTACACAATCATATGTTTCGTTTAAATTCACATAAAAGTCAATAGGCTTTCCGCCTAAATCAAATGGTTCAATGGTTATTCCAGGTATTGTCGCTGTCTGTCCGAACATATCTACGTTTTTAGATGACAGAGTTGCTGGATAATACGCCATTGATTCTATTCCAGATGGAAACGTATATTTCCAGATAGAATCAAAAAATGTAAGATTATGGATTATAGAATACATATAATCAGGCGTGTGTAAAGTAATTTGGTATGTTTCATTACCACCCTGATGAGAAATTATCAAATCACTCACATCTACAGTTCCGCCAGTGAACGTAAAATAACCTACAGAACCACTTTCATTCTGAAATGGTGTAGTATCTATAATCACAGGATTTGTTGCCATAGTCACATTTATAGAACTTACTTGTACAATACCAGGTGAGGCTACTGATAATTCAATATCAGTATAAGCGGTCATGTTATTTAACGTAGCTTGAGTTAATACCACAGTTTTTGGAGAAGTAGTACTATTGAGAACGCCATAATATGACCAATCGATATTGCCATCATTGAATACATCTATAGTGACGTTAGTAACTGCTTCAGGTAGTACTTCTATCTGTGCCTGTATTATAGCAGAAGTTTTTGAATATAGATTACAACTTGAATTTGACTTATATTTAAGTTTCGTACCAGAAGAAACGAATACATGCTTAACTCCTGAAACAGCCGTTTCCCAAGTAGTTCCATCATTATTGCTCATATAATAACTTTGATTGCAACCAGTTGGTTTATATTCAGTGATATAAAGAGTTGCTGCATCGATATTATGTGATGCTGAATATAATCTTGAACTTATAAATGTACCAGTTTTGGAATAGTTATTTTTACCAGTGTAATCGTGTGCAATTCCACTTACGTTTAAATGCGTTATCTTTGCTTTTTGTGTGGCACTGCCTCGTGGACAATTGACGCAAGTAGTACATCTACCACCATTATCACATTCAGAATTTGTAGAACCAACATAGGCTAAATTTATATCACCACTTAATTGGCTTGTAGTTTTTACAAATACTCCATTTTTATATACGTCATAAGTATAATAAGTAGCAGAATCTTCGTTTCTTATAAGCGTATATGTTCCAGATTCTGTATCTACATCTGATTTTGTCGAACCATCTGATGATACTGCTGCAGATGAAGACGTTGACATAATATTTGTATAAGTAGCGACAGTAGGGCTATCTGTGAGATAGATTCCACAAGTACCATATCCACTTCCGTCTGGACTAAATGAAGAATAACCACATCCAGCAGGAACTGCACCATAGGCAGAAGTGTCGCAACTGGCATAAAATTCAATCTTTTTATATTTGCTTATATTAAGAGCAATTGTAGAGAATTTTACATTATCATCATCTTCGTATTGTACATCGCCGCCACTACAAGTAGTAGTTGAATAGCAAGTACCATAAAGAAGCGTATTTGTAGTATTCAGTTCAGCAGTATAACTTCCAGTACCAGTGGTATATAAACTGGTTTTACCAGATGTACTAAAATCATCCCATAACCAAAGTGGATAATCGCCTATAGTAGATGTGATGTTAGTATAAGAAGAATTTTCAAAATAATCAGTAAATAGATAATAATTTCCATCATTCATGTCAAAACCATGCAATTTAAACGTAATATTTAAATATTTCTGGAAAGATGATTTATTTAAATACATCATTTCAGAAGTTGCCGTTTTGAAAGAAATATTAAATACAGTAGACCAGACATTATTTCTCAACATATATGGACTGAATAATTTACTTCCACGAAGTTTTCCAATAAAATCTTCTTTATGTGTATATTTTTCTGTTACAGTATCATATTCACCATAAGAAAATTCTAAATTTTCTGCGTCTGTCGAAGAGATATTGAAAACAATACTAGTGATGTTGGTTCGATTGTCTAAATAAAAATAAAGATATTCATCAGAAATCACATTTTTATTATAATATTTATCTCCATTTGGAATACCTACATTCCAAATCATGGATTCTTCGTAGATAGTAGCGTGTAAGAAATCTCCAGCACATCCTGTTCGCCATAATGCAGAACTTGCTATATAACAAGAACCAGTAGAATAATCATTATCTATCATGTGTGCGCCGTTATCTGTTGACGCTGATCCTGCTAGAGGACCAGATACTTGGATAGATGTACCTACAAATTTCCAAGTGCTACCATTATAGCACATTGGAGATGAATTATAAAAATTATCAAGTGCAGAAAAACGACCATAAATTCTATTTTGTAATGGTTGTTGATTCCAGCAATCTAGTGGCAATGTTATATTATAGGCTGCTATTGTACCATGTTTTACTTGCCAAAATGAAAGTTCTCTATCAGCTCCACCAGGTTTTGTATAATTGACGTATAAGTATTCAGGCTTAATACTTACCTGAGAAGCATTTTCATCGGTATTACTTACAAAATAACGGGTAGTGATATAATCTGGATTAATTGATAACGATATGGAATCTTCACTGCATATATAATTATTACCGTAACCAGTATAATTTATATCTAAACAAATAATGCCACCAGTGAAATTACCAGTAACGTTTATATTGCTTCCTAACTCAGCAGTTATACTTTTATTTAAAGACTCTAACGTAAGATATGGACGAGTAGGCGTTGTATATGTAAGATTTGTTTCGTAAAATCGTTGGTCATTTGCAGCACATGATAAAACTCTATAATTGAATTGATCTGTTGAAAGACATTCTCTAGGAATAGAAACCACTAAATTTGAACTATTATAAGTATCATCATTACAATTATGTGAATGTAATGACCTATAACCGTTTGGTACATACCAATCTGTATATGGAGTTGTTCTACTATATGTTTCGTTATAATAATATGATATTTCTGTCGCCGTTAATGTTTTATTTAACACTATTGGTTCATCAATAGAACCATTGAATGGTTGGCCTGCACCAATAACGTCTGCGCCAATTCTAAATATTGAACTAGAAGATGCCATATGAGAAATTTTAGTAGTGTTAGTAGTTGAAGAAAGTCTACCATCAACATAAATTTTAAGTCCTACTGTAGAATTTGCAGCAAAAGTAATCGCTAAATGATGCCAATTGGTATCATTCGCAGAACCTCTAGCTGAAGCTACCCAAGCTGTGTCAGTACCATCATACACGAACCCAGAGAACGTGTCTTTGTAACCAGTGAACGCATGACTACCGCCTACAACCTCGTCTCTAAAAATTAATAGTGGAACATTGGTACTATGTACACCTTTTGTAAAGATATCTCCATCTCCTTTTAATTCTTGGTCTGTCATCTTGACCCAGGCCATGAACGAAGCAGCAGTAGTACCATTAATATTATTGAAATTTCTTATACTGACATAATCATCTTTACCGTCAAAAGTATAATGATTAAAAGTAGTAGTTTCTGTAAGATTTCCTAGAGTGAATGTTGCACCAGTAATTGTGCCATCTTTATTTTGTGGACTATAATCAGACGTTGTTGCTCCTTCATTGGTATCAAAAGGAAAATATAAAATCATATTATTATAAAGATTTGTATAATTCTTACAGGCAACACTGAAATATTGTGTACCACTTGGTGTAGTATAATAATATTTAAATGTAAGATTCATATTATTTATATTATTTGGATGCGTTATAGTTTGATTGAAAGATAAATATGCGTTTGTAGTTGAAGTAGTGGCTGCAGTAAACCAATTCTGGTCTGATGCCAGATTTGGATTAGTCCAAGTACTACTATATGAATCATTCACTTGATAAACTGGATCATAAAGTCTTACATTGAATGTTTCATAATCTGTTTTAGCTTTATATTTGATTATAATCTTATCAGAAGTTGACTGTTGGAACACTTTTGAATAATAAGAAGTGTTTTGCCAAACTATCATCATATTATGACCAAACGCAAATGGACTATTTATATCTTTAGTTTGACCACTATAGGCGATATCTTTAATTTCATATTGAATGATTTTTCCAGCACAATTGAAACACTCTAACGTATTTGTAAACGGAACCAGTTCAATGTCTGTCTCATTTCGTTTAAAAACATAAGTCTGTACAGTGGTTATATTATTTTTCCAAATAGACGTTCGACTTTCATATGCATATGTCTCATCAGTCCAATTTTTAAGAGTTCTACTATTAGCCTTCATTTTAGTAGTACCATCATAAAGATTGACATATTCAGACGCACTTAATACCCAAGTTCCATCTGGTTTTAAAGTAGTGTTTTCCCAAACGAAATATTGAGTACGAGTATTTTCAATAGAAATCTTAAATTTATCCGGCATAAAATAATAAACAGAAGATGTTAAAACAACTAAAACTAATAATATTCCTAAAATAGTCTTATTAGATACCATTATGCCTGTACCAATACTAAAGAATATTTGTAATGTGTTCCTACGCCAGCACTATCTTGGTCGTCTGTAAATGTAAGCGAACCTGGTTCTACATAAAAGTTTCCATTGTGTATTCCATCAGTATAAGTATAAGAAGTAGCACTATCTAAAGCCTCCAAACTTGCTCTATTAGTGGCTAAATTAGTACTTGTAGTACCAGTCATCGTACCTTCTAATCGCAATTCCCATTGCTGGTCAGACAAGCCTATAATGGGCGCTTTCACTAAGCTTTTACCAATAGCATAATTTCTTGTCTTTTGAACTCTTACTGGAGTTATGCTTGTAATCTTAAGATTGACTCCATTTAAAGATACTGCACTATAGTTTGACATTTTATCGTGTTTTAAGTTGTCGTTTTAATTCTCTTGCGAATTCTGCTGCGAAATTATTTGCGTCACCAGAAACTCCATTTATTATGATACTTTGAATATTTATTTCTCCACTTGGCAAATCGCCTTTGAATCCTACAAGAGTATCCTGAGAACTGAACGAAATCGGTTTCTGTCCTGGACGCATAACGAAATCATTGAATTGTGTGCCAATGTCACCTGGTGCATGAATATTTCCATCACTACCTCTGAAATAACCTAAATCAGTAGCTCTACTTGAAAGACCAGCATTACCTTGGTTTGTTATAAGCGAAGAACCAGTTCCACCAGTTCCACCAATGAGAGCATAAGCAGCTTTAGTGGCTGCAGTTACCATTTCATTCAATTTATCTGTTATCTGTTCGATTTTATCTTTGTATGAATCCAAAACTTCTTGTCCCATGTCAATACGTTCGCTTAGATTTTCAATAACAGAAGAAGTCACATCTATTGCGTCATTTAATCTGCTTTGTTCTGTCCATTGTAATTGTAATGCAGATATCACATCCATAGATGAACCATAAATAGTGGAATTCGCTTCTTCATGTGCTTGTACAGCATATTTGACTTCATCCGTCATGCCGCCATAATAGACATCGTAAGCGTCTTTGAGTAAACTTACAGCCTGAGATTGATTTTCAGTAGAATCATTGAATCGTGAAGTTGATAATAATAAAGTAGCATATTGATTTACTGCTCCAGAGACGTTCTTGCCTAATTCATTTCCAGCTTCAAGAGAACTTTTAATGAATTCTTTTACTGTCTCTTTCCATGCTTCGTAAGTATCTTGACTGCTTTTAGCAGCGTTAGTGGTTCGATTGATTGAATCAATAAGTGAATCATATCCATCTGCAGATGCGGCTATAGAATCTTGCAGAAATTGCTGAACGTCGATGATACCATAACTGGCTAGATTTTGTTCTTTCATATATCGTTCTGTACCAGAGATAAGCTTTTCTATCTCTAACTGACCAGTGAATCTAGGCGAACTAAGTTCTTTAATCGTGGCGTTTACATTTTTAAGACTTTCATTTAAATCATCTAACTTATCTTTTTCATCAGTTAAATCAGATTTTAATGATTCAATATTATTTTCCCAATATTTAGTAGCTTGTTCGGCTTGTTCTAATTGGTCTACATAAACTTTTACGTTCGCTTTCTGCATACCTATATCGAGAAGAAATTTATTAAAACCAGATACGTCTTTACCTGCACCCAATGCTTTCGTTTGAGCGTTGACTATATCATCGAATATTTCCGATAATGATTTTTCTTGAGAAGTCTGTAACATTCCTGCATATTTTGAACTAAGAGATTCTAAAACATTATTATAAGCTTGTAACGCTTGAGTTGCTTTAATCGTAGCTTCTTCAAGACGATTTAATGCTGAAGTATCTGCATTTTTTAAATTATCTAAAAAAAATACAGAATTTACCAATATACCATCTATTATATCGCTTGTTTCTGATATGGAAGAATTATCAATTTTAAATTTTTCCTTTAAATCTGTTCCAGTAAGAGAGGAAATTAAAAAATTCAAACTATCTAACATATTAGAGCCGCTATCAGATAAAGATTTTGGCATTATTGTTTCTTTGATATCAGATAACACTGTTGGTTTTTTTTCATCTGCTAAATAATTATATGCGTTTAATATTGTAAGAATGCTTTTTTGTACTGCTTCTGCATCATTTACAAATGATTGTTTGAATTCGTTCCATGCAATTTTCATCTGACCAGTAGTAGTATTTTGAATTTTCTCTAGTCTTTCTAAAGCATAGCCTTCATCATTTAATAACTGTTCAAATTCTTTGATAGAAACGCCACCATTATCTAAATCGTTGATGAACGCAGCCATAGCTCGTCCACCACGAACTTGCATCGCATCAGCTAAAAACTTAAGCGATTCTGCAGAACCGTCAGTAGCAGCAGCAAATTCTAGAGATAAATTATGCAAACTTTTGAAATTACCTTCAGTATCAGTAAAAGAAATGCCTAAATTTTCCATTTCTTCAATGGTTTTTTCAGTAGGTGAAATGATTTGTGTAATCATCGCAGCTAAAGAAGTACCAGCTTTGCTTGCAGTAAGTCCTTTGTTAGTAAGTATCGCAAGAGCAGCAGCAGTCTCTTCAAAAGAATAACCAGCTTGTGCTGCAATCGGTGCTACATATGACATAGCGATACCGAAGTCATTTACGTCTGCTCTGCTTTCGTTTGCAGCTTTAGCTAACACATCTACAATATGAGAAGATTTATTTGCGTCCATATTGAACACATGCAACATCTGAGAAACCATGTCTGCTGCAGTGCCCATATCAGTGAAACCGACTGCAGATAACGCAGCTATTGACGGCATAGAAGACATTGCATCTGATGCACTAAAACCTTGTTTAGTGAATTGTAAAAATCCTTCGCCCATCTCTTCAAGCGAAAACATGGTATTATCACGAAGTTGACTGATATCTTCTGATACCTGTGAAGCGACTCTATCTGTTACTACTTCAATCTTAGTGAATAAAGTCTCTAATTCCATTCCCCATTTACCTAAAATAATAATTGGAGATAATGCAGCAGCGATGCCTGCTAAAGCGAAAGTAACGTTGACCATAGCCCAACGAACATTGTTCATTCTTTTGATATATTTATCTAAAGTCTCGTTACCTAATAACCACATAGAATTAGATTTTTGCTGAAACGTGGTCATTTTATTGATACTGACTATAGTACCATCTTCTGTCTGTGTCTTTCTAGTTATAGTTTTTATTTGTTTCTCTAAAGCATTTGTATTTTTATCTATTGTATTATTATAAGTCAAAGTTTGTTTTACTAATTTATCAGTAGAAGCATTTTGTCTAGCCATAGCTGCTTCTATCTTTGCTATAACTCTATCTTGGTGTTCTTTTGCTTTTGCTTCTTTTTCTTCTGCTATAGATAGTTTATTAGTTTCCTGCACTAACTTAGAAATACTTTCTGCTTGTTTTTTAATTGCAGCATAAGCTTTAGCATCACCGACTGTATTAAAAACAGTATCTATTTTCAATGCAGACTGTTCATTTGCCATGATTAACGTTTAGATTTAGATTTTTTAGAAGCCTTTTCTGCTTCTTTCTTAAGACGTTTTTGTTGAGTATTATATGCTTCTACCAACCAGTTCACTTCATTATAAGTCAATTTCCCGATATTGAAGAAATCATATCCTTGTGAATGCAAAAACAGCACAAGCTCGCCTTCTTCTGAACGTGCTCGTGCTGTATTCAGTTTTTTGAAAATTCGTCTTCTGCTTCGTTAAGAGCTTTCTTAGCTGTCTTGTTTTTGGAAACAATGCCTGATTCTTGTAAAATAGTTGAAACAATCAGACTAGCAAGAGTAGGCTTTATTGCGTCAATCTCTTCTTTGGTATACTTAGGTTCGATACAATATTTTTCGATGATATCTGCGTCTAAATCTTTATCAGTACCTTTTGCTTTTACTTCTGAAAATAATTTTTTAGAAGCACCACGAGTAATAGGCAGCATTAAAATAGTTTCGCCTTTGTACTCAAGCTGGTCGAGTTCTGTAGCATCAATCGCTAATTCTACTTCCATAGGTAATAATTTACCATCTTCATCACGAACGAACATTGATTTGTTTTTGTCTAAAACCATTTTTCTTCTCACCTTTTATATTTAAATAAAAAAATTAAAAAAAATAATTATATTTAACGGTAGCTAGCGTCGGTATCGACGACATACACTTTTGCCGCTTCCACAAAAACGCCTATTGATTCATTGACTAAATCTTCTGGCGAACCAGTGATATTAATGTCGTTGAAATTGCAGTTCCTAAGAACGATTCGTATATAATCGTCAGTAGCTAACTTCGGTGCAGAACCAATAGCTCCACTTCTAACGAAATCTAACACGATATTATAGTTAGTAAGTGTAGTCTGCGGACCAGTAGCACTTGCAGCACCCAAGAATCTTTGATACATCGTCTTGTTCTTAAAATGTAAATTAAGTGACGCATCATATTCCCTTCCTTTCACAACAAGGTCTTTGATTCCTCTGCGTGACTGATGTGCGTTGGTAGTACCAGCGATATACCAAGTCGGCTCAAGATTATTACTTATGCTGAAATCGAAGCTATTCACTTCTGCAATCTCGCTAGCTGCTTCAATGACTGTTCTATATGAAATAGTTCCAGTTGTTGAATACACTGCTCCTTGATAGAACACATACGGGTCAGTTGTAGGCGTAGCAACAGATGTAGGCGCAGCAGTTGAAACAAGTACATTCTGTGCAATCCAGTCACAAGAAACACTAAGTGGTTCGTCGACAGTAGCTGAAATAGTCAGACTGTTGACCCTGCAACCAGTATATCTTCGTTTTAAGCTGTTCGCTCCATCAGTAGCACCGCAAGTATTTTCGTTATCTGTGAACTCAAGCGTGAAGCTTGGGAAACAATCAGATGTAGGCGACGCAGCACTGCCCATGATATGAACATAACTAGCACCAGTATGCACTCTAGGCCCTGAATCGATAGTTGTAGTAGTACCTGTATCTTCACCAATAGCTTGTCTTAAAAAAGCTCCGCCTTGCATGAAATAATCAAAACTACCAGAAATCTCGAACTTTCCAGGAACGATATTACTAAAGTCTCGCGAACCACCCATAGTTCGAATCTTGATTAAGTTGTTTGTTTCTGTAGGGCTTACTGATTGGACAAGACCAATAGTTTGGTCAATAGCCATTGCTGAGCCGTATTTTCCAGAATTCTCATCTCCGAAGAAGAGTGTTTGGGAATATCCTGAACTCGCCGTTAGTACCCCCTCCGCGGCGCATATTTAATTATTTTTTCTTTACTCATCTTTATCCTCCGTGCCACTTATAAAATGTATTTTTCTGTGGCAATTTATACATAATGTTGTACCATTATCTATATCCCATAATAATGGGCATTCCAATGCTTTTTCGTAACTATCTATTTCATATTCATCTATTATCTCTGAAAAATATTTGATATGGTGCGCGTGTAAATATCCACCACGTTTATGACAGATTTGGCATGTATAATCATCTCTTTCAAAAACTGCTTTTCTCCATTCATTATAATCTGAAATATGTCTTAAAAAAGTTTTTAATGGTGATTTTTTATTATCTTTCCACATATGGCTATCTTTACCATATATTCCTTTATTCCAAGGTCCCATTGCTTCATGTGCACATTTATTGCTACAAAATTTAGCTGTTTCTCTTGCACATAGTCTGGTTTGAAATTCGTTTCCACATAATTCACAAACAAACACAGATTTACCACCAGACCAGTTTGGATTTTTTTCTCCAATTTTTGATTGTCTAATCTTTTCGCGAACTTCTGGAGTGTGTTTTTTACCTAAAAATGACTTGCAGCCAACATGCCCAATTTGGGTGCCGCGTCTAAATTCGTTAACTCCTGCTTTTTTTAACCTATTTACTATTGTCCAAACACTACAACCATATTTTTTAGACAGGTCTATACAAGAAAAATTTTGTTCTAAATATTCTTGTTTTAGGAGATTGATATCAATATCATATTTTCGTTGAACAGAAGTCATATGTTTTCTATACTCTGGATTAGTCCAAAGTTCTCTTGTTTTATGACCTCTAGATGACATTTTATATACTAATATGCAATTGCGTATATTATCCTCCTTAATATTTATTATAATGACTATTAATTAATTTCTTCAATTCTGATTTAGTCATTGTGTAATCAGCGGTAAGTCCTAATTGTACACTTAAGTCTAACAATTGATCCTTACTCATTTTATTTACGTCTTCCTTCATCACTTCTTTGTCATTCGTATTTTCGATAGGTATTTCTTCTGATACTTGTCGTTCTTCTAGTTTATTACTACCAACTAATACGAAATCTTTATTGTCTTTAGTAAGCTTTAATGCAGCATCTGCACAAATGATTTTAGTTTCATTTGTTTTCCAGTCTGTATAAAATTTGTCGTTTACTTTTACATTACAAGGGCTTACGTCCCCAAGATAAATAACAGCTACTCCCATTTTATCATTTCACCTAGTATGTTTAATTTTTGAAAATTCGTCTTTTGCTATCGGCGTTACTTCATTTATTATAGCTTGTCTACCAGTATCCATAAAATGATAGCCTTGCCAAAATTTACCATTTCTTAAATAATGCCCTTGGTCAACATAAATAGCCCAAGATGCAGCAGGCCCTCCAGCAAAGATAGTCATATGAACTTCGTTCATTCCTTTATGTTTAGTGTCATAAGTGAAACTATTGAAAATCAAGCTTGGAAGTTTTTGTGTTTTTCTTTTAGACATATAATCTTCTCGTGCAGCCTTAATACCTACTTCTGCACATCTATTGGCTACTCTAATCAAAGCAGGAGTTATTCGTTTAGATAAGTAATCTGCGGTCAAATTATGATGAATTGTTATTTTAGTTCTCATATTAAGTCCAAAAATACCATACTCTAACTGAAACTTGTGAATAGTAAAGTTGCGTGTCTGGGTCGTATTCAATCGGCGCACTGTTCAATACTCTAAATCCGCCAGCACAATTAGTGTTTAAGCTAGAAAATTGTGCCTTTAGAGTAGTTTTGATACTATTTAACATATATTCGACTACTTGAGCATTTTTATAACTAACGCCACTAGTAGTTATAGTAAAACCATTCTTTACATAACACCAAATATTTATAAAAACCATCTCATGGTTTGTGTAATTTGGTCCGATAGAAATATTAGTTGTAGGATTGTCTACTTTCTCTAATTCAATCATAGGATAAGATTTGACTGAATTTGGCTCGTCTGCAAATATCCAATTAGAACCAGTTCTTGCAAGAGGGCTACCAGAAGTAAGAGTAATAGGATCTGTAAGATTTGTTCTTAGGTTATCCCTAACAACATTAATTAGACTTAATGCACTGGTCATTTATTGCCCCTCGGGCGAAGTTTTGTCCTACGGACTAAAGATAGATATAACTATATTAATGATAGTTCTACTATTTAAATCTTTCGATTTATAGCTACTAAACGTATCATCTATTTCTTGAAAGGTTTTCGCGTATTACAATCCATAACAACATTGGAAGCAACTTTGGTTTTGTCTGTTTTAGTGAAACCAAATCCTGCATCAATGTCTAAATTACTTCTTTTTTGTACTTTCATTTGTGCCATTTTTATACCTCTCTACAAATTTATCTTTATTATCATAATACATTATTGCTGTTTTTGATGGGCTATAATAAACACATACTTTCTTTTCATAGTCTGTATTTAAATACCAACGAAGTAATTGTTTGGAAGCTTTTTGATGTGTTTTTTCAGTATGAGTGCTTTTTACTTCCCAATAACCTATACGACCATCAGTATAAGTTACAAACAAATCACATTCGCCTTGTTTATATATTTTATTTGGAACGATGCTTGAAATATATGGCTTTTTTAATAATCTCTTGACCAAATCATCTACACATTCACTATGTTTAGACATATTGCGTGTAGCCCTCTGAATCCCATTCCATGTCGGTGAATGTCCAGGTGCAACTCGTTATGTTTATGACTGTCGCTCCTGAATCAAGGACGATTGAGCCGCCGGTGAATGTTGTCGCTGAGACGAGCGGGAGGATGGCGAATACTGCAAGGAAGGCAAAGATTGGAACGATTGTTTTAGGGGTTATGGGGCATCACCTTCTAATTGTGTAATTTATCCGTTCAATCTGATACTACCTGATAAGCGGATGCTTCCGCCATTCAATCTGACACCTTTTGCTTTGACCGTTGTTGCGATTGCGAGTTCTCCTCCGTTTATCAAGGTGAGCGAACCTGTTCCGGAGTTCTTTGCGACTGTGATTTTGCAGTCATGATTCGTGTCGATAATCTTGTTTTTGTTCAATGTCCAGACATTACAAGTAAGCAGTTCGTTGGTGATACATGGCTTTGAACCTGCTCCGATGACACAAGCATAAGATGAATTGATTGGGCGGTAATCGTGAGCTGTTACATTATAGAAGAAAGGCTTTGATTCTTTGCTGTGCTTGTCCCATGTTCCATCGTAGTTCGATGAGTTCAATGCTTCGTAGAGTGACTGAAAGGATGTTCCATCAGAGTCGTTGTTCCATCGCGTGAATACTGGATAATCGTTTACAGTGGAGTAAAGATTATTATCATAAAAAACCCCTTGAGAAGCCTGTCCCGCACCATAAACTGCATTAAGAGTATCGCTATAAAAGACGTTATATTCAAAAGAGAGGTTATGTGCTGATCGTTCACGATAATGATTTTCTAAGATGTCTGCAAGAATGCCATAATAAGCATTCCCTTTACCATAGAAAATATTATGGTCAATTTCCCAATTAGTAACATTTGTTCCATTTTGCTCAGTGCCTAGATCAGGGTAATGATCCCATCTATAAGTTTTTAGAGGATAAGAAGCTACGCCACCAGATTCATCGTGATATATGTTTCCAGGAAGATGAATTGTATTGTGATGAAATCTGCAAGGATATTCAGGAGGTGAAGTCGCTGGTCCTAATGATACTCCCATTTGAGAATTTATGATTGTATTATTATACCAGGTAGAATTTGCACAATATATTTCTATCTCAATTTGAGATTGAGAACCACCATAAAATAGATTGTTGTAAACTCTTGAACCAAATGTATCATAAGGCGTAGTCGTCGATAATGTTATTGCCCCACCCCAATTCTCGAAGATATTGTTGTGAATGAATACTGAACGATTCATTGATGATGTAGCTACCCCTGTAGTTTCTTCGTATGTGAATTTTGTAATATCCTGATACCAATCTTTACTCCAATTACCATTAAAGAAACTATTTTTTATGGTAATATTTTCACCATATTTTTTTCCTTCAACTCTCAATGAAGAAAATCCACCATAACTTGTGATGTTGTCAATTACAATATTTGACATATTTACTATATTTATTGCTCTTCTATGGAATTTAAATTTCAAACCAGATATAATGAAATATCCAGGCCCACGATTATGTGCAAGATAAATTGTTTGATAAGTGTCTGCTATATAAATATTGCCTTTATTTGGATTAAATGTTGGATTTGTACTTCTTAGTAAAAGTGTGTTGTTTGTAGCGTCAGAAAGTGACCTATTAAAATTTCTTCCAGTAAACCAAGACATCCATTTATCTGTGATAAATTTTTCACCATCTCCATCATACACAGTAGTTGCATCAGTAGTAACTCCGAAAGTTGTCTGATAGATTGTATATTGAGAATCTGATAAGTTTGTCCACTCAGAATTTGGATGATAATAATCTTCGATATACGATGTCAACCACGCATTTGAACCATTGCAAGCAGTGAGTGTGATATTTGAACTTATAGTTTTATACTGATAATATAATTCTTCATTATAATACCCTGAACCTATACAAATAGTGTCCCCGCCGACCATGTTTGTAAATGCTACGGACATATTACACCAAGGAGTACCGTAGTTTTGTGCTTGGGCAGTGCTGTAACTATCACTACAAGAGGCAAGGTCTTTATGGACGTAGTAGGTTGTTGCGGAGATCATTGGGACTATCAGGGCTATCAATAAAATTGAAAAAATAAAAAATCTCATGGTTCATATGCACACTGATGAAGAGTGGGTGCTGTTTCTGTACACATCGCATGAAGCGTTCCTATACGCAGTGCAGGCATCGTTGAAGCACAGTTTTGATACGTGCGGTAATCCGTTGAAGTCAATCCAGAGGTTTTTCTGTGAGACATAGCTATTTTTTGTTGGGACAATCGCATCGTATTCTGCTTTTGCTTCTATTGCAGTCAATGTTCTATTAAACATCTTTATGCCGTCAAGAGTTCCATTCCAGGTTTTTGTGCCGCCTTGGTCATAGAAAATGGTTATAGGGATATTGCCATTTGGGAATAATGTCGTTACATTATATTTTCTTGTATCACAATATGCACCATTTTTATAAAATGTCATAGTCCCTTTATCAAACGTGATGACGTGATGTGACCATACACCATCAAAAAAACCACAGTCAGCAATAGTTGTGTTAGACCTAAAATCTGTCCCGGTTTTTGAGATGTACATTGTTATCTCATTATTTGCTGAGTCTTGGATTCTCCATGAACGATTATTATTATTATAAGAAGAATACTTAGCAAATACAGCCATGGTTCCGCCATATACTGACCTATTAGCCCAGAATTCCCAAGTCGCGTGTTCAGTTAAATCTAAAGACAAAGAACGATTTATCCTAAGATATGATCCTGAAGAGTACACCGCCATAGATGAGTTAGGATTTCGCATTCCTTGTGAGCCAGCTATTCCCTGAGTGTAATACAGAGCTTGTGCGGTAGTTGGGGTAAAATAGGCATGATGATTATACCCTGAAGAATCAAGTACTCGACCAGGCATCGTGTTTTGTGGGTCAAAATTGATATCCAAAATGAGGCCAGAATCAGAAACCTCTCGCAGTTCCGTATCCCTCGTAATCGTGCTCGCAACCCTCGTATCCGCAACTGTCCCGCTCGCGATGTTCGTCCCTGAGATTCCCTGAATGTTTGACCCATTTGTAATTGTCGCCCTGGTCGCTGTCAGGTTCGTGGTGCTGATAGCAGAGACATTCGTCACCTGATTCCCCATCATATCTAGATTTCCATTTATCTCTGTAGTAGGCAAACTTGTCTTTACACCATTGATGACATAATTTGCAGCCCAGGCCACTGTAAGCATCGACACTAATAAAAGACTAAGAATAATTGTTATTTTTAAAATTTTATTCATTTTGTTCACCATTTTATTTATTAATTAAATAAGTAATTATATATAACAAGATGGTCATTGCCCATCCAGACCCCCAAATCATCATGTTACGTTTTTGAATAGCTTCTGCAGCTATTCGATATTCAGTATTAGCACGAATGTCATGAATCAAACCTGGACTACCATTACCTTCAAGAGTTCTACGAATCCAACGCACATCATTAAGCAAATCATTAATTTCTTTTTCTTTATCACAAATATGCGTTTGTTGTTTAGTCATCGTGTAGTCCCTATATATTATTCAATATTCACACAGCCGTGTGGATAGCATTTAGTAGTTCCTTTAGCACTAGGCGGAATGTACCCATCAATAACTTTAATCGGTTCAGTTGGTGATGGTGGAGTTGGATTATTTTCAGCATCAATCACTACTATTGCTTTATTACAACCATAACGAGTATAACTAGCAGTGCTTCTAAAGCTAGTACAATTCATTTTCACTGGTTCTTTTGTAGTATATGGACATATTGCTTCAACATAATTCTCGTGTTCTACAAGAATATTCCATCCAGTGGGCTTATTAGTGCCACAAGTGACTTCAATTCCTGAATCGTAAACAGTTGTTGTGTAAACTATTCCACCAATGCTTACAGTAAGTAATGCTATTAATACTCCAATGATTGTTGTTTTTGTTTCTACCATTTTGATTAGTTCCAGTTTTTATCTGACATATATAAATTTCTATCGTGGTCTTGAACCACATGAGTCAAATTCGTGCCATAATGCTTGTCATAATATTCAAATTCAGAAGATAATCTAAGACAGACTTTATTGGCTAAAATAGTTTCTAAATTAGTAAGCCTATTCATTATAACTTCTAATTCTTTACTAATAGTGCCGCCAGAAGTCATGTCTAATTGTTCAAGTAAATGTTTGCAAGTACGATAGATACAAAGTTTATGAAATAAATTTGGTACATAATGCACTTCAATATTACAATCAATGTCTGGTGTTATACCACTAGACGCTACTGGCAATATCTCTATCATGCCATGTTTAGTGTTTACTTTATATTGGTCGTCTAAATATAGTTCAGATTTAGTAGTAGTACCGTAATAAACTCTATCGATTCTATAGATATTCTCTTCGCCTACATAATAACGTGATTGAACAGTATCGTTTATTTTGCCCATTTCTGTCCATATGCCAGCTATAGGCGTGCCCATTTCTGTATAAATAATAGAATCTTCTTCACTGATAGCATCAAAAATCTCACTATCAGACCATCTACCTACTGTATTTAATATTTTCTTTATATCTTCTACTGAACATAATTTTTCAGATTTATTATCAGTAGTGACATCTGAATAATCGGAGAAATAAGTACCATCGGTGAATCTTAATTTATACCAGTTCGTTGAAAGACCAGCAACATCGTAATAAGAAGTAACCCAAGTATTAGTAGCTGATTTAGCAGCAGCGTCACTAGTTGCAGCTATAGTAGTCAAAACAGTATAAGTGCCATAAGCAGTTGTTCCTCTGTTTATTTCAATACCAGTAACTGTATTATCTTCAGGTTCTCGCCAAACTATTTTTCTACCAGCCATATTAATTACCTTTTATAAGTGTCGGTTTCTTGAACTTATAATCTCCATCTATTAGTTTTGGTTTCTTGATTACATAATCGTTGTCTAACATTTTTGGTTTATTTATTGGATATGCCATGTTATATAATCATATTATCACTTAAGACAGAAAAGACGAAAGTAAAGGAAAAAGGCATTTTAACATTCCCCGGATCTGCAATTATAGCTTCCGGTTAAGTTAGTTCCACAGCA
>Ga0209575_10000428_pt1 | contig 28328 bp, 29 predicted proteins | sample Medcelwee11metaG_FD_187172 | JGI IMG/M metagenome (GOLD analysis project Ga0209575, IMG submission 187172) | Freshwater pond sediment microbial communities from the University of Edinburgh, under environmental carbon perturbations - Medium... | ecosystem: Environmental > Aquatic > Freshwater >...
GTCATCGACTCCATCAGGATCGTCAATGGTTCGCATTCAGCAGCAGATTTTTTTCAAGTGAACCTGACGTATCTCGGCCTCACCAATGTCTCGATAGGATATGACCTTTCCGATGCCGGGACCACCCCGATCCTTGTCATGATGGATGAGGCTGCGATCACCTTCGATGAGGATGTCTATGGCATCATCTCTGTCAATGGCAGATCAGATGATGATTTGACCCTCAACGCCTCAGCAACAGTAATCGTCAAGGAAGTCCCAAGCGATTGCTCGTTCGATGTTCTTCAGCCAGAGTCCAAATATTGCTATCAGATCGTCAATGGCAATAATGACATGGTCCTGAATTCCGGCGAACGCTTCAAGCTGCTCTACCGTGTCAAGCATGAGAACAGGCTTCCCACAGGCAATGAGATCTCGTTCATCTTCACCAATGAGAAAGGAAGGATGACCGAAGCGAGCATGAGGACCCCTGATGTCGTAGTATCGACGAAGACGAAGCTTTGGCCGCTTGGTTAGTTCTTTTTGCGTGGTGAATAAAGTTTTTAAATGGCCTTATTGATAGTACATGGGTCATTTGCGCACATGGGTGTTTCAATGCTTGGAAAATTGCTCGGGAAGAAGGACGCGGGGAAGGGGGATCTAGATTCCCTTAAGCAGCGTTTCAACTCCATTCAACAGGCCCAATCCCAGCCAGCCCAGAGGCCCCTGCCGCCGCAGGCTGTACAAGCCTCTGCATCTCCTGTCGCTCCTCCGGTACGGCCACCTTCTCAGCCGGTCCAAAGCGCCCAGTACCCGGCCCCTCCCGGAGGCCAGCCGGTTCAAGGGCAGCCGCTTCAATCCCGTCCGGCCATCCAGCGGCCTGCTGCACCGGCTGTCCCTGCCCAGCAGGGAGGATTTCAGGCCTTCTCTCCTACGCAGCAGGGATTCCCTCAGGGTTCCGCCCCATTGCAGCAGGGAGGATTTTCTCAGGCTTCCGCTACTATGCCTCAGGGATTCCCTCAGGCCTCCGTCCCTGTACAGCAGCCAGGCATCCAGGAATCACCGCATTTCGAGGTGGTCGAGGTGATCGGTGCTGGGGGTTCCTTTGAGAATGTGAGCCTTGATGGCCAATCCCCTGCCAGTCAGGAAGCGCCCGTTGAGCGTCCTGCCGAGGACACCGGCAAGGGAAGCGTCAAGAAGATATCGAGATATCTTGATGACTTGAAGAACCAGCTTGATGATACCAAGCTGACAAGCCTCATCATCCAGCAGGTGAAGGAGCTTATCGAGATAGACCAGAACCTGAATAACAAGATAAAGGATTTAGAGGATGCGTTGAAGAAAGAGGCAAAAGAGCGCGAGAGGCTCAAGGAGCTTATCGATAAGCATCATGAGGAATTCAAGAAAAGCGAGAAGAACATGGACAAGTTCATCGCTCTATATGAAGTCGTGACAAATCAGTTCAATCCTTTTGTCGAACAGGGTCTTCGCCAGGATGCATTGAGGCAGCCAAAGTCTATATCTTCTATCCCTGGTATCCCTCGGGGGGGCCAGGAAAACCAAAGCGGACAGACCGCTCCTGCGATTCAATCGATACCTCAGGTAGCTATGCCTCCTCCACAGCAGAAGGCACAGTCGATGCCTCCAATCAGGGAATCTCTTAGGGTTGAAGGGGATAATCTATATTCACAAGCCCCTCCCTCTGTCGCTTTTCCTCCCCCCCAATCACCGGTCGCGTCAGAGTCTGGTTTCCAGCCGCAGGGATCTTTGCCACCTAGAGGCGCCCCTAACATTCAACCGTTTCAGGTAGTCTCTTCACCACCTCCTCCAGCTCCAGCAAATGCCCAGGCAAGCTACCTGGTCCAGTCCTTAACATCTCCCCAAGCAGGTAGCCCGGCCCCTTTCCCTATACAACAGTCGACGCCTGTCAAGCCCGCGAGGATGCCTGTCCAGGAGATCCCTCGTGAACTTCATTTCGAGACCAAGGACGGCCAATCCATCCGGAACCTCAGTGAACTGGTCACCCTCCTGAAGGGCATGTCAAGCGACGTATTCGATCATCATGTCACCAAGACAGGCAATGATTTCGCTGCCTGGGTGCACCATGTCATAAGGAACGAGAGCCTTGCTCAGGAGCTTGGTCCGATCAAGAACCGCCTGGACATGATCAATGCCATCATGAGGCATCTCTAGCGGGAGCGGTATAGGGTCTTCTTCTCGAACGGCCGTTCTTTCAGGAATTCAGACAGCGCCCGTGAGGTGAACGAGTCCCAGTTGGATAGTTGGAGTTCGACATCGTCGACCGGTATCCCGGTCTGTGCGGAGATCTCCTCTGCTGTGAAGAATGTCCCTTTGTTCTTCTTGAGAAATCCGATCACTTCCTTTGATTTATCAGATTCGATCCAGATCCCTTGGAAGTATTTCTTGAATCTCCGTTTATGCTCTGGATTCTTGGATACGGTGATGATGCGCGCTTTGAGCATCTTCTGCTTGTTGCCTTTGTATACCATCTCTGACTCGATGAGCCCCAGTTCCTCGAGTCTCCTGATATTCTCATGAAGCGTCGAGCTTGAATGGCCTATGGCGTCTTTCAGCCTTGCGGCGGTCGTCTCTTCCAGCCTTGAGAGCTCTATCAGCATCTTCCTCGTAATCTCCTGGTTCCACGCGCGCTCGATCGCTGCCCGAAATCCTGGATCTATTGACTCCGGGATGATATCGATGATGGCATCTGTTTTGTTGTTATAGTAGACGCAGTACTGCATATCTCTCTTTGGGCGTCTCTCCTATTTAAAAATATCCATTCATTCGGTAATTCCGAAAAACTGAAAAACGAAACCTTTATATATCTCGTTAAGCATTAAACTCTATATCAATAGCGCTTTTGACGATATTGATATACATTTTAGTATCACTGGGATGACAGGGTCAACGCAATGGGATTCGGCACGGTCGCAGCAAGCATAGTGATGTTCATCGCGGTGTTGTCTATCTCTACTGCTGTATTTATGGCTATGAAACAGGATATGCAGTCCCAGAGCGACGCCATGCATGAGCAATCGAAGTTCCTCTCGAACAACCTGAAGACGGACATCAGCATCCAGAACGTCGTCTATGACAATGAGACCAACATCACCACGTTGACCGTCAGGAACACAGGCAAGACAAAGCTTTCAGTCGATCTCACTGATATCTATCTGGGGTCGGTGTTCATCCCCAGAGATATCCAGAACAGGACTATCGCTATCGACCCGAGCACCGACACCTCGAATGTAGGGATATGGGACACGAACGAAGTAGTGATCATCACCGTGCAAAAAGATCTTAAGACCGGAGACTACACAGCGAAAGTGAGCGTCCAATACGACGCGTACGACGAGGATGTCTTCTCGGTCTCATATACATAAGACAATGGGAAGAGAAGTGACGCTGGTCGGGCAGGAAGAGAAGGATCTGAGGTATCTTGATGTCAATATCAAGAGAGACGAGCTCCAAAGGAATCTTGGAGGAGGCATCCCGCGCAATTCTATCATATTGATTGAAGGGATAGACGGGGCTGGAAAAAGCATTCTCGCCCAGAGGATGATCTACGCCTTCCTTAATAGCGGAGTCTCCGTGAGCTATATCAGCTCTGAACTGAACACCATCTCATTCGTCGACCAGATGGAGTCTCTCGATTACGATGTCAAACAGCATCTCCTTGATGACAATATCCTTTTCATCCCCATGTTCCCTCTCCTTGGCAACACCCAGCTCTCAAGCGATTTCATGATGCGGCTCCTTCGGAGCAGGGAGATCTTCGAAAAAGACGTCATCGTCTTCGACACCCTTTCATTCCTCCTCATAAAGGATCACATCACAGAGACCGACTGTTTCGATGTGATCAACGTCCTCAAGAAATTCACGAGCATGGGCAAGACCATCATCTTCAATGTAGACCCAGGGCACCTGAATGATACCTTCCTCACCCTTCTGAGATCGGTGTCGGATATCTATTTCCAGCTTGCGATAAAGGATTTCGCGGGCATGACTGTCCGCATGATCACCATACCGAGATTCAAGAGGCCCCAGGGGCCGTATTCAGTGAAGATACCATTCAAGGTGGAGTCTGGCAAAGGGCTGACCATCGAGATAGCGTCGTTCGACTAACATGGCGAAAAGAAGGAAACGGTCAAAATATCAGGAGAATTTCGAGCTTGCTCTCTCCCATTACCCTCATCTGAAGACCTATGTGGAGAAGAATGTCAGGGCGAAAGGGGTGGCCATGCCGAAATATTTTCTCGAATTGGATTACAGCCTGAAGAATATTGACGAATTCAATCTCATCTACCCTGTGGGTGAGCCGCTCTTCGTGCATATCCTCAGGCTGCCCGGAGAGGACCTGAAGTATATCGTGATCGAGCCTGTCATGGATGAACAGACGCGGGTCCTGAACGATGTCATCCTCGATAGGATGATCGAGATCGCCAATGAGATGGAAGTCCCGGACAAGGTCGATGACCTGACCCCTGTCCTCATCCAGCTCCTCAACCGGATCGTGGTGGTGACGAAGACAGGCAAAGGGAAATCGCTCCTTTCATCAAAGATCCAGCTCACCGAGGACCAGTATGAGATGGTGAAGTATTTCCTCATCCGTGAACGGGTCGGATACTCGAAGCTCGAGCCGCTCTTCAACGACCCGTATCTCGAGGATATCCACTGCACTGGGGTCGGTTCCCTGAAAGCCATCCACAAGATCTTTGACATGGTGAGGCTCAATATCACCTTTTCCAATGATCTCGAGCTCAATCGCTACATCATCGAGACCTCCGAACGCGTCGAACGCCCGGTGTCGGACGCGGCGCCGGTCGTAGACGCGGTCATGCCTGACGGATCCCGAGTCAACTTCATCTACGGAAGGGAGATCTCCAGGGAAGGCTCCTCGTTCACCATCCGAAAGTTCTCTGAGGTCCCTATCTCCATCACCCAGATCCTCTCCTTCGGTACCATGAACGCGGAGGTCGCGGCCTACATATGGCTCTGCCTCGAGAACGGGATGAATGTCTTCGTCTGCGGCGAGACCGCTTCCGGGAAGACGACTACCCTGAACGCTTGCTGCGCGTTCATCAAGCCAGACGCCAAGGTCTATACTGTCGAGAACACGGCAGAAGTCACCATCCCCCACGACACCTGGCAGCACCTGGTCACAAGGGAGGCAGGCAAGAGCTCGGATGTGGGGATGTTCACCCTCCTCATAGCCGCCCTCAGGTCGCGACCTAATTATATCATAGTGGGGGAGATCAGGGGAGTGGAGGGCAACGTGGCCTTCCAGGCCATGCAGACAGGCCATCCGGTCATGAGCACATTCCACGCTGGCACTGTGCATTCCATGATCCAGCGATTGACCGGTCACCCGATCGACGTCCCGATCGCATTCATCGACAACCTGAATGTCGTCCTCATCCAGACAGCGGTCTCCATGGGAACCCATTTCGTCAGGCGCGTCATGTCCGTGACAGAGATCGAGAGGTATTACGATGTCGAGAACAAGGTCATCACGAGGCAGGTGTTCTCCTGGGATCACCTGAAAGACGAGCACAGGTTCTCAGGTTACTATAACTCCTACATCCTCGAAAGGAAGATCGCCCCCCAGATGGGGCTTGCTGACCCTAAGGATATCTATAAGGAGCTCGAGCTGAGGAAGCAGATACTCCAGAAGATGAAAGACACCAAGATATTCAACTATTTCGAGGTTTGGGATGTCATGAGGAAATACTGGCACGAGGGGAAAGGGAGCCTTCCTTTCGAGCTGGAGTAAGAAGATGGATTTGACTCTTGAGACAATAAACGGCCTGTTCTTCAAGCAGATTAAGGAGTTGTCGATCAAGGCCGCGAAGGAAAACAGGTAGGCCATGGTAAGCATCCTTGCCAAGGTCGGTTATCGGAGTACGTCTGAGTTTCTTATCAAGCTTGCCCTGCCCACAATGGGAGTCACTTTGCTCATGTTTTTTATCCTCATCTTCTTTTTCAATCTCCCTTACTATGTCCCCTACGCTGTCCTGTTCATCGGCCTCGCATTCATCCCCATGTATCCCTATCTCCTCTATGAGCGGATCAAGATCAATGTGCAGGAACGGATTTTGCTCTTCATCACTTTCGCGGGCACCATCTCGACGATAGATCTCGACAGGACAACATTCTTCAAGAAGATCATCGAGAAGCAGGAATTCGGTTATATTTCAAAGATCACCGAAAAGATCCTGTATTTCGCCAAGCAGTGGAATCTCGGTTTCGCTGTCACCTGCCGCCAGCTTGCTGCTCTCTGCCCCTCAAAGATTTTCGCTGATTTCCTTGATCGCATGGCTGTGGCCCTCGATTTCGGAGAGCCGCTCCAGGTATTCCTCAGCGAAGAGCAGGATGCGGTCATGGATGATTATACGAACGAGTACGAGCAGTCCCTGAATAATATCGGTATGCTCCGGGAGACATTCATTGCGATAACCATCTCCCTCGCTTTCGGCATGGCGACTGCCCTTCTCCTCCCTTTGCTCATGGGGATATCCATATTGGTCGCTGTAAAATACTGCCTCCTCTTCATCTTCATCGTCGACATATTCCTCCTCATCATCCTCCAGGCCTTCATCCCCAACGATGATCTCTGCCACAACCTGAAGATAAAAGACAAGGGCACAAAGCTGCTCTACAAATCCATGTATTACACCATCCCCGGAACCATCGTCTTTGGGGCCCTCATCTTCCTTTTCACCCCCATCCCGTTCCTCATGAAAGTGGCATTCACGGCCACGCCCCTCACCATAATCGGCTACTATGCAGTGAAAGAGGAGAATGAGGTCTTCAAGCGCGACAAGGTATTCCCTGCATTCGTAAGGACCCTCGGAGGCACCATCTCTGCAAGGCAGGCCTCAGTAACCTCATCTCTCGGATCTCTCAGGGTGCACGATTTCGGATCCCTCCAGCCCATGCTCGAGTCGCTCTATAAGAGGCTCAAGATGGGTTCTGACAAGGCCAAGTCCTGGTATTATTTCGCCGGCGAGACAGGAAGCAAGCTTATCCACTATTTTTCCCAGATCTTCTTCGAGTCTGTCTATATGGGGGGAGATGCAAGGAAGATCGGTGAGATCATAAGCAAGAATTTCCTGAGGCTTCTCTCTTTGCGCAAGCTCAGGATCCAGCAGGCTGCTGCTTTGAAAGGCGCCCTTTACGGCTCTCTCGTCGGATTCGTATCGACAGTCTATATCTCTGTTTCCATCTCATCCCTCCTCGCTGGCATGTTCGGAGGGATGTATGATGGCGCCACTTCCTCTTCTGATCTCGGCGGGCTCGTCTCTTCTGTCATCCCTGCCATGCAGGCGATTGACATGGATCTCGTCAATGTCTACCTGGGAATCATCATCATCGTACACGCTTTCATCTCTGCACTTGCCATAAAGATTGTCGATGGGGGGAACCGCTACGCGTTCTTCATCGATTTCGCCATGATGCTCTGGCTTGGAGCGCTCGTCGCCTGGCTTGTCCCCATCATGGGAGAGAAGCTCATGCCTGGCCCCGATCCCGCTACAATTGACCGGGCTGAGGACCTCGAAGGGGTGTACCTCCTCATCGGGCTGTCGTTCACCCAGGTGAAAGGGCTTTTCAAGAGAGAAAAAGATCCTAAAAAACGGAAAAAAGCGCGCGTCCTAATGCGCCCTGATCCTGCGGTTTCGAAGCGGGTAATAGACAAGGCCCATGACAATGAAGATTACCCCTGCGATGACCGTCATCCATCCTCCAGTCTTATAACCTGGGTCGTTTTCAAAGAAGTGGATGAGGCCGAAACCCAGGGCGAATGCCGCAAAACCTGTCCTTATGTAGGCAAGGGTGCTGCGTTCGTTTGCTAGGATGGTCCTCTCCTGGGCGAGCGACTTATGGGTCTGCATCGACTTGTGGAAATGTTTGTTATGGTATGGTCCCTTGTTTTCTTTCCCTGTCATGGTCCTGTTTCTTGTCAATGCTTATTTTTAAATCCTTTTATTCTTGCATCAAAGGGAGAGGTATCCAAAGACCCACCGATACCGAAAGCAAAAATGCTGTAACCTTTATGCATGAAAGTCACTTTTTTTGAGACTCTTCTATCTGGTAATGAAAAAACAGTCCCTTTCCCCAAGCCTTGCCCTTGGTGCGGGTCGCGGGGAGGGACGGCTCCTACGGAGTCCCGCGTAGGGTGTGAGCGTAGCGAACGGCCGTCCGCACCAGGGGTAGGGCAAGGCGCAGGGGAAGAAGTGCCACAATTCATTTTTCAAAAGGAAAGGAAATCTGGGGGCAAGCGAAGCGTATCCATGAGCCAATGTAGTTTCAATCCTGATAAGTCCTTCCCTAATGTCTCTCTCTTAAACAAATACCAAATACGCCCAATATATACCAGTATTGAGAAGGGTCAATGGTATCCCGATTTTCGCGAAATCAAGGAACGTGATGATGCTTCCCCCCCGTTTCTCTGCATTCTGTATGATCATGACATTGCTTGCCGCTCCGAGGATGAGGAGATTGCCTGCGATAGTGCTTCCCGCGGCAAGCGCCACGAATTCAGGGGTCCCTGCGCCTTCGTGTATCAACATGGGGAGGTAGAGCGCGACAAGCGGGACATTCGAGATGAGCTGGCTCAAGAGGATGCTCACCGCGAGTATCGCTCCGACTGTGAGGAGATTGAAGTCCAGGCTTCCGATGATGCCCTGGAAGAAGCCGGTCTCCCAGACGCTTTCCATCATGATGAACATGGCTGCGAAGAATATGAGGGTATGCCAATCGATGGTCTTGACGATCTCAAGCCTCCTGCGTGAAAAAAGCACGATAGGCAGCATAGAGATGACGGCGATAGAGGTGAGCTTGAATTCGATGTCCGAACCAGAGATAGTTAACCCGATTTTCGCGAGGATAAGGAGAGAGACCATGATGAGCGAGGCTTTGGAGAGGATCGCAAGCCTGTTGTCGTGGATGGGTTCCTGGGAATGCTGAAGGCCGCCGTTGTTGAAATGTTCTTTGTAGAAGTACATGAGCAGAAAATAGGCTGCGATTAGGTTCAGGATGGTAGGTATGAAGAGAAATTTCAGGAACGTGAAAAAGGGGTTTTCCATCCCGCTTCCGAGAGCGATGAGGAGGTTCTGTGGGTTCCCGATCGGGCTCATGACGCTCCCTATAGTCACAGCGAATGCGAGAGCGAGGAGGAGTGGCTTGTCATTCATCTGGTGTTTCCTCGCGAGCAGGAGGACGACCGGAGTACCGATGATGGCGATGGTATCGTTCATGAGGAATGCGGAGAGGAGCCCGAAGACCAACAGGATGAAAAGGAGCAATTTTTTAGCGGTGTCTGCCTTTTTGAAGATCTCATAGGAGATATGGGCGAGATAACCGCTCTCTTCCAGCGCCCGCCCAATGACGAACATCCCGAAGAGGAAGAGCATGACATCGATGTTGATAGATCTGAGGGCGTCCGCAGGGCTTATTTGGCCGGTCAAGAGCACTGCGAGAGCACCGAAAAGCATGACCTGCCAGATCCGAAAGGTGAATCGTCCGACCTGGCGGACCGCGATCAATAGGAAGACGAGCGCGAGGATGACGATCGCTATCATGGTCCGGAGTGCTGAAAAGGCTGATATTTAAGGTTGTTTGCTGGACTTCTCGTTTGCATGTTTCTCCGTCATCGTACCAGACTCATCTGAGCATCACTCCCTCCCGTGGCGCGGGTCGGCGGTGGGATGCAAGAAAATACCTCTAGCGACCAATATGGGTTCTAGGTGAACAAGACAATACCATTCCCCAAGCCTTGCCCGTGGTGCGGGTCTGGCGTGGGGACGCGCCCTCCGGGCTCGCCGGTAGGACGTCGACCAAAGGGAGACGGCCGTCCGCACCAAGGACAGGGCAAGGCGTGGGGGGAACTATAATTTAGAATCCATATACCAATCGTAAAAATGACCGTCCGCGCCTGGGGAGGGAGGGAGTGATGCGTTGAATAATCGACAAATATTTAGGACATTCAACGTCGGGACGCAATATAGACAACGATCGACGAGAAGTATCACGAACATGCAAACTAGCCTGCTGGACTAATGTGAGCATCCCCCATTGTTTCGAGGTTATGAAAAAATTGGAGAGATCGGAGGAATTGAAGGAATAGGAGTTGAGGTAGGGGGACCTCACCCTCAAACCCTGTTTTCCGCTGAAAATATCTGAGAAAGTGAGGCATTTTCCGGCAGCCTGTCTTTGGTTATGGTCAGACCAGGAATAATAAGAAAAAACAATGGTTTTCCCGCCCATAGAAAACTATATAAACTAAGGAGTGGAGCTGATTTTGGTAGTGGTGGTTTAACTGATAGACGCGCTAAAGAAATTCATGAACAGGATATTCCGGGACCTCTTCGCTGAGAAGAAGCACATCAAGCTCGGCCTCTATGGCCCTCCGAACGGAGGGAAGACGACCCTCGCGAACAGGATATGCAAAGACTGGATAGGCGAAGAGATGGGCTCTGTCTCCAACCTCGCCCATGAGACGAGGGAGATCCAGATCAAGGAACAGGTCAATATCAAGTCAAAAGGCAAAGAGCTGACCTTCAACCTGGTCGATACCCCGGGCATCGCGACAAAGATAGATTATGAGGAGTTCCTGAAGGCAGGGATGAAGGAGGCCGCAGCCAAGAAGAGGGCGAAAGAGGCCACCAAGGGTGTCATCGACTCCATCAAGTGGCTCGATAACATGGATGCGGTCATCGTTGTCCTTGACGCTACAGAGGATCCCTATTCCCAGGTCAATATCACCATCATCGGCAATCTCCAGGCGAGGGACATCCCTGTCCTCATCGTCGCCAACAAGGTGGATCTGAAAAAGGCCCGTCTGATGAAAGTGAATGATGCCTTCCCCCAGTATAAGGTGGTAGGTATCAGCGCCAAATATGGCAATCATATGGAGGAGTTTTACGAGTCGCTTTTCGATCTCGTCAGGTAAAAAAGAGGAAAAATGGTCACGCTACGCTTTGTCTCCTATCATGAAATCGAGAATCTGAGCTCTGTCGGAAGGATAAGGAAGCTCCTGAACATCGCGAAAGAGGACAAGATCGTCGTCCTCCAGGGCAAGCTCCGTAAAGAAGAGGAGAAAGAGTTGATCAAGGCCACCATGGAGGAGATCAACGATGAGTTCAAAGGGATAGAGCTTGCGGTGATCGATGACACCGATGATGAGGCGAAAGGGCTTGCGTGGGTCAAGCAGGGGGTCATAAACCAGCTCCTGGGCGACAGGAAAGGGCTCACTATCATAGGTCCTGCATCGATAGTCAAGGAGATCAAGAAGGACCCTAAGAAGATCGAATTGTTCACAGAGGACTTCCGGAGAAGGAAGAAGAAGAGGTTATAAAAAGTGCCACACCAATGCGTCAGGTGCAACACATTCTATGATGACGGCGCTAAAGAGATACTCACCGGCTGCAGCTGCGGAGCCAAGCTTTTCTTCTACGTGAAAAAAGAGAGGCTGGATGAGATGAAGAAGATCTCAGATGAGAGCCGCCTCTCAGAAAAAGACAAGGAGCAGATCGAGAAGGATGTTTTCGACCTTGTCGGACAGAAGCATGACCCGGATGCTCCGGTGGTCCTTGACATCGAGTCCATTAAGATCATCAAACCTGGAAAATACGAGCTCGATCTTGTCCATCTCTTCAAAGGCGATCCCCTCATCTTCAAGTTAGGCGAAGGCAAATATATGATAGATGTCGTCCAGAGCTTCAAGAAATCGAAGGAATTGTGAAGGGATGTTCTTTTTGTTGTGATATGAGAAAATATCAGGGTACTTTTGTCATTTTTTTCTTTCAATCTTGCTTAAACATCGATTTAAAGTTGCTTAAGACTGACTCTTCCATACTTTCCCGTATGTGGAAAAATGCGTCAAATATCGTCTTGGATACAATAAGGATGATCGCAGGTACGATGACTCCGATCCTTGATTCTGCAGAAAAAGAAGCGAAACCGAATCCAACAGCCAGGATAGTAAAATGCATGACAAAGATCCTTTTGTATGGTTTGAACATTTCGATGATAGAAGCTGTTCTTGTGTATTCTTCTTTCTTATAATAGTTGAAGTAGAAAGAGATTCCGTGGCTTATGATCAGCATAATTATGAGCGGAACGAGACTGACGAGGGTGCTGAAGCTGTCTGCAAATGATGCATCGCTTCCGGAAAAGACAAAATATACTATAAAGAAAAGATGCCCGAACATGAATCCTCCATAATGTATTGGGAAAAAAAACAGACAGAAAACTTTTTGTATGTTGTTGATTGTTGAAAAAACTGCTACCTTTTCAAGCGATTTTATCTTCGGCGACGCAAGGCCGATCTTGAGAAGAGTATAGAATCCGATGATCCCGCTTTCGAACCAGTATGCGAGGAGCATCGCCTGCCAGCTCCAACCGAGAAACATCACTCCAAAAATTGCTGAGATATTGGCGAAGATAAGTGATAACAATGATATCTTGCTTTTGAATTCCACAGCCAATTTTTACCTTTCCAGAATATAAATTTATTTGTTGTATTCTATTTTCCAGGGTCAGCAAGAAATACGGTTATAAATCAAGACGCGATATCAGCAAGCCCCCACTAATAATATAAACTACCGTATCTTATTCATTAGTATGGCTGACAGTCAAATCTTTTTAGCGCTCTCAATAATGCTTTTCGCATCGCTTCTGGGCTACTTTATCTCTAAAAAACTTAAACAGCCGATAAGCGTCGGAGTAATTGTAATTGGGATAATTCTGGGGCCGAGTCTATTGGGAATTGTTCACTATGATGATACCATAGCAGTGATCGCGAATATCGGAAGCATAGTCTTGCTTTTCATATCAGGCCTTCACTCAAATATCGCAGAAGTATATACAAAACGAAATCTGATGATAGCCCTCTTTGGTACCATCGTTCCTGTCTTAGGTGGATTCATTGTCGGAATTATCTGGGACTTTCCTCTCTTTACATCAATATTCATCGGAACGACTCTTACAGCGACTTGCCTAGGTATCACCTCTTCGGTGTTAAAAGAGCTTGGAATCATGAAGACTGAGACAGCAAAGGCTATGATTGGGGCAGCTGTTATTGACGATGTTATAAGTCTTACAATCCTTTCGATAGTATTAGGTTTCGGCGGATCAGGAGACGCAAGCATCTGGAAAATCGGGTTGAACCTTCTGTACATCCTCGGATTCATTTTTGCGATGGTCATCTTTGGTCCAAAAGTATTCACATTAATAATAGATTCATTCAATAGATTTGTTATCAGGACAGAGCCTAAATTTACTTTTGCGTTTGGGCTTGCCTTGGTTTTCCTCTTCAGTTATTTATCAGCATATATCGGACTTGCGCCTATTGTCGGTGCGTTCCTGATCGGCGTATGCCTTTCAAAAAGCAGGTCGATCAACTTCATGCTCGCAGGAAGCGAATATTTTGAACTGATATTCACGTCTATGTTTTTCATTGTGATCGGGGCGGTTGTTGAATTGAACTCCTTTTTCGCAGTGTTTTGGCTGATGTTAGTGTTGACAGCAGTAGCACTATTTACCAAACTAATCGGCTGCGGCCTTGCTGCTTATTTCATGGGCTTTAATAAGAAAGATGCGACAATCATAGGTGTAGGTATGGCGCCGCGTGGAGAAGTCGCATTTATCATCGCACTGAATGGGATGCTGCTGGGAGTCATCACAAAAGAAGTGTACACTGCAATTGTATTCATGAGCTTTTTCACGACAATAATAGCATTGGTGGCATTGAAATCTCTCTATCGCGGTAAGGCACCTCAGGGCGATATAGGTGAAGAGTTTGATTTCATTGATATGAAGATAAAGAGATGAATCTGAGCACTATTGTTCATCTAAGATGTTCTTCACTTATGGTGATGCTTCTTTTGTTTATTGCGATAAACAAAATACGCAAGATAACCGACCCCTCCAAATATTATCACCACAATTATCCAGGTCATTGTGCTATTGGATTCATTTTTCCCAAGTGGCTCATCATTCACCTGCAATTTTCCTTCAGAAATAAATTGTTCTTTCATCGTGCTGTTGTCTTCAGCATACACCATCATCTCAGCTGCCGCCTGGCTGAATATATCTGCTTCGATCTTAGCGTCAAATACTGTCCTTAGCATAGTGTAGCGGACTTTCCATCCATCCCCATATCTCCAGAACGCTGCTGCCATGCTGTTATCAATATCTATAGCATCTGTACTCCCTGCGAGTTTGACTTTTGCGGAAAGGTCATAAAAAACAAAAGCCTGGTTCTTATCGACAATTATAATCTGAGGCTCAACGATCTTATATTCCATCACATCAGTCTCTGCGAATGCAGCGCTGAAATAGGCTTTGTAATCCTTTCCGCCGACGATCTCTAAGAATTGACTGTCCTGTATAGCTACATACCTATCTATGTCTTCAGCTTTTCCGGCAGCATAGTATTCATCCAGTGAACTCATTATATCTGCATTATCATCAGCGAAAACAACTGATATGTTCATTATCAACAGTATCATTATCAGTACATTTGTCTTTTTCATCTTTACACCTGATGATAAGCGATTTTCATGACGATCGCCGACTGTGTCTGCCAGCCTGACATATCTTCTGCTGTGACGACGACAAGGACCGGGATGAATACTTCCTTTGCCCTGTCGATCTTTTCAGCCTGCGCGATATATTTCAGGTTCGCTTTCCAGATATTTGTCGCCGCGCTGAATGCGACCTGAAAACCTGCAGTCATTTTCCCGACACCAGGTATCTTGTTCGGGACAAGAGTCAAGACGGATACACCAAGCTGTGCGAGGTTTATCGCAGTGACTCCAATATTTGCGGCAGTCTCAGTTGTCGTTGCGGAACTGTCAGGGTCTGATTGAGCGACATTCACAGAGACGTCCTGAGTCGAACCTTTTATGCCTGAATGAACGCCCGGCAGATCATTGATGATTCCCTTATCAAATTTGTAGAGATTGATGAGGTTTGCGACATCTTTCTCATATTGTGCACCTTTTTGCGCATTGATGACAAACTGGGCTGTCTTTTCTCCTGACCTGTATCCTGGATTATTTTTGACATATTTTTTGTATGCTTCAAGAGCGTTTTTCTCCTGGTCAGATACCGCTTTTACATTTTCACCGACCTTGTCAAGGCCGACATCGACAGCGGCAAATGCAGCGTCAGTCAGTATCTGTTTTCCTGCTTCAGTCTGCAGGTCCACCATCGAAAGCGAATTGATCTCTTTACCTATATCGAAGTTGCCAAGTTCAGGCGCTTTTATCCCCACTTGCACATCTTCCTTAGGTTCTGTAGTGAAATGAAGGCTTCGTAAGTCAAGATTCGGCCCGTCTTCAGGCATGAATAAGGTAGCAGGTCCTATTGTCTTGGCATTGATCATCACGATCTTTGTGTCAGGGTCGTCGACTGTGAACTTTATCGCTCTTGTGGTGCCCTGCTGCATCTGAAGTGAACCCATCCGATAATTGAGTTTTGGTCCGGAAGGTTCAAGGATCAGCCTGAGTACTGCCTCTCCCAATCCAGCGACTTCTTGACCGGTAGAAAAAGCATAGGTCTTGTCATCCTCGACAATTCCCAGGTCGATATATTGGACCACTTCCTTGACGAGACCGACAGGTTTTTTACGGTCATTTGGACTTACGATAAAGGCGCAGTTTTTCTCCCTTTCTTTGATGTCGATTGTGCAGGCAGCAGAGGATTCTCTTGCGTCAAGAAGGCTTCCGGTTGTGAACCCTGCAAATGACATCTCTTCTTCGCCATTCATGGTAGCGATCAATTTGACGTCTTTTATTATTCCAGGCGATACCATGTCGCAGTATTCAATCTTTCTGGAGGTTTTGGTGTCCTCAAAAATAGGAGAGACGGTGACTCTGAAAACAGCATTTTCATTGATGATATTCTTGATTTTCGCTTCAGTATCCTGAGGGTCGACTTCATACGTCATCCTGACCTGTGCCGCAGGAACAAGCTCTTTTTCATCACGGCATCTGCCGCAAGCATCGCATAATCTTTTTTCATTGCATTCATCATGAGAGGAGCATTCCGCAGGTTCATCTTTCTGCCCATGATCATCTTTCTTTAATGCTGCTGAAAGTGATCCTTTGTATTCATCGCAGTGTTTTCTCGAGAACAAACCATAAAAACTCTGTTGCATATACCGATCGTTCGACTCCTGGACCATCTCGGTCTTTTCTTTATCATAGCAGCCCATATAGACTGCCGAACAGGCCTGGGCGCATTTGTTCTGCTCCTCTCCGGTTTTTTTGTTGCATTCTTTCAGGCACTCGCAATTCAGGTCCTCGCAGCTATCGACGACAGCAGGTCCTTTTACGCCGATGATCTGCTTGCAGGCCTTTAGCTGAGTCCCATATTTTGCGTTATAAGAGTCGATCAGGTCTTGCCTTGAAGTGATGTATTGTTCTGTTATCTCAGGATAGTTAGCCATCATACAGCAACCGATAGCTCTTGGCATGTTTGCGAGTTTTGTGCAGCCCTGTGTCGCGTCCTTTTTCTCTTTTGCATAATCCTCATAGCAATTTTCCCGATATCCTTTGTAAAGCTCTTCATCAGTATCGATATCATCGCATTGTTTGAGTTCTCCATAGCCGACCGCAAGGCTCCAGATGCACATATTCTTGTTTGTTTTTGTGCTCATAAGGTTGCATGTCTCCGATATCTGGCCGCCATCTGCTATCTTGCTATGGAACACAAAAGAGACACAGCCGTCTACATCAACATCGCTGCTGTAGGCGAGTTTGCAGTCTCTTGGAGTGACCGCAAAATAAAATATGCAGTCCTGCTCGTAATCATAGTTGCATGCAGAGCATCCTCTGACATCACCTGGCGGGCTGCAGGATGATCTTGTGATATTTACGACATCATCAACTGAATGTGCAGCAGTATAAGGCTCAGGGCGGTATGCAATGGCATATGAACCCAGCATAATAAACAGCAGGATGATTATCGGTAGAATTTTTGTTTTTGACATGTGCAAATACGCTCCGAAGAGATATCAAATCTGGACATTTATAAACTTTGTTTCTTCTCCCGTATGGGGGTGAATGTGAGAAAATATCTGATTTTTTCTATGGCTTATGCTTCCCTGGAAATTCAGCGTAGATAAAAATGTAAGGACGGACTATTACAGTTCACCAGCGCCTGATCTCTTCCTCGGCCTTCGCTGACCAGGAAGTGAGGATCGAGATGATCTGCTTCTTCAGGAGCTCCTTGTCCTTGATGCGATATCTGAACATGTAACCTCCCTTGTCAAGATTCTCCTGGAGCCGAACGACAACCCCTTTCCCGACAAGGCTCTTCACCGATTTTTGGACCGTCGTCCGATCGAGGCCGATCTTCTCTGAGATATCTGACGTGGTGAGCTCCTCGCCTGAGCCCAGAAGAAAATTAAAGAGCTTATAATCCGCCCGTGAGAGACCGAGAGAACACTTGATGATCTCGTTGATATCGAATTTCTTGCAGGCGAAATCTATCATGGGCTAGAGATGGTTTGGATGGATATTTAAGGGTTGCGGGGGTCTTGGGATTTGAGTCCTGGATCAAGAGGCCTTGCCGCCAAATACCCTGCCCCGAAGGCAAGTGCCATCCCTGCAATCCCGCTGAGCAATGCGAAGATATATCCCTCTTGCCCAAAAAAAGTATAATCCTGCATGGGGGAGAACGTGTAAATCTCGGCTGCCTTCTCAAAAAACCCAAGGTTCAAAGCGACTTTCTCAAGACCATCAGGGCTTTGTGATGCGAAAGGCAAAGCCAGTGACAGGACCGCAAGTGCTCCAAGAGCAGTAAAAGCGGCATATTTCATCTTCGATTCATTGCTATGGAAAAGATCGTGTTTGGTCTTTGTGACGTATATCAGGATTCCGCCGGTGATCAGCCCCTCTCCGATGCCGATGAATATGTGGGTCAGCACCATCGCATGGAAGACTTCTCCGAAACCGATTGTCCCGCTCATGCCGAGCAGGATCGCAGCCGCAAGCGATGCCGCGACGACGCTCGCCCATGATGCAGCCATCCCTCCAAGTATCGGAAATTTTTTCTTTAGCGGTCGGTAGATGTGATGCGCGGTATATCCTGCTACTATCCCCATCAATAGGATATTGGCTCCGATTGCCATGGCCCCCCCATCGCCATAGACAAAAGTCTGGACCACCAGGACCGACGACAGGATCAATACCGCAGCTTCAGGACCCATCAATATCGCGGCAATCGCTCCCCCTATGAGATGCCCTGATGTCCCGTTCCCTATGGGGAAATTGAGCATCTGGAACGCGAATATGATTGCAGCGAGCCCCGCCATGAAGATAGCCTTCTCTTTGGTCATCCATCTCCTCGCCTTATTCACGGAGAAAGCGATCATTGCGAGCGCCAGTAGCAGTGTGACGACACAGACCCAACTCGTTAAAAACCCGTCTGGTGTATGCATGGTAGGGAACCTCTTCTTGATATTCTCTTAAAATCAGTTTTCGGGATATATAAGAATTGTGTAAGGTTGAACCATTTAGAATAAAAATTGGACAACTTATGGACCGGTTATGTTGGGATTCTCCGAACCGTAAATGAGATATGCAGCTTACATAAGACCTCGTGGTTAGTCGAAAGTGCTCACCTGTCCGCCACGATCTCGACAATATCCCGATGCTTCAGCGGGTGGTCTTTCCCTATCGCCATCCTGCGTCTTACATCGATCGCCCGGATGAATTTCTGCCCCAGGTCGGTATGGATACGGAACGCGAAACCGAGAGCGGTAGTCCCTTTCGGCATGAGGAAGCAGTCAGGGAGGATGTTCCCGTACTGGTCCGAGAGCTTATTGACTCCTCCTGGAAAGATGGCCATATAGCCCAGGAGTTCGAACACAGACCGGTCGAGCACATCCTGGACCCCTGTCCCCCCGTATCGCTCAAGCATATTCATCCTTATGAATCCGAGCCCTGCTTTCTGTCTGTCGTTCAGCTTGTCTCCGGCGGTGATCTCAAATCCTTTGTCTCCGGGAAGGTAATCGATGAGACCGTGTTTCGCCGCTTCCCGTAGCGCGAGCTCAGACTCTGAACTGCACCTTACGAAGAGATGGTCGGGAAATTCCTTACCGAGCCTTTGGAAATTATCTTCTGCCCCGGGGATATCGATCTTGTTGCAGGCGATGATCATCGGCTTTGTCAGCCTGCGGAGCTCCCCCGCGAGCGCCCGAAGGCCATCTTCTCCCCAATCCTGGGGCCTCTCAGGGTTGAGCTTGAGAGTCTTCATCGCCGAGACGATATGTTCTTCCGTGATATTGAGGCCTGAGAGCTGTTTCGCGAGCGCAGGCGCGATCTCGCGCTTCTCCTGCAAGACCTGCCTCGCGAATTTCTCCCATCCTTTCTTCAGGATGGAGAGGAACCAGAGATCGATCTCAACTTCCAGGAACCTGACATCATTCGCTGGGTCATACTTCCCTGGGCCGATAGGTTCCCCGTTCTCATTCGTCCCCCCTGACACGTCGATGACATGGATGAGGACATCTGCCTGCCTGATATCGTCCAGAAACTGGTTCCCCATCCCTTTCCCTTCATGCGCGCCCGGTACGAGGCCAGCGACATCGATGAGCTGGACAGGGACGAAGCGCGTCCCTCTCTTGCAGAATCCTTCCCTTGGGTTGCATTGGGCATTGAACTCCTTGTCGATGCACTCCACCCGGATATAGCCGACCCCTGAATTCGGTTTGATGGTCGCGAAGGGATAGTTCGCTATCTCTACGTCAGCTAGTGTCGCTGATTTGAAGAAGGTCGATTTTCCTACGTTCGCTTTCCCGACGACTCCTATTATCATATGATGTTCCCCCTGGCAATAAGAAAAAGCGTCGAGTTATTTAAGTGTTTTGCGGAAAAAATGGATACGGAGAGCACACTTTCCTTTCGGTCGAGAATGTATCATTGAAAGAAAAAAAGGAATATTCCTGATACAAAGGAACCGGATGTTTTTCTATTAATAAATACGGGCCTCTTTTTATTCCAGCACTCGGATTTTCTACTGATCAGATTCACTGATCTCAATAGCTGGACGAAAAGCATGCCTATATTGAGGTGATCAGGACGCGATCTCGTTTAGGTCTTCGAGTTCCGATGATACCTCATCCAGGCCATCCACTACAATATCAGTATGATCAGTAGCCTCTGACTCTGAAGAAATGATCAGTTCTTGCTGATTATCTGACACCTCATTCTCAACTGAAGCCTTATTGCAGCCGAAAATATGCAGGGCCAGGATGACCATAATTACCATTACTGCTTTATTCATCATGCTCCACCTCTAATGCTTTTAATCAAGGCCTGGATAATCTCTGATAGCCTGCTCTTAGTGATCTGCAGGAAGGCTTTCAAAGTTGCCTTCGGATTTTCCGATTCAGTTATCTCTTGTTGGACAGATGCGATATCCTTGGTTATTTGGCTGAAACCGCTTGATGCTTCCAGCCACGCAGTCGCCTTTTCGATATTGCCTTCCTTCTGGTAATATTGAGCAAGGCTTTCGGCAGTCCTCTTGAGTTCCTGCACTTTGGTGCTCAGTTTTTCCAGCTTCATGATGACGACAAGCATCTCAATTTCACCGATGTCATCGAAATTTGTATCATTCGATGGGCTATATATGCAGTATGGGGGCAAAGGACATCCATCCTCTCCAAAGGAATTGACCCATGTACCACCAGTTCTATAGCAGTACTCCATAGCTTTGTCATCCTGCCTAATAGGTTTGCACGTTGAATCACAATCAGCATGGCATTTCCCCTGCTCACTATAATCACATATTCCGTCTCCACATACGACGGCATTGAACTTGTCGGCAGGATATCTCAAGAGATAGGCTTCCACAAGGTCAAATGAGGTTTTGGTTTGGGAATTGAGTGGTTTTGAGACCTGCTTCTGCAGTTTTTCAAGCTTCCCATAGCTGCTTTCAGTATTTGAGACAACATTCCCGGTAATTGCCATCCCTGATTTTTCTTCTTCTAAAGGAATATCATAGAAGTCATATAATTTGACTCCGATCACATAATTATCATGGATCCATATGGCCATATTATCCACGATAAATACCTCATTCCCATTGATGACTGTCACTCGGTAATCTTTCTGTGGTTTGAAGACTTCATCCTTTAATAATATTGTAGCCAATTCATTGGTCTCGGCCTGAACGATATAAACTGGAATCTCTGCGTCTTGATACAGATATATTGATGTAAAGAAACTGATTTTACCGGTATCTGGGTCGACTCTAGTTGATAGTGTGCTATACAGATATTTATGCCCTTCAATATCATAAGCCAGCATCACATTTTCAATATCTCCGCAGTCTATTTGACAGGTCTCTCCTTTTACGCAGACAGTATCCCCGCAGGTCGGTACCTCAGAAAGGCATCTTCCTTCAATGCAACCATATGGACACTTGACTATTTTCGAACTCACAATTAATTCATTACAATAAAATTCTTCTAGACCATCATTTCCACAATTATCATAGGATATAGATTCCCCATTATCATTTGATTTTATGACTTTTCCTTGCACTTCATAATTCAAACCCCCGTCTGAATCCGTGCACATCTCATCAGCATCAGGATGAGCGACATAAAATGTATCCCCATTCAATTGATATTGAAAATAATTCTGCAGCACCTTCGATGCCATGAGAGTATCCTCGTCAGTGACCCCATAGAGAGCAAGATGCCAATAGGGGGGATGTTGCTTGAGGACAATGATTGCTCCGCTATCAAGCATGAAGTCGCATTCGTACGAACCCATGATTTTAGCAGTCACTTTATTGTTACAGGGATTCCCGACAGAGATGATGTTGGTCTCAAGGGTCTTAAGCTCAGTGTCTAATATTCTGCTGTCTGTGGGCATTATCGTTTGGGGTACGCTCATCACGCCCTCGCCCACATTGATAAGGGCGATTACATCTGATGAACTTGCAGAAGCGCCAGCAACGAACTTCCCATCGAATCTCCCGTCCTTAATGAAGAGATGAGGGAAATCAGCGAGAGTATATTGAGTTATGGTGCCATTGAATGCTAGTTTACAGCTTCCATCATCATCCGCAGAATCGATCATCCCATCGCAATCACTATCGATTCCATCAAAGCAGGAAATATTCGCATTGCCTGTCCCTTCAACTCCTCCGCAATCAGAGTCAGTCCCTGCATCGCAGCCATCGCCATCAGCATCGACGAAACGATAGTAAGTTTCACCCTGAGGTCCATAATGGATTTCCAATGTTGTACAATTCTCTTTTAATTGCAATACGCAAACCCCTCTTACACATCCATTTGGGCAAGGATAAATATCAGTGGATATGGCTCCATCCAGATTGCATTGTGCTTCTGATAACATGCACTCAGAACCATCGCATGATTCTTCATGATTGATAGCTACTTTCCCATTATTCTCGCTTATGGTCAAGCATTCATCCTCAAAGGTAGTTAGTTCATTATACGCTTTACCAAATGTATAATAGTCTCTTCCGCCATCTGAATCGATACAATTATTCCCCTTTATGCATGCTCCTGCTTTGCAACCATAGGGACAGGAATAAAAGTCAGCATACTCTCCCCCAATCTCATTGCATAGCCCTTCTGATAACATGCACTCAGGTCCGTTGCATGAATCCACACCGCTGGTTTTTACTAATCCATTATAATATATGACTGTATTGCATTCATCACTGACTGATCCAGATTCAGAGTAGGCTTTTCCAGCTGAATAGTAATCTGCGCCCCCATCAGTGTCTTTACAGCTCATCTTTTTAAGGCATGCTCCTGCTTTGCAACCATACAAACACATATAATACTCTGTATACTCTCCTCCAATATCATTGCATAGCCCTTCTGATAACCAGCATTCAGGACCTTCGCATGAATCTACGCCGCTGGTTATTGTATTTCCATTATTGTTTTTTACTATATTGCATCCATCACTGACTATTCCAGATTCAGAGTAGGTTTTTCCAGCTGAATAGTAATCTGCGCCTCCATCAGAGTCTTTACAGCTCATCTTTTTAATGCATGCCCCTTGCACGCACCCATCGGGGCAACTGAATCTTTGTGAGCTTGTCTCTCCTGATTCAAGGCAGATCGCTTCTGATAAACTGCATTCTGGACCATCGCAGGAGCTTACTGGATTCTCCATCATCACGCCATTGTTCACGGTCATGAGGGCACATTGATCATACCCTAACTTTTCACCGTTATACGCTTTCCCTGCTGTCAAATGATCTGCGCCTCCATCAGAATCTGTACAGGTCAGCTTTTTAATGCAGGCTCCATCTTTGCACCCATCGATACACTGGATATATTCAGATGTGAATTGAAGATGAACTGGTGAGGGGCAATAGGCTTCTTCAATATAGCAAAGGCTGCCGGAGCATGAGGGTGCGCTTGAATACGAATATTCACTGGTCTTCTGCTGACAAGAATCAGTCAGGTATCCATTAGAATTAGAGAAGCTGAGTGTCCCTTTGACATAAATCTCTTTTCCACCATCAGAATCTATGCAGGATATATCTTCATCTGTATTATCCCCGAACACTGATGATGCCATAATGATAAATAGGATTGCAATAATGATATTTTTCATATGTTCACCTCGATAAAAATATGCAGGAGATTCTTCTTGAAACTTTTTCTATTTAAAACTATTCATTGAAAAAATTAAATCTAATCCCTTTTATGAGCGACTTTTTTATTAGAGGAAGCTGTTTATGCCCCCCTATTGAAAAAACCGTGGAAGCCTGTTTACAGGCTCCACGAGAATGAGTCATTGGACGAGTCAGATACCAGAAGGCATGATACTTGTGCCAGCCATGAACGCCTCCCGTTTCAGGTCGTCGATCACATAGAACACCTGCTTCTTTTCGATCCCGAAACGTTCATCAAGGGTATCCACGAACTCTTCCAGTTCCTTCATGTCACGGAAAACGCACTCCACCATGAAATCATAGCCGTTATTTATTTTGAACATGGAGTTCACATTCTGATGATGCATGAGGTGTTCCCGTAGCTCATTTTTTTTCTCTTTAGTCCCCTGCATCATGATCTTTGCTCTCGCATTGAATCCTATCTTCCCGAAATTGATGAGCGCAGTATGCTTGATGATGAGATCCCCTTCCTGGGCTTTCAGCTTCTCATATATGGTCGAGATCGGTATCCGAGTCCTCTTGCTGATATTGGTCAGCGTCTCCCTCGCGTTCTTCCTGAGCTCATTGATGATCATCAGGTCTTTTTCTTTCATGGGTATCACCTCGCATTTTTTGCGAATTTATGGGAAATTATTCGGATGAGGAAATATATATTTAATCCTTATAGTATATATTGTGCCTTATACCTTATACTTTTTAGAAACCTTTATATTCTCCCTTGTTTTTTTTTAGGGCAATGAATAGAAAAGTCATCAGGCTCGCAACAAATACCCTGGTCGTCAGCCTGCCATCGAAATGGGCCCAGAGGCACGGAGTAAAAAAAGGGGACGAGGTGGAGATCGAGGAGATCGGCCAAAGCCTGAAGATCCTTGCGAGATCTGAAGCGACCGAAGGGTCGATGACTGTCAAAATAAAAGGCGCAGAGAGATTCCTGAGGAGGCTCATCGACACCCCCTATCGCATGGGATATGACGAGGTGAGGATCGAGTACGATGATCCTGCGATCTACCATAAGGTCCAATCAGAGATAAACAATCTCATGGGTTTCGAGATCATCAGGCAGGGCGAGGGCTATTGCGTCGCGAGGAATATCGCGAGGGGGATTGAGGCGGAGTTCGGGGCATCCCTGAACCGCCTGTTCCTTGTCACTCTCCAGTTTTTGGAGGACTTCCTTTCAGCTATCCAAAAAGGCCAGGAAGGCTCCTTTTCGGGAGTCATGCTGACTGAAGATATCACCAACCGTCTGTCCCATTTCTGCAAGCGCATGCTCAATCTTGAACGCACCCCTGATCCGGTCAGGAGCCGTTCTGTCTACCGCATTGTCTGCCTCCTGGAAGAGATCGGAGACCTCCTGAAAAAAGCATGTCAGTATGTGGTTGAGGAAAGGCTCATCCTTGGGAAAGAGACTAAAGAGTACCTGGAAAAAGTGATTGAGCAGTTCAGGTTTGCCTATAAGCTCCACCAGAGATACGATCCCGTGGTCATGGAAGAGTACGCCCGCTGCGAAAAGAGGAATGAGAAGAAAGGGGTTGAATTGGCGCGGACACCCTCAAAGGAGACCTATATCCAGATCCTCTTTTCCATGGTGGTCGAGGATCTCAAGCACCTCTCTGAAGAGCTCTCGGTCTAATCGAACTCATCAGTGGTGTAGTATGACTCCCCTTCTCCTTCAGAACTGTAGGTGACCAGCTTGAAATAGGTCTTGATGTGTTCCTCGAACCGGTACACCTCTTGCACCATGTCTTTCTTATGCTTGAGGAACTCAGGATACCATATCCGCTTCCAGAACACCATATTGACGCTTTTCAGGAACCAATGCTTGTCCCATAGTCCGTCGGGGTCGACCACGATCTGTCCTGATATCTTGACCTCGGGTTCAGCGAACTGGGCCTTGTATTTGTTCCCGTTCTTCATGATCTCGACCTGTTTCATGTTGAATATGTTCACGTCCACATTGAGCCACCACTGGAAATAGGAGCTTCCCCTGTGCGTGTTAGTGAACCGCCACCAGAAATGGAGCTCCTCCCCTTTCTGCTGGTCCCATTTATGGGTATAGAATATCTCAGGGAAGTCGCCGTCTCCTGTCCCGCAGAACTCATGCTCCACCATGTAATCATGCATCATCCTGTAGAAATCCTTGAGATGCATATAGTCCTTATGCTTGACCCTCGTCTCAGGGAAGAATACATCTGCGTACTTCTTTCCGTGAAGCTTGTTCCACACCTCTTTCGTATCCGGGTCCATCCTCTGCTTCCTGGGTCGTCATGATATAAATACATTTCGACAGATGCCCTAAAACGCTATCATTTCAGATGGCCAAATCCAATTATTCCATGCGGATCCGCTTCCTAAGGATTCTTCTCCCAAAAGTTATATATATTCCCTCGATAGGATGTGGGTCTAAATCCCTATAAAGAGGTGTGACCATGAAAATGTTTCCAAAGGCCCAGGGCCTTTCCATGACGACCATCGTTATCGCTGCGCTTTCCCTCCTCGTCCTTGTCGTCCTGACCCTTATCTTCACGGGAAGGATGGGTAGCTTCTCGATCGGTGTCGAGGAAACCTCTGATTGTCAATCATTCTGCGATTCGCTTGGCTACAAAGGGCCTGCCGAGACCAATCCGACGACCTGCACAGCCGATGACACCAAGGAAGTCAAGGCAGGGGAAAATAAGTGCTGCTGCTATCGATAGATGGAGACCATCCCTCTGGCAGCATTCGCCCTCATTGCAGTTGCCGTATGCGTGATCGCTTTCCTCGTCCTCTCTGAGAAAGGGGAGAAGTTCGATTCCGGGGTAGAAGAGAACCAGGGTTGCCTTGTCATGTGCCAAGGTATAGGCTACTCTTCATTTGTCGATCTCGCAATCGATGACTGCCTGGCATTGAACAAGGGAGCCCCAGGCACCCACCGGTTCATGCGGCAGCAGAACACCGGGCTTGAGAACGGTTGCTGCTGCGTAAATCAATAAATATTTAAACAGGAAAAATCGAAGTCAGGAAGATGAAAAGAATTAAAGCTCAAGGCCTCTCCATGACGACTATCGTCATTGCAGCCCTCTCGCTCCTCGTGCTCGTCGTCCTCGTCCTCATCTTCACCGGCAGGATGAGCCTCTTCTCCGGCGGAGTGGAGGAATCGAGCAAGTGCGCAAATTACTGCACCTCGATGAACAAGGATGCATTAACTAGTCTCGATAATTCAGTTGATGGCAAGACAAAATGTAGAGAAGACAACAAAGGTGACGTCATCCCTGCCATCACCGGTGATGATAAAGGCAAGATTTGCTGCTGTTATAAAAAATCATGAAAAAAGCCCAGGGTCTCTCCATGACGACCATCGTCATAGCAGCCCTCTCGCTTCTCGTGCTCGTCATCCTCATCCTCATCTTCACCGGCAGGATGAGCCTCTTCTCCGGCGGAGTGGATGAATCGAACGCCTGTTCGAACTACTGCAAGTCTCTTGGGAAAGAGTTGTCAACCGGAACACCTGTGGAAATCCCAAAGACCGGGACCGCACCAACCAATAAATGTGGTAAATCCACTGATACTCATATCCCTGGTGTTATTTATGATAAGGATAATAAAGACAATTACTGCTGCTGTCAAGATAAAACCGATAATGATGGGTTCAATCTATAAAAGGCCAGTTCTCTCCTTGACTCACCATGCCTAAGAAAGCCTCGACCGGAAAGAACATCTTCCTCTCGCTTGCCCTCATCGGAATCGTCATCTTCATCGTCCTCATCCTCTTGGGCAAGATCTCTATCCCGACATCTCTTGGAGTCGAACAGAAGCTCTCCTGCAAGAATTCCTGCCAGGCGCTCGGCAAAGGGATCATCACCAATGCGACTGGACCTGAGGACTGCGAGATCATGGGCGGGACCTCTGTCAGCGGAGTCGATGACTGCTGCTGCTCAGGATAGGTATTCGTCAAGGATGCGGTACTGACTTCTTTCTTGTTATTTTGACAAGCGCCTTGGCAAGTTTTATATACCGAAATCCATCAGGCCACCCCATGAGTGACAAGCGCGCTTCAGGGATCTCCATGAATGCCATAGTCATTGCCATAATCTCCCTCATCGTCCTCATCGTCACCATATTCTCCATGACCGGAAGGTTCGGCCTTGTATCCCAGCAAGTGGAAGCCTGCCAGGGCACCTGCGAGGCCTCCTGCGAATTGAACGAGCGATCCATAGAAGGCACTGTCTGCAAGGAACCGACCGCAACCTGTTGCATGGATATCTACTCCTCCCAGTCAGACGACACTAAATAGTACAACACACCGGCTCGTTTGGACATTTCTCCGTTCCAAGAGACTTTGCTTGAGCATCACTCCCTCCCGTGGCGCGGGTCGGCGGTGGGGTCGCGCCCTGCGGGCTACCGCCGTAGGGCATTTTTCCTCAAGAAAAATGACCGTCCGCGCCAGGGGAGGGAGGGGGTGATGCGTTGAAGTATCAAAAAATATTTCGAGATATTCAATAAACATCGAAACACAATATGGACATCTACTCCTCCCAGTCTGACGACACTAAATAGTATCAACCCACCGGCTCTGTTCGGAGTTTCATTCTCAGCACCTCATGAGGATGTTGTGGGTGAAGCATTTAGCGTAGAAGTGTCGGGCTTGTTGTCCGACGGTGCGACCA
>Ga0209575_10000430_pt1 | contig 28198 bp, 26 predicted proteins | sample Medcelwee11metaG_FD_187172 | JGI IMG/M metagenome (GOLD analysis project Ga0209575, IMG submission 187172) | Freshwater pond sediment microbial communities from the University of Edinburgh, under environmental carbon perturbations - Medium... | ecosystem: Environmental > Aquatic > Freshwater >...
CTCCCCGATTCGTCCGGTGTCTCCCGTCCGCCTTCGCCACTCTGCGGCTTCGGCACACTCCTTCCCCCATGACTCTACGCCAATCACACCCGCTGCGTCTCTCCTGCGGCTTACGCTCTCGCTTCAACCTACGGCTCTACGGTCGGGCATTGGCTATCGGGGACTAACCGCCCTCGCTTCGCTCTCCATGGCGGTCAGCGATGGTTTTAATTTAGGCCGACATTGTGCTGGCAGAACTGGGGGTGGGGCCGCAGGCAGTTTTGGTTTCGATTCGTCTGCTTTAGCATCGAACCATTGGGCAAGATCGGCACCGCAACCGTCGCCAGGGCTGGTGTCGGCCTGATCACGGCAAATCGGATTGTCCGGCGGACAGCGTAGACGCACATGAAAATGTCCGTCATGACCCGGCCAAGGACGCACTTTGCGCAGCCAGTCTTGACCGCCATACTCTGCACAGAGTTTTTGCTTGATTAATGGATTCACAAAAATTCGCGTGACTAGTTGGTCACTGGCCGCCAGTTTCAGGATTTCTCCGTAACGCGGTTGCCAGCGTGCGGAGTCCAGTTGGGTGTGGGCGGCATCCAGCAAAGACACTGGGGCTAAGGCTTCGCGTTCGGCGGTGGTTAAGCTGCGCTGTGCGGCCTGGGGGTTTTGTATAAATAAAATATCCGCATCCAGCCCCGTTTGATGGCTGCGATGACCGTCGGGCATCCGCCCACCGCCAGCTTGAGCCAGGTCTCCAATCAATAACACGCCTAGATTTTGGCGCGCCACGGTTTGGCCTAAGCTGCGCAGGTAGTTAATCAAGCTGGGATGGCCGTAAAAGCGTTGACGGCTCAAGCGGATCACCTGGTAGCCGGTGCCGGTGTGCGGCAAAGCGCTGTCGTCGTCAAAGCAGCCTGCGTTATAGTTGCCAAACACGGCGGCCCCCGCCTCCGTCGCCAGTAGCAGCAAACCCCATAAGTAGAAGAGGCGCATCGCTGGGTTACGCCGCTGGATTCAAACTGAAAGTGCGGGCATAGGCACTGGTTTGATTGGTGAGGGTGACTTCTAAAATGCCTTGCCAGTGACAGGCGTAGCGTTCTTCTATCACTTGGGTGCTGGCGGCGGCGCTGTGTTGTACGGCTATCGTGTGCAAATCCGCTACGGCACACAGGGCGGGATCGAAAGGAAACAGCACGTCGCCCCAAGGCGCTAAATCCCCAGAAGGCAAACCCGTGGCGTCCAGGTGACTGGATTCCATATAGCGAAAATGTCCCAAGTTATGCACCGGTTGATAACGGCGCAAGTAGACCAACGGCGGCTCGCCGGGACTGGGTAACAGGGTGTCTTTGGGGAAAATCGGATCGAAAATCGCGGCCCGTCCGGCTTCCTGTTCGCGCCACACCCCAAAATGACGGGTAAAGCGTTCTTGCAGGCTGTAGCCTGCGTTGCTGTCGGCACTGATCGCCAAGCCGACCGCCGTGGTGGCGTAGGCGTGCAGCGAGCGTTTGACCCGTTTACCATAGTGTTCGCGCAACACTCGGCCCACCGCAGGCAAAGCGCTGCCGCCGCCCACCACATACAGGGCGTCGATGGCTTGGTTGTCTACGCCTAGATAACTGGCGGCGCGGCTCAACGCGGTGTCGAGCATCTCCAGCGTGGCTTCGATCAGCGGGGTGCAACGGGCATAAAAATCTGCGGTGCTGACGCTGAGATCGGGATCGTAGCCAAAGGGGCTGAAATCCAAGCTGATCCGTTTGGTGTTGGGATGCAGGCTTTCTTTTTTAAGACGGCATTCTTCGAGCAAGTGGTAGTGCTGCTGCTTGTGCTGCTGGTGCTGCTGGTGCTGCTGGTGCTGAGCGGAGTCGAAGCAAGTGGAGTCAAAGCAAGCAGAGTCAACCCCGCTGGCCTCAGCTTCTTTGAGCGCAGGCACTTGGCTGCTCACTAACTCCAACAGGATTTGGTCGAAATCATCGCCGCCGAGTTGGGTGATGCCTTCGGTGGTGATCACTTGGTGATGGCGGTCTTGCATACTCATCACCGACACGTCGAAGGTGCCGCCACCTAAGTCGTAGACTGCGATATAACGGGCTTTGTTGCTGCGCAAACCATAACGGTGGGCGTATTCGATGCCAGCGGCGGCGGGTTCGTTGATCAGGCCCAGCACGTTAAAACCGGCACGGCGAAAACTGTCGAGGGTCAAGAAGCGTTGGTTGCTGTTGGCGTTGGCAGGCACCGACACGTAGACTTCCAGGGTTTCATCAGGCTGAAGTTCGAGATTAGAAGACTGGTATAAGTCGGTGTGCAGTTGCCGAAAATAGCCGGTCAGCAGTGCTTCCACTGTCCAGGCCGTGCCGCCAAGTGTCACCGTGTGGTGCATCGGGCTGTCAGCCAGCAGGCGTTTTAGAGAACGCAGCATTTCCCAACCCGGTGCATCGGTCAAGGCCAGCGCCGCCAAGCCGTAGCGACATTCCCCGGCGCAGGCCGCCGCCAGCGAGGGATACCAAAGATGGCTGTCGCCGTCGCTGCTGTGAAAACTCACCACGGGGTAATTGCCCCGATCTACCACCGCCACCACGGTGTGGGTGGTGCCGAAGTCTATCCCTAAACGCAGGGCCATACGAGGTTCCTCTTGAATGCGTGCCGGAAAATTTAACGGGGTTTGCGGGTCTTTGTCCCCTTCGGCTCCGCTCAGGGGACGAAACTTGCTCAGGGCTTGCCTTTCTTTTCCCTTCGGCTCCGCTCAGGGAACGAACTCCGCTCAGGGAACGAAATTCGCTTAAGCCCGTTTACCTAAGCGACACAGGGCGATTTCTCCCATTAAATTGGGCATCAAGCGCATCGCTAAACTGCTTTGGTGATTAGGATCGACGACGGCACGCTGCAAAATATGGATGCCTAGCTCATCGCACAAATCTTCAAAATCCTGCAAGGTGCAAAGCCGGATATTGGCGGTGTTATACCACTCGTCCGGCAAAGCGCGAGAAATCGGCATCACACCAAACAATAACTGCAAGCGGGCTTGCCAATGTCCGAAGTTGGGAAAGGTGACGATGACTTCACGGCCTATGCGCAACATTTCCATCAACATCTTATCAGGACAGCGGATCGCCTGGAGCGTGTCGGTCATGATCACGTAATCGAAGGCGTTGGCTTCAAAATCTGACAAGCCTTCGTCCAAGTCGGTTTGAATCACGCTAATCCCGGCGGCCAGACATTGCACAATTTCATCTTCATCGATTTCCAGGCCATAGCCGGTGACTTGGCGCAAGTTGCGCAAATGCACCAGCAGCGTGCCATCCCCGCAGCCCAAATCCAGAATATGCGCACCCGGTTTGATCCATTCTGTGATCAGCGCCAAATCGGTGCGCAGTTTTTTAGGGTCGCTCATACCGCAGCCTCCGCGCCTACATGCGCCATATAAGCGTGAAACGCTTGAATATATTGTGGAATCGGCATCAAGAAAGCATCGTGTCCTTGATTGGCAGTGACTTCCACATAGCTGACGGTTTTGCGATTACGCAGCAAAGCTTGCACAATTTCTCGCGAACGGGCCGGAGAAAAGCGCCAATCACTGGTAAAAGACGCCACCAAGAACTTGGCCTGAACCTGTGCTAAAGCGCTCACCAAATCATGATTATGCAAGCTGGCAGGATCGAAATAATCCAAGGATTTAGTCATCAGCAAATAGGTGTTGGCGTCAAAACGATCCACAAAGGCACGGCCTTGGTAGTGTAAATAGCTTTCAACCTGAAATTCGGCTTCTTCAAAACCGAAATTCAGTTTACCTTCGCGCAGTTCACGACCAAATTTAGCCCGCATCGCATCGTCAGACAAATAAGTAATATGGCCCAACATGCGCGCTAACATCAGTCCGCGACGCGGCACGAGATCATGCTCGTAATAACGCCCTTTGTGAAAATCGGGATCGCTGAGAATGGCCTGGCGCGCCACTTCGTTAAAAGCGATGTTTTGCGCCGACAATTTAGGCGCAGCCGCAATCACCACACAATGGCGCACCCGGTCTGGGTATTGAATCGCCCATTGCAAGGCTTGCATCCCGCCTAAACTGCCGCCGATGACGGCGGCCCATTGATAAATCCCCAGCACTTCGCCCAGTCGGGCTTGGCTTTCTACCCAATCGCGCACGGTGACAATAGGAAAATCGGGGCCGTACATTTTGCCAGTGGCAGGATTGAGGGTGTTGGGGCCAGACGAGCCTTTGCAGCCGCCCAAGTTATTGAGCGACACCACAAAAAAACGATTGGTGTCGATGGGTTTGCCAGGGCCGATACAGGTTTCCCACCAACCGGGTTTGCGGTCGCTCGGACTGTGATAGCCCGCCGCGTGGTGATCGCCACTGAGCGCGTGACAAATCAACACCGCGTTACTGGCATCGGCATTGAGTGTGCCATAGGTTTCATAAATCAGGTCGTAAGCCGCCAGGCTACGTCCACAATCGAGCGCCAGTAACTGATCGAAGTGTTGCGTGCGGGGCGTCACCAGGCCAACTGAATCAGCCGGTATCTTATCAGGCATAGGGGTTGTGATTACCTCAATTCCAAAGTGAAACAGCGTATGGAATTCAGGGCGCGGACGCGCCCTGTTCAAACTGGATAGAGATCGGCAACTGGCGGGGAGCGTGAACCCTGACGCGCTTGTCGCGCCCAGTTTGTCCCGCCAAGACGCTGATCTGGGTTTTAGGCACGCGAAAAATCGTGGCTAAAAACTGACATAAACAGGCGTTGGCCTTGCCCTCTACCGGCGGTGCGGTGAGGCGAATTTTCAAGCGGTCGCCATGCGGCCCCACCCACTCGTCGCGGGCTGCACGCGGTTGAATATGCAACTGCAAAATTAAATCTTCACCGTCCCAACGGTAAAAACTCATTCGCTTTACAGCCCTTTACTCAAACCGATTAACGGTGCCACCACCAGTATCAGGCTAAGCTGTAACAAAATGATGACAAGCAGCGGCGATAAATCCAAACCGCCAACATTGGGCACCCAACGCCGCGCCAATTGCAACAAGGGCTGGTTAAGGCGAGACACAAAGCTGCTGAGCGGATTGTAAGGATCGTGATTGACCCAACTCAGCAGCATTTCGATTAAAATCGAGAAGATAAAAATATACACCAGCAGAGAAATCAACTCAGCAAAGGCCAAAATTATCAACCCGAACAACCCAATCGGCGTATTCAACAGGCTGTGAATCAATAAACCTTTTAGCGTTTGCAACACCAGCAATAGGCATAAAGTGGCCAAATCGACCTGCCGCCAGCGCGGAATAAAACGGTGCAAGGGCCGCAACACCGGCGTGGTGGCTTGATACACAAAGCGCGTCATCGGATGCGTAAAGTGACCCGTTTGAGTCCATTGCAACAAAAAGCGCAGCATTAAGATAAAAATATAAATGCCAAAAATCACATCCACCAAAAAGGCCAGCGCCTGCAACAAGTAACTCATGCGTCCCCTCCCAATTCTTCGGCTAATTGCACCGAGCGTACCCAAGCGGCATGTAAAGCTTGATCGAACAGTGCCTGAAGATCGCCGTCAACCAGGGTCTGCACAGCTTGTTCCGTGGTGCCCCCTTTAGAAGTGACATGGGCGCGCAAAGCAGCAGCATCTTCCCGGCTTTCCAGCGCCATTTTTGCGGCCCCAAACGCGGTTTGCAAAGTCAGCAGCGCCGCCTGTTCAGCCGGTAAACCCAAACGAGTAGCGGCTTTTTGCAGCATTTCCATGACTAAAAAGAAATAAGCGGGGCCGCTGCCGGATAAGGCCGTCACTGCGTCCATCTGGCTCTCCTCGGTCAACCACAAGGTCATGCCCACCGCCCGCAGAATATTTTCCGCACTGATGCACTGGGCAGGTGTCACTTGCGGACTGGCAAACAGCGCCGAAGCCGAACAACCGACCAAAGCCGGTGTGTTAGGCATCACCCGCACCACCGGCACTCTGTGCCCCAGCCAACGACGCAAGGCATCCAGCCGAATGCCAGCAGCAATACTGATGAATAAGGGCGGACTGCTGGCAACATGCGGATTGAGTGCTTGGGTGACTTCCCGCATCACTTGGGGCTTCACAGAAAGTACCACAATATCACTGCCTTGAATCGCAGCCACATTGTCGGTATAGGTTTGGACAGCATACTGGGTGCTAACCAGTGGGGTCGGGCTGACATCGGCCACCCGCAGTTGCTCGGCACTCATGCCGTTGCCGAGTAAGCCGCCGATCAAGCTGCGCGCCATATTGCCGCCGCCGATGAAAGTAATAGTGTGCTTGTGCATAGCTTGTTGTTACGCCAACCGTGGTCAAAAGAGACGGTAGTATACAATATTCGTCAGGTTGCGTATTCGGTCAGCCACACGAGAAGAAGAAGCGATAAACAGGCACCCGCCCGGCAGACGTGCCCGCCCGCCGGACTGGTTGAGCAGATTACAGATAAGATTGCAGATAATTTTGCAGGCCGATTTTTTCGATCAGTGCCAATTGGGTTTCCAGCCAGTCTACGTGTGCTTCTTCAGATTCCAGAATATGGGTAAACAGATCACGAGACACATAATCCTGGCAAGACTCACAATAAGCGATAGCCTCGCGTAACAAAGGGATCGCATCCAGTTCCAAGGCCAAGTCAGCCGCCAACATTTCCGTGGGATTTTCGCCGATGCGCAACTTGCCCAAGTCCTGCAAATTGGGCAATCCTTCCAAGAACAAAATCCGCTCGATCAACTGATCAGCGTGTTTCATCTCGTCGATGGACTCTTCATACTCATGCTCGTTGAGCTTATGAAAGCCCCAGTTTTTGTACATGCGTGCATGTAAAAAATACTGATTAATCGCCACTAATTCGTTTTTTAGGGCCTTATTCAAGTAAACAATGACTTTTTTATCGCCTTTCATCCGTATACCTCACTGGTTAGCCAGCCGCATCCCTAGCCAGGGATCACGCACAGGCCAGTATTGTAGAACAAAACAGCCAGCCACATCGCACGGATTGCTTAAGGAAGGCAAGAGTGCGGTTTCAGCAATGCGCCGCCACACGACAAGTCTTTTCCGAAGGACACTCCAAACAGGCTTCCAACAAGCTGCGCGCTTCCCGATGACATTTACCGCACTGGCGTGCCAAACCGAGACTCTGACCCAAAGCACGCATTGAGTGATGCCCCTCGTCATGCACTGCTTGGCGAATCTGCTGTTCTGTCAGTGCCTTACAAACACAAACATACATCATTCCTCTCCTCAAAGTCTGAACAGGCTTCAACCCAATCCCACTACCGTTAAAGCAAATGATAAGTGTTCTCATCTATAACTGCAAGCCCTGATCACGCATCGTCCATTCCTCTTTATCCAGCCTGGAAAAAGACGTACTATCGCAGACTGAAAAATGAAGGGAGAACCGCTAGTTCTAGTTACACTGCGTCACCGTGTCGCCCGAAAAAACCTCTTTTCACCCCGCCCAAGCATTTCGCCGCCAGCGGTTTTAATACCCACTTATCCAGGAGAACTTGCATGAAACCAGTCTGGGCCAGCGCCTTAGCACTACTGATCAGCACCAGCCCCGTGTGTGCTGAAGTCGTCGGCGAAGCCGTCAACTACCAAGCGGGCGATGTCACCCTCAAAGGCTATCTCGCCTACGACAACGCGATCAAAACCAAACAACCAGCGGTGCTGGTGGTACATGAATGGTGGGGGCATAACGAGTACGCCCGCAAACGCGCCACCATGCTGGCAGAACTCGGCTACACCGCCCTAGCCGTGGACATGTACGGCGACGGCAAAACCGCCACTCACCCCAAAGAAGCAGGCGCTTTTGCGGGCGAAGTCAGCAAAAACATGCCGGTAGCCAAAGCCCGTTTTGAAGCCGCCCTGGATTTACTGAAAAAACGCGACACGGTGGATAGCGGCAAACTGGCCGCGATTGGCTACTGCTTTGGCGGCGGCGTGGTGCTGAACATGGCCCGCTTGGGCGTGGATTTAGCGGGTGTCGCCAGTTTTCACGGCGCATTAGCCACTGAAAACCCAGCACAGCCTGGCGCGGTCAAAGCCAAAGTGATGGTATTTAATGGCGCAGACGACCCTATGGCCCCGCCAGCACAGGTCGAAATCTTAAAAAAGGAAATGCAAGACGCGGGTGTGGCCTTTGAATACGTCGGCTATCCTGGCGTCAAGCACAGCTTCACCAACCCAGATGCCGACAAACTGGCCGCAGAGTTCTCGCTACCACTGGCCTACAACGCAGCAGCAGACAAAGATTCTTGGAGCAAACTCGCCGTCTTCCTGAAAGACATTTTTGCCGATAAAAAATAACCAGTGCGTTGGAATAGGCCTGTGGGAGCGCCTTGCAGGCGCGATTCTTAAACGCAAAGCGCGTGGGAGCAAGCAAGAAGACCTGACAGGTTTTCCCTTCGGCTCCGCTCAGGGCAAGCAAAACCTGTCAGGTCTTGGCTTTTCACTGGTTCTCACGCGCCCGGTGTGGAAGGTGTTCAATATTGGGTGCGGATTACAAACCTGTACCTGCGAGTTTCATCAATCACTGTCTCTTTATTCCTGAATCTCAATTACTTGTTGCCCGCTTTCCAGCGCCTCGCACAAATCAGGCAACAACTTCTCGAATACAGTCAACAAATGCGCTTTACGGCAATTTCCTAAACGTACCCACACCAACTGAGCGGCTTGTGGGTCAGCGTGGGCTAAATGCACAAAATCCTCATCCTTGCTGACTACTACACAATTTTGTCCAATAGCATAACGCCAAATATCACGATCACTGCTCTCAGCCATCGCCAAATCCATGACATGCACCGATTCAAAACCTTTTGCACTTAAGAAACGACTCAATGCCACAGGTAATTGATTATCCACTAATAAAGTTTTCATGCTGCTTTTAAAATCACATGCTCAGTTTGTCGAGCAGCATACTGAAACACTGCCAAAATATCTTCAGGCTCTAAAAACGGATAATCCTCTAAAATTTCCTCAGAGGAAGCTCCCGCACCTAACAACTCCAACACATCGGACACCCGCATCCGCTGACCACGAATACAAGGGCGACCGCCGCATTTGCCCGCTTCTAAGGTAATTCTGTCCAATAACTGCATGGTTGCGACTTCCATTGTTTAACATAAAGTTTGTTGAGAAGGTATGGTTCTCGTGCGAGCGTTCTACGCCGCATGAGGTTTCCGCGCTCTGCGCGTAGTGGGCTGGCACGAAGACCTGACAGGTTTTCCCCTCGACTTCGCTCCTTGCCCTGAGCGTAGTCGAAGGGAGGGCAAGCAAAACCTGTCAGGTCTTGGCTTTTCACTGGTTCTCACGCGCTCGGCGTGGGAATCCGTAGCGGCGCGCCTGGCGCCGCGTGTTTGTTAATGCGGCTGCGGGTTTCGCGACTCAGCACTTGCTCCCACGCGGGGCGCGTGGGAGCAAGCGAAATTTTATTATTGTACACATCGTACTGAAACACCAGATCCCCTTCCAACGTTTGAATTTGTATTTGTAATAAATTGACTAAAAGTAAATCTTCTAGCTGTTGTTAAGCCTGCCGTATCTCTACTCCAATAAAGCCCATTTGTTCCAACTTGACTAAAATCAGCTGTGTTATTCAATTTACTACCTCCAGAAGGTATAAATATATTGGTAGCTAAAGCTACTCTGTAATCAGCAGGAGAACCTAATGCCGTTACAACAATATTCCATTCCGCTTGTGTGGGCACTCTAAATCCAGTAGGACAAGGGTTGTTTACAAATCCAGCAGAATTCCAAAGAGTATCGTCTTGTGGTGTTCGCCAATCTCCAGGTGATCCAGTAGTGGTTATAAAGTTTGAAGATACAACAGGATCAGCAAGAGGACCAGGAGTAACAACTGAATTTCTACACTGATGTCCATCGGAACCCCTGCCCCATTGGTAAAGGTCTCCAAAACTTGCTGCATCATCAAATGCAGTAGCCACTTGCTCAGCCCCAAGGTTTCTGTCCATCCAAGTCAATCCTGCAAAAGTGACTTCGTTGTAGTTGGTGTAATAACCCGTGACAGTCAGAGTGGCAGAATTAGAGTTGACGACATTGCCACAGGCATCAGTCAACTGAACGCGGTATTGATAGCCATTGGTTTCTAAAGCACAAGTTCTTGGTACTGCTCTTAAATTAAGAGTAGCAGAAGTAAGTGAGCCGTCATACCAAATTTCGGTTTTTTGGGTATCTCCGGTGGAAGTGATTTCAACAAAACCATGTCCGTCTTGTTTATCTACAAACCATTTATAAGCAGTGCCGTCGGTTGCTATCACTGAAAACGAGGCAGTTTGACCGGCACTCACAGTGATATTGGAGAGGGTGTTGGTTCCATCCGGGGTTCCCGACACGGGGGTTTCGGGGATGAAGGGCGTTGTCCCACTCATGTTGGTCAAAATCCCATTGGGCGTGCGAATTAGGCTCATGATGCGCAAGCCTGTGCTGGGCTGGGTGATGACCAGACGAGCGCGGCCCGTCCAGGGGGTGACGCCAAAGCTTTGTTGAATGCTGGGCACGTCCAGCGCTCTGGTGCTGTCGGCGGCCAGATTTTCAATCAGCGGGCTACAGAGTTTGCCCAATAAGTGACCATCTTGCGCGTATAACGTGCCATAAATGGTTTGTGGTGTGGTGGTGGTGTTGGTAATGCGCACAAAAGCTTTGTCGTTGCTGCTGGAAGGTGGCAAATTAAACGCGGCATTTTCTTCAACCCGTGAGACGTTGTTGAGCGTGCCATCTAAGCTGCGAATCAATCCCATGATTTGTAGGCCACTGCTCGGCTGGGTAATCACTAAGCGGGCGCGTCCTGTCCAAGGTTGCGAGAGCGAAAACAGGCGTTCTAGCGCAATTGGGTCAAGCACTTGGGTTTCCTGTGGATTTAATGTAACCAACAAGGATTCGCTGCCGAGCAACTGACCGTCTTGGTGATACAGCAAGCCTTTCACTTGGAAAGCAGTATTGGTGGTGTTGGTAAAGCGGGCAAAAGCGCGATCTATGGGGCTGTTGGACGGCGGTAGATTGAATAACCCAACAGTGTTGGTTTCAGTCAGATTGGTTAAGGTGTTGGAGGCGGCTAACACAGTACCCATCAACAGGACGCCGCTCTGTGCATCGGTCAGCACTAAGCGTGAGCGACCAGTCCATACTGGCGTGTTGAAAACAGTTTCTAGCGCCTTTGCAGTCAATACTTGAATCCCTTTGGCAGGTAAGGTATTAACCAGAATCGCATCAGGTGTGCCCAGGACAGCCCCGGTTTGCGCATAAAGTGTGGCGTGTACGGTGAGGGGCGTGGTGCCAGGATTGATGACTAACACCGCAGTCTGGTCAGAACTGGTGCTGTTGGGTAAATTATGCACGGCGTCTTTAGCCGAGGCACTGACATTGGTCAGCGTGGTATTGGGGTTGCGCAGCATGTTCATCACTTTGACACTCTGAGTGGGGGCCGTGATTTCCAGCCAGGCCATACCAGTCCATTGACTGATATTGAACTGGGCGGCCAACTCGCTGCGGCTGAATACTTGGGTTGCTTGCGGGGCCAGATTACTGACCACCACGCTGTTGGCAGTTCCTAAAACTTGCCCTTGCTCGTTATATAACGTGGCAATAATGGAGGTAGGCGCATCGGTGGTGTTGGTGATGCGCACGTAAGGCGTGCCAAATTTGTCGAGACCCGGCAAATAAAAAGCGGCGGCCATATCAGCCGCCGCCGCCATTGGCACGAAGCCTAGGTTTATGAGTGCCATCAAAAGTATGAAAAGACGTGACATAGCGTGATTTCCTTCCCCCATCTCTGGGTGGATAAGCTGGGTAGTTAGGTTGATCGAACTGGACTGAGGATGTCTAGTTGACGGGGTGATTGTAACCAGATTTGATGACACAAAGCACGTTCAAAATCCATTTTTAATTTATCATTTACTGATAGGCAAAACTGCTTGGTGGGGCGTTAATGCTCAGGATACAATCACTACAGCCATACTACAGCTTTTGCAGAGGTTTTCAAGGTGAAAACCCGCATGGATAGGTGGTTTAGCCCTTTAACACCTGTCATCGTGCTGATAAAAAATAAACACGCAGGTAAATCCCGTTTTTCTACAACACGATGACTTTCTGAGTACAATTTTCTCTGTTTTCTAGACTCGCCTATCGTCAAATCTCGGCGATATTTTTTAACTCACCTTAAATAGCTCACTTATGCAAACACCAACGCCCACGCCACCTCGTCCAACCACTCAGTCGGGTGGAGATGTGTGTCGTGCTTTAACCGAATTGTCAGAAATTCTTGACGAACATTACACGCGCCGCCAGGAAACGCTGGATAAAACTTTTCAGCGTTTAAGCTATGCAATTATCTTGATTGGCCTGGTGTCAATCATGACTATTGCTTTGTTATACCGGATGATCGATTCGCTCAGTAACGATATGAATAATATCAGTCAACGGATGAACCAAATCAGCGAGGCGATGCCTGCGATGTTGCCGATTGCGTTTAATATGCAGTCGATGACAGAGGCGGTGATGAAACTCGATAGCAGTGTCAGTCATATTAATGAGCATTTTCTGGCGCTTAATATTGAAATCCAGCAAATGAATGTGAAAATGGGGCATATTGATCAGCATGTGGCATCGGTGACAGTGATGGATCAGAGTATGCGCAACATAGTTGGGATCATGCAGGCGATGCAATATGACACCTACATGCTGCGTTATAACGTGGGCGACATGAGTCGCAATGCGAATACCTTGATGATGCCGATGAATTTATTCCCTGGCGGTTCCCCTTAACATCATGTGGTATCAGCGCATCAGCAGCCTGTTGTTATTGCTGTGGAGTTTTGCAGGCCATGCGGCTACCCCAGTCGATCAGACTGGATACGGGCGTGTTGCGGCGGCGTTGACGCTGAGTGATTTATTTCAAGAAAATCAGACTATTGAGTGGCTAAGCGAACTCTCGTCGGCAATCGAGCCAGTCCCTGCTTTGCCACCGATTGCGATGCAGCCTGCTCCATCCCCCGATTTTTTAACGCCAGAAACTTGGACTTGGTTGGCGGCTCATCGCTCGTTGCGTGTGGTGATTGCCCCAGAGTTTGATGAAAATGGTCAATTCCAGGCGCTTAGTGAAGCGTATTTTCAGCGCTTGGAGGCGTTGCTGATGATCCGCTTACAACGGGTCAAGGCGACCAGTTGGGCGGAGGCGATGACTTGGTTACAAAGTGGGCAAGCCGATCTGGTGGGGCTTGCGACTCAATCACCGCCAGCCGGGGAGTTACTCAAGGCGACACAACCCTATCTGGCGTTGCCGGTGTATGTGTTGAGCCGTACTGACAGTCCGGGCACCGGTGACCTGTCAACCTTGTCAGGCAAAAAAGTGGGAGTAGCGCAGCAGGCCGAGCTGCGCGCCTATGTGGCACAACAGTATCCTAAGCTGAACCTGATTAGCTTCGCCACTGCCAAACAGAATTTGCAAGCGTTGGCTTTCGGCCAAGTGGAGGCGGCTTTAGTGGATTTGCACACGGCCACGACGCTGGTTAGCCAGTTAGGCTTACGCAATTTGCGGATGGCTGAGGCAACCGGTTATGTTTATCAGCTACGCTTGGGCGGACGCCCGGATCGGGCGAACTTAGTTCAGATTTTCGACCAAGCACTGTGGCATTTAAATGCGCAGCCAGTCGTGCCGGGACGCGGTTTAGCGCCACCGGCTACGCCCAGATTGTTGGTGTTGGTGCTGGTTGTCGGCGGGATTTTTATCAGTGCGGCAGTGACTTGGAATATCACTTTACGGCGGCGCATTGAACAAAACCGTTTGGCGTTTGAAGCAGAGCGGGTGCAACGGCGCGAGATGTTGTTGCAATTGAGAAAATTATCGAGAGCCGTGGAGCAAATCGACAGCATTATTATTATTACCGATTTGCAAGGCCAGATTGAATTTGTGAATCCCGCGTTTACTAAATACACCGGTTACAGTTGGCCGGAAGCGATTGGAAAAACCCCGCATTTACTCAGCGCGCAGCAAACCCCCAGCGAAGTTTATCGGCAATTATGGCAAACCATTAAACAGGGGAAAAGTTGGCAGGGTGAAATCTATAACTGTAAGAAAAATGGGGTGTTGTTTTGGGTTTTTCTAAAAATTTCACTGATTAGACAAAGCGATGGGAAAATCACCCATTATCTCGCAATTGAAGAAGACATCAGCGAGCGTAAGCAAGCGTTGCTTGCATTGAATGCCGCGAAAGATCATGCCGAAGCGGCGAATCATGCTAAAACTGAATTTATTGCCAACATGAGCCATGAGTTGCGCACGCCTTTGAATGCGATTATTGGCTTTACTGAATTGTTGCGTCAAGAGATTATCGTCCCCCATCACGCTGATTATTTGACTATTGTGCATCATAATAGTTTATCATTATTAACCTTGCTCAATGATATTCTTGACTTGTCTAAAATTGAGGCGGGTAAACTTGAATTACGCTATCAAACAGTGTCATTAGCGCGTTTTTTTCAAGAATTATTTTTAATTTTTTCACAAAAAATTCAGGAAAAAGGACTGCATTTTGAATTAAAAGTCGCGCCTGATTTACCCAGCAAGTTGTTTTTAGAGGATGTGCGTTTACGCCAGATTATTTTGAATTTACTCGGTAATGCCGTCAAATTTACTGCCCAAGGACAAATTGTGCTGCATGCTTATTGTAAAAACACCCGTTTCTCAATGAGTAATCAGGGACTTACAGATTTCTTTATTGAAGTGATAGACACCGGCATTGGCATTCCTGAAGGGCAGCGGGCTTTATTGTTTGACGCATTTGCACAATGCCAGGGGCCGGATAACATCAAATACGGCGGCGCGGGCCTGGGTTTGGCAATTGCCAAGCGCTTGCTCGACCGCATGGGCGGGCGGATTCAGGTACACAGCGTTTTCGGGCAGGGCAGCACTTTTCGGCTGGAATTGCCCGATGTGCGAGTGCCTGGCGGTGATGCAGGACCGTGGCAACCGCCCGTCCTGGCGTTGTCCGCTACCACAAGCCCGCCGCTTGCGACAGCGGCGACACCGCCGGGCTTAACCCCCGACCGACGCGCCCAACTGCGCGGTTTGCTGGAAATCTTGCAAAACTCACAGCGCAGCGACTGGGAAAAGCTCTCGGCCACCTCCACCATTAACGATATTGAAGCCTTTGGCATCAAAATCAGCCAATTGGGTCAAGAGTATCAGGAAGAAAGCTGTCTGGTTTGGGGCGATCAGCTGCATCAAGCAGCGTTGCATTTTGACATGCCCGTGTTGCAGTCCCTGTTAGGCGTCTTTCCAACCCTGTTGACTGATTTGGCGCATCAGCTCGATGCGCCAGCCGAGTCTGCGCCGCTGTCCTAATCATGACCCCTACTCTTCGAGAAATCTGATGAATCTACTCACGGCTATTGCGCAAGAAACGCTGATTTTTTATAACGAAATCGCGATTTATTTGTTGTTAGGTTTTGCCATTGCAGCCCTGTTACATGTCTTTTTCCCAGAATCGCTGATTCGTCGTCATCTGGGCCAGGACAGTTTTGGTTCGGTACTCAAGGCCACCCTGTTTGGGATTCCACTACCGCTTTGTTCCTGCGGGGTGGTACCCGTTGCCGCCTCGCTGAAAAACAGCGGCGCTTCGCAAGGGGCGACGGTTTCTTTCTTGATCGCCACGCCGCAGATTGGGGCTGACAGTTTTATGATCACCTATTCCTTGCTGGGCTGGGTGTTTGGGCTGTTTCGGATCGTGGCAGCGCTGCTCACCGCGCTGGCGGCGGGCCTGTTGGTGAATTTGCTCAACCGCCGCAATCCCGGCCATGCCACCGAGACCTGTCCGTTGCCGCTTGCCAATCGCGATGCGGAAACCGCGCTGGATCGCGCTAAACAGGGATTTAGCTATGTTGAATATGAACTGTTGGGGCCGATAGCCAATTCATTGCTGGTGGGCATCTTATTGGCAGGACTGATTGGGGCGCTGATTCCCAGCAATTTTGTCGATGCTTATTTGGGTGGCACCTTCACTTCGATGTTGATCATGCTGGTGGTGGGGATTCCGCTGTATGTCTGCGCCTCGGCCTCCACACCAATTGCAGCCGCTTTGATTTTGAAGGGATTATCCCCTGGTGCCGCGCTGGTGTTCTTGCTCACCGGCCCTGCCACGAATGCGATGAGTATCGCCACGGTCACAAAAATCGTGGGGAAACGTGCGACTTTGGTTTATCTGGCGACCATCGCCGCTGTCAGTCTGTTGTTGGGGCTGTTGCTGAACTTGCTGGTGGCTTCTACCACCTTGCCGATTATCACCACACACCAACATGAGATTTTACCGGCTTGGTTGAAATTAGCCGGCTCGGTCGGTCTGACGCTGATGTTAAGCTGGTATTATTTAAAACTGAAGGTATTAGACAAACGCGGAGAGTCAACGGTGATGAGTGAGAATCGGATGAGTTTGAACGTAGAGGGCATGACTTGTACGCATTGCGCCGCCAATGTGCGGCGGGCGATTGAAGCGGTGGCGGGTGCCAGCGAGGTGCAAGTGGATTTAGAAGGCAAGCAAGTGCATTTCACTTTGGCTGACCTCAACTTGCTGAGCCAGGTCAAAACTGGCATACAGACAGCGGGTTATGAAATCCCGTAACGGATAACCGGCGACAATTCGTGGGAGCGCCTTGCAGGCGCGATTATTTTTAACAATCGCGCCTGCAAGGCGCTCCCACCCTTTCTAAACTGAACCCCAAAACGCCCTGAATCCTAATTAGACGTGATCAGCGTCCGCGCCTGCCGTGACGTTCAGGTTTTGCCGAATGCCTGGGCCGTTTCGCCACTGACTGGATAGGATTCAGAAAAAATAAGGAGAAACCTGATGTTAAGCGCGATGAAATGGATGGGAATAAGAGCCGGTTTCTACTTCAGCGGCCTGCTGCTCTTGGTGGCTTGTGGTTTGGGTAAACCGCCTGCCTTAGAGTTGCAGGGAGAAACGATGGGCACAATCTATTCGATCAAGATCAGTGCGCCTCCCGCTGGCTTAGACAGCAAGCCACTACAGGCCCAGATTGATGCCATCTTGGATCGCATCAACCAGCAGATGTCCACTTATCAAGCCGATTCTGAGCTGTCGCGTTTCAACCAGAATCCTTCCACAGACTGGATTGAGGTTTCTCCCGCTTTGTTGAGCGTGGTGCAAGAAGCGCAACGGATCAGCGCTTTGACTGGCGGTGCTTTCGACATCACGGTGGGGCCTTTGGTCAATTTGTGGGGGTTTGGCCCAGGGCCGCATCTGGATAAAGTGCCTGCGGCGGCGGAGATTGCGGCGGCCAAAACGCGGGTGGGTTATCAAAAACTCAGTGTGCAAGCGCAGCCACCTGCCTTGCGCAAGGCGCAACCTGATTTGTACTTGGATTTGTCCGGGATTGCGGAAGGCTATGCGGCTGATCAGATTGCTGAACACTTAATGCAGTTGGGAATCCAGGATTATTTGGTGGATATTGGCGGTGAAATGCGCTTGAAAGGCCACAATGCCGAGCAGGTGCTGTGGCGGATTGCGGTTGAAAAACCAGTCACGGATCAGCGGGCTGTGCAGCAGGTCTTGCAAGTCAGCGACGCAGGACTAGCCACTTCTGGGGATTATCGCAATTATTTTGAACAAGACGGACGGCGTTATTCGCACACGATAGACCCGCAAACCGGTGCGCCTATCGCACACGCACTGGCCTCGGTGACGGTGATACATCCCAGTTCCATGACGGCGGATGCGCTAGCCACCGCGCTGAATGTGCTTGGCCCAGAAGCCGCTTATGCGCTGGCGGTGCGCGAAAATTTAGCAGTGTATCTGCTGAGCAAGGCCGAGCAGGGTTTTCATGCGCAAAGCTCGCCCGCTTTTAATCGTTATATGGCCGCGCCCTGAGTCGTTGGCTTCAGCCTAGCTTGGCAGAAAACCGATAACCAACACCGCGCACCGTTTGCACTAGACTGTCATAACCATGTTCGGCCAGCGCTTTACGCAAACGCCGAATATGGACATCCACGGTGCGCTCTTCGATGTAGACATTGCCGCCCCACACCTGATCCAAGACCTGATTGCGGCTATACACCCGGTCGCGGTGGGTCATGAAAAAGTGTAACAAGCGAAATTCTGTCGGGCCGATATGCACGTCTTGGGTTTCGACCGTCACCCGGTGTTCTGCCGGATAGAGTTTCAGCGCGTTGACCTCGATGTACTCGGCCTCGCTGGTGGGAGCGGCGCGGCGCAACACCGCCCGAATCCGAGCAATCAGTTCACGCGGCGAAAAAGGCTTGGTGACATAATCATCTGCGCCCACTTCCAGGCCACGAATCTTGTCCGCTTCTTCGGTCTTGGCGGTCAACATGATGATGGGAATTTCTTTGGTCAAGGTTTCCCGCTTCAGACGCCGCGCTAAATCAAGCCCGCTGCTGCCGGGCAACATCCAATCGAGCAATACCAACGCGGGCAAGCGTTCAAAAATACAGGTTTGTGCTTCTTGGGCATCGGCGGCTTCAATCACGGAAAACCCGGCGCGTACCAGCGCCAGACTGAGCATTTCACGGATAGCGGCCTCGTCTTCAACAACTAAAATGACAGCGGCGGACATGGGTTTTATAGGGGTTTCTCGTGAGTAGGGTAGGAACGGCCGTCTAGTCTAGTCCAGCCAGATGACAGTTCGGTGACAAGTGGATTAGCCCGCGTCATGGACTTAGGTTTCAAGCTGGATTTGCAGTATACTGGCGCACACAAAACGCGCTTCGGTCGCACCGGAACGATAAATAAAACACTGACCTGACAGGAATCCCACCCCCTTGATACGACAACTCTTTCACCTGATTCGAGACAAATTACACAACCTTGCTAAATTCGGTAAACGCCAACCACCCCAAGTGTCTGAAGTCCATCAGACCCATCAACCACCGCAGCCTGTTGCCACTCGTTCGCCCCGTCGCCGCAAAAAAACGCAAACGTCCGTTGTCCCTATTCCACCCACGCCTCAGTGGACGTTGGAACAGTTCCCGGTGCCGCCCCTGCCCGACCGTCAACGTTTTCACGATTTTGAGCTGCCTTTATCCTTGATGCATGCCATTGCGGATGAAGGTTTTAGCTATTGCACCCCGATTCAAGCCGAGTCCCTGCCGCACACGCTGGCGGGCAAAGATTTAGTGGGACAAGCGCAGACCGGCACCGGCAAAACCGCTGCCTTTTTGATCACTATCATCAACCGTATTCTGCACCACCCGCATTCCGGGCGTCGTGCGCCAGGCACGCCCCGTGCGCTGATTCTTGCGCCGACACGAGAGCTGGTGCTGCAAATCGTCAAAGATGCGGATGTCTTGACTCGCCACACCCATATGCGCGTGGTGCAGGTGTTTGGGGGCACGGACTATCGCAAACAGCAAGCTTTGTTATTGGATACCGTGGATATTTTGGTCGCAACGCCAGGCCGTTTGCTGGATTTTCAGCAGCAAAAACTGGTGGATTTGGGACAAGTTGAAATTTTAGTCCTTGATGAAGCGGATCGGATGCTAGACATGGGATTCATCCCGGATGTGCGCAGCATCGTGCGCAGTACGCCGCAAAAGGGTAAACGCCAAACGCTGTTATTCAGTGCAACTTTTACCGCTGAAATCAAACGACTGGTTGAACAGTGGACGCAGGAGCCGCAACTGATCACCATCGAACCGGATCAAGTCGCGGCCCAAAACGTCGAACAATTGGTGTACATCGTCACCAACGAACAAAAATACCTGCTGCTGTATAATTTGATTACCCAGCAAGATTTACGCTGTGTGATGATTTTTGCCAATCGCCGCGACCAAGCCCGTGATCTCAATGATCTGCTGCGCCAAGACGGGATTCGCAGCGCGCTGTTGTCGGGCGAAGTGCCGCAGGACAAGCGAATCCGTACCCTGGACGAGTTTCGGGCTGGAAAAATTCGGGTACTGGTTGCCACCGATGTGGCCGGACGCGGTATTCATGTCGATGGGGTGAGTCATGTGATCAACTACACCTTGCCCGATGATCCGCAAGATTATGTACACCGCATCGGGCGCACAGGCCGCGCCGGGATGCTCGGCACTTCGGTCAGTTTTGCCAGTGAAGATGATGCCTTTCAGATTCCCGCCTTGCAGGAATTTCTCGGCATTCCTTTGCCCTGCGTGCAACCTGAAGCCAAGTTATTGCAAGCCCCGGATAGGGTGCTGAGTACCAAACCGACCAGATCGCCGCGTCCTCACACGAGCGGCGGCCAGGAGCGACAACGCAACCACAGCAGCAATCCAGGTGCGCAACGCGGCCCGCGCAAACCACGCCGTACCGACACCCGCACTAATCCCGGCAATCCAGAATAAAGCTGGCAACCACAGCCTGCCAGATTTTTTATTAGCTGGCAGGTTTCAGGTGCCAAAATTTCATTATCGACATATAATACCCGCTTATGCTGTATTGCAACATAAGGGGCAGCCTGCTGCCCGTTATGACGACGAGTAGATTTTTCCATCACCACTCACAAGGGATTATATGACGATGAAACCACCCGTTCGCGTAGCCATCACCGGCGCTGCCGGTCAAATTTCTTATTCTCTGATTTTTCGGATTGCTTCTGGCGAGATGCTGGGCACCGATCAGCCAGTGATTCTGCACTTGCTGGAAATCACGCCAGCCTTGGGCGCACTCAAAGGTGTAGCGATGGAAATCGACGACTGCGCCTATCCGCTGCTCCAGGGCTTAGTCATCACCGATGATCCTAAAGTGGCCTTCAAGGATGTCAACTATGCCATGCTGGTCGGTGCCAAACCACGCGGGCCAGGCATGGAACGCGCTGACTTGTTGAAAGACAACGCCGGTATTTTCACTGTGCAAGGACGCGCCTTAAACGAATGCGCCGCCCGTGATGTCAAAGTCTTGGTGGTGGGCAATCCCGCCAACACCAACGCTTACATTGCGCTCAACTCTGCGCCTGATTTGCCAGCGAAAAACTTCACAGCGATGATGCGTTTGGATCACAACCGTGCCCTGAGTCAACTGGCCGCCAAAACCGGCACCCGCGTCACCGACATCAAGCGCATGACGATTTGGGGCAATCACTCCGCCACCCAATACCCCGATATTCACCACGCGCTGGTCAACGGGCAAGCCGCCACTGGCTTAGTAGACACCGACTGGATGAGCGGCGACTTCATCCCGACCGTGCAACAGCGCGGTGCGGCCATCATCAAAGCCCGTGGCGCTTCCAGTGCTGCTTCCGCAGGTTATGCCGCCCTGGAACACATGCGCACTTGGATGACCGGCACCGGCGAAGGCGATTGGGTCAGCATGGGCGTACCCAGCGATGGTAGCTATGGGATTCCCGAAGGCTTGGTCTATTCTTTCCCAGTCACGACCAAAAACGGCACTTACAGCATCGTGCAAGGGCTGGAAATCAGCGAGTTCAGTCGTGAGCGGATGTTGAAAAGCCAGCAGGAATTGGAAGGCGAACGCGATGCTATCGCGCATCTCTTAGCCTAAATCCAGGCTTAAGGTGTAGGAGCGGTTTGCAACCGCGATTTGCGTTGGCAAATCGCTCCCAGGCGCATCAGGGCTGATTCAGTTCCAGAAGTTGCAAGATTTCCTTGACCACGCTTCTCACCGTGCGGTGACCGGTTTCGATACTTAAGCTGGCAATACTTTCATACAACGGCCTGCGCTCGGCCAAAATCTGTTCAATCCTGGTACGTGGATCATCGGTTTGCAGCAGTGGGCGATTTCGATTACCGCTGGTGCGCTTGAGTAACTGGTCTACCGAAGCGTGCAAATAAATCACCCGCCCGCGTTCGCGCAAATCGCGCCGGTTGTCTGCGTTCAAAACCACCCCGCCCCCGGTAGCCAGGATGATATTGTCAGCGGCGGTGAGTGCCTCGATCACTTCCCGTTCACGCCGACGAAAACCCGCTTCCCCTTCCAATTCAAAAATCAGCGGAATGCTCGCCCCCGTGCGTTCTTCGATTTCTCGATCACTGTCTTTGAAAGTCCGCTTGAGATGGGTCGCCAGTTGTCGCCCTATCGTGGTTTTGCCGACACCCATCGGGCCGACTAGAAAGAGATTGCCGGTGATATTCATGGCGCTTCAGGGTCTGCGGGCAAAGCGTCGGGCACCCCGATTTGGGTGTTCCAGCGGTTGACGATACTGCAAAATAACTCGGCGGTGCGCTCTGCGTCATAAATCGCCGAATGCGCCTGATCATTGTCCCAAGCCAGACCCGCCGCCTGCACCGCACGGGCCAACACGGTTTGTCCATAAGCCAGCCCCGCCAGACTCGCGGTGTCAAAAGTGCTGAACTGGTGAAACGGATTGCGTTTGACCCGGTTCCGTTCCACCGCCGCATTCAAAAAACTCAAATCAAACGCCGGGTTATGTCCCACCAAAATCGCCCGCGTACAACCAGTTTGACGTACCGCACGACGAATCGGCTCAAATAAAGTTTGCAGCGCATCCAATTCCGGCACGGCAAAACGAAACGGGTGATAAGGATCGATCCCGGTAAATTCCAGCGACGAGGCTTCCAGATTGGCTCCTGGAAACGGAATAATATGGTTGGCGTGGGTTTCCTGATGTGTCCACAAGCCCTGTTCATCGACTTGTAACAACACCACCGCCATTTCCAACAAGGCATCACGCTTGGGATTAAACCCAGCGGTTTCCACATCCACCACCACCGGCAAATAGCCGCGAAAACGTTTAGCAACCGCAGAAACAGCCATTTATGACTCCAGACGCCAGTGAATCAGCTCACCTGCACGCAACGGTATCAGGCTCTCTGTGCCAAACGCAAACTGGGCTGGCATCTCCCAGTCCTGTTTATGCAAATGCACCCAGGCTTGATTGCGGGGTAAACGGTAAAAATCCGGCCCATACAGGCTGGCAAAGCCTTCTAATTTATCCAACGCATCCACCTCCTCAAAGGCTTCAGCATACAATTCCAGCGCAGCAGGAGCCGTGTACATCCCCGCACAACCACAAGCCGATTCTTTCGCCGAACGCGCATGGGGCGCGCTGTCGGTGCCCAGGAAAAAACGGGGCGAACCACTGCTGGCCGCCAGCAACAAAGCCTGGCGATGACTTTCGCGTTTTAACACCGGCAGACAATAATGATGCGGACGTATCCCACCGGTGAACAGCGCGTTACGATTCATCAACAAATGATGAGCGGTGATAGTGGCCGCCAGACGATCTTCACCTGTCAACACAAAATCCACCGCTTCGCCAGTGGTGATATGCTCCAATACCACCCGCAAACGCGGAAAAGCATCCAATAAAGGATCGAGAATATGGCGCACAAACTGGTATTCGCGGTCGAAAATATCCACGCTGGAAGCCGTGACTTCGCCATGAATCAACAACGGCACTTGATACGCCTGCATCGCCTCCAGCACCTCCCACACCCGGCGCAAATCGGTGACACCGGCATCGGAATGGGTAGTAGCCCCCGCAGGATAATACTTAACCGCCACCAGTTCAGGCGTTTGGCTGAGTAATTCAATCTCAGCGGCTGTCGTGTTATCCGTCAAATACAGCGTCATCAACGGCTGAAACGCACTACCCGCCGGTAAAGCCGCAAGAATACGCTGTCGATAAGCCAGCGCCGCAGCCACCGTGGTCACGGGCGGTTTCAGGTTAGGCATCACCACCGCCCGCCCAAAACACCGCGTGGTTGCGCCCAACACCGACGCGATTGCCGCACCATCTCGCAGATGCAAATGCCAGTCATCCGGTTGACGCAGGGTTAATTTCATACGTGTCTCTTGCTGATTCGCAACCTCCCCAGTTAAGGGGAAATCAAAAAAGGGAAGATAAAAGGCCGCGTGTGAGGCGGCGGACTGCCCCTACTACGCTGCTTGCAGAATATAAAAAAGGCCGGACAGTATAGCAAGTTATAAACCGGCTTGTTGCTTGAAAAATACGGCGCAAAAGCGAGCGAAGCGTGCCAGTAACAGCATCGCCCAAAAAAAAAACCTGCCAGGTTTCTAAAACCTGGCAGGTTTGATTTTCGGGTGCTATTGAATACCTCTCACTGGATGGTACGCACTGCACTCATATTTGTGAGAATATTGCTCTGCCTAGAACGAATCATACCCATCAGTTGAATCCCGCTAGTTGGCTCGCTAATCACCAAACGTGCGCGCCCCGTCCAGGGCTGATTATAACCACTGCGCTGTTGTAACGTCAGCATATCCAGTACCTGGGTTTCACCGGATTGCAAAGTGGGTATCAGCATCGCATTGGCATTCCCCAGCACCGGGCCATCCTGGCTATACAGGGTTCCCATGACTGTGACGGCATTGCTGCTGGTGTTGCTAATCCGCACATAGGCGATGTCCTGGAGATTATTACTGGCTGGCAAGTTATAGAGCTTACTATTACTCATTTCACTGGCACTCACCAGTACACTACCCTGACTGAAGGTGGGACTGCGAATAGTGCCAATGACTTGCACCGCACCGTCAGGCGCGGCCAGGATTAAGCGCGAACGGCCAGTCCACGGTGTCACACCAAACAAACTTTCTAGTTCTGCGTTAGCCAACACCCGTGTGGCGCGGGCTGGCAAAGTGTTTAACAACAGGCTGTTGGGCGTGCCCAACACAGAACCGTTCTGGTGATAGAGCGTCGCATAAAGGGGTAACGGCGCATCCGTGGTGTTGGTCAAGCGCGTATAGCTCTTGTCTGTGCTGATAGAACTGGGAATATTGTAGTTGCCATCGGCACGGGCGCTGGTGAAATTACTCACCACCGCACTGGTGTCAATAATCACATTCATCATCACCAAACCGCTGACGGGCTGAAGACTCAGCCAGGCACGACCAGTCCAAGCTCCACTGCTCGTCAGTTGTTCTAGGTCGCTGGCGTTTAACACGCGCATGGCGTGTGCTGGCAGCACATTCACTAACACACTTTGAGCTTGTCCCAGCAAATACCCGTCCTGATGGTACAAACTACCTACTACTTGAACCGGGTCAGCACTGGTATTCACCAGCACCAGTTGCGCGGTGTCTGGGTTGGTACTGCCAGGTAACAAATAAGCCGCATTCTCGCTGACGCTGGTCATATTAGTGAGCGTGCCATTCTCATTGCGGTAGGTGTTCATCACCGTGATGCCGCTACTAGGCTCGGTCAATTCCAGCCAAGTCAAATCTTGCCAGCCACTCACGCCCAATGCCGTCGCTAACGTAGGCATAGACAAAGCAAGGGTTTGTTGTCCAGCCAACGTAGTCAATAACGCATTAGGATTACCAATCACCGCACCATTCGCGTCATACAACGTGCCTTTGAGTGACACCGGATTGTCCGTGTCGTTAGTCATGCGCAAAAACGCCGAACCAGAATAATTGCCACCCGGCAAATAAAAAGCCAGAGGCTTTCCGCCGCTGAGTACAAAACCCATCGTTGCCGTACAATTTTTTGCGGCATCCATTGTCACCGTTGTCGACGTTGCCGTACCGGAACAATCACCGCTCCAGCCGATAAAGGTGGCAGGAGAGGTCGGTGTAGCGGTCAATGTCACCACCGTGTTGAGGGCGTAGTCTTCTGTGCAATCCGCACCACAATCAATACCTGCTGGGTTACTGACAACAGTACCAGAGCCGGTTTTGCTGATATTGAGGGGATAAGACAACACAGCTTGGTTAATGCTAAAAGTTTGTCCTGCAATGGTCAGCGTACCAGTGCGCTGTACTCCCGTCGTGTTAGGGTCTACTGAATAACTCAAAGTACCGTTACCCGTGCCACCTGGACTGGTGCTACCCGTGCCACTGCTGCCAGAAGTAACACTTGTCCAAGCTTGGTTGCTGCTGGCTGTCCAGGCACACGCAGAATTGGAAGCGGTGACTGCTACACTGCCGGTTTCGGCATTGGCAGAATGGGTTTTGCTGGTGGGGGAAATGCTGTAGGTACAATTTTGCCCAACAGACACCGTGCGATATACCTCAGTGCTGAATAAGCCACTGTTATCCTTTACTTTCAGACCAACCGTATAATTGCCGTTGGCTTTGAACACCAGGGTCAGAAAACGCCGCTTGACGGTGACATTGCTGCCATTAACGCTCACAGTTTCAACGCTGCCGCCCTGCACTTCATAGCTGGCTGTGTTGGTGTCTAAGGCTATCGGCTGACCGTTGACCGTGTAGTTATAGTAGTCATACTCCACCACCTTGCCGTCGCTGTCGCTGGAAGCACTGGCATCTAATTCTACGGTCAAGGGTGCGCTGCCATTTGCAGGTGTGGCGGTGAAGGAAGCGGTGGGGGCATTGCTGTTGGCAGGGGCGAATTTCTGGATGCGGGGACGACTAGGGCTGCCCAGATCACTCACATACACATTCCCGCTACTATCTACAGCTATTCCTCGTGGGCTAGAAAATTGCCCATCGTATATGAATTGCTGATCCGGTAACCATTTATTGCCAAATTTAGTAATAAATTCCCCATTAGCAGTAAATTTTTGGATGCGGTGATTTCTTCTCTCAGCCACATACACATTCCCGCTACTATCTACGGCGACTCCACTGGCATGTAAAAGATTAAATTGCCCATCTCCATCGCCTTGAGAACCCCATTTAGTGATAAGTTCCCCATTGGCGGTAAATTTTTGGATATGGTAGCCAGCAGCCACATACACATTCCCGCTACTATCTATGGCGATTCCGTATGGAGGACTGCCAAATTGCCCATCCCCTGAGCCGAAAGAACCCCATTTAGCGATAAATTCCCCATTGGCGGTAAATTTTTGGATGCGGCCATTGCTTGAGTCAGCCACATACACATTCCCGCTACTATCTACAGCGATTCCAAATGGATATCGAAATTGCCCATCCCATGTACCGTAAGAACCCCATTTAGTAATAAATTGCCCATCGGCAGTAAATTTTTGGATGCGGTTATCCTGCGAACCAACCACATACACATTCCCACTACTATCTACGGCGATTCCTTCTGAATAATTATCAAATTGCCCATCTCCTGAGCCTTTAGAACCCCATTGAGTGATCAATTGCCCATTGGCAGTAAATTTTTGGATACGGTGATTCTGCGCATCAACCACATACACATTCCCGCTACCATCTATGGCGATTCCGGTTGGATAGTTAAATTGCCAATCTCGTGAGCCTTGAGAATCCCACTTCATAACAAAACTATAATCCTCCGCAAAACTTGGCGGGCTAAAAGATAACAACAACAACACTTGACACACCAACCACAGCCGCATCAGGCTGTTGGGTTTGAGACCTGGAAGGTCAAAGGTGAGACGTGATCGCCTCGGTGATTGCACAAACATCAGAATTCTCCTTAAATAAAGACAACAGAAACAGAGGGGTGCGAAAATGCCGCTTTACTGCTTCGCGGGACAGTGTTGTAAATTCGTCCCAAACAGATTGCACATCGGTCAGATGATTTAGAATGCTCGGCTACCGGGGATAAATCGGTATCCGCAGGGTAACAACACGCCCATGCTATAGCCAGAAAGTAACCTGCGTCAATCACATTATGCGGGTCTTTACCATTCTAAAACAGTTGGTTATGTAACAATTTGTCATGATTGTTTCCCGCGTTCCCACGCTCTGCGTGGAACGAGAAACAATTTGGGTCTATTTTGATAGACAAGGGGTTTTTCAACCAGGTTTGTACACGCTTGAATAGTGAAACATGCTTTCCCTCGCTCCCACGCTCCAGCGCACATCCTTATACATATCCTCCTCCCATCCCTGGATTGGTGGCAGTGAATGACTGATAGCGCTGAATCGCCCAAACCAAATCTCGCAGACGTTGCAGCCCAATCCAAATGCTTTTCGGCCCCGGATATTTATCTCCTTTAACAAAATCCAATACACGTATTCTCAAATCTGTACTGTATGCCATTTATTTTATCCTTTTTAAATCAAGTTAAAATTGTAGATGAGGAATTGTACTATAAAGGCGTCGTCGTCTATTAGCGCTCTGTTTATGTCTGTCGTTTGTTTTTTTATCCATGATAAAATCCTATTTTTAGAGTGTTATCTTTACTGTAAATATTTATACCATATAGATAAATTATATCATTTATAATGTAACGTAACTTCTAATTTTGTCAAATTTAAAGTATTCACCTGACAAACAATCTCTGAATATCTGAGTGGCTTCATCGAATATTTTAATAAATGCAAAATTTTTTCTTACCCATGTTTTTCCATACAACCAGATATCCTCTACAGGG
>Ga0209575_10000435_pt1 | contig 27918 bp, 27 predicted proteins | sample Medcelwee11metaG_FD_187172 | JGI IMG/M metagenome (GOLD analysis project Ga0209575, IMG submission 187172) | Freshwater pond sediment microbial communities from the University of Edinburgh, under environmental carbon perturbations - Medium... | ecosystem: Environmental > Aquatic > Freshwater >...
AACCTTTCGTCATAAACCCTTTCAAGGTTTCTGTGCGTTATCACATATTTATCTTTCTCAAGTGCGTATACCGGTTTCCCGTCTTTATAGTCCAGTACCGGGGCATTGTAATAAGGACCCTTAACAAGCGGCCTTTGACCATATTGCTCCCTGTTCAGGTAATATAAAAGATTAAATGGGTTTGATGGATTATTTTCGTTCAGAGGTGTATCGGCCGTTGATCTGATAACAACAATTGCTGTTGAAGAGTATCCGATAAGTATGACAGTAACTGCTGTGAGAAGGGTATTAAGAATAACCCTGTCCTTCAGGGAAATATACCAGACCACTCCGGATACAGCTGCCAGGATCAGGATATTAACTAATCCTGATTCCGAAACAATCCAGATTCCCGTAAAGAACAAAGCAGTTATTGCAACCAGTCCGCTCCTGACACTCTTCTCGGATCTCATTGTAAGTATTATTCCGGTAATGAATAGAGCAGCTGTAAGAATGATATGAAAAATCATTCCGCTATTTTCAGGAAATTTCAGGCTGTTTACAAAAAACAGGTCAAACCTTGAGGATATCTTAACAATTCCAGGTAAAATCCCCCACATCAGCAGGGCCAGCATTATAAATGAAAGGGCTATCGAAAAAACAAAACCTTTCCAGGAAAATTCAAATTTTTTAAAATAATATACCAGAACAATCGCCGGAATAGCCAGAAGATTTAATAAATGAACTCCTATTGAAAGCCCCATAAGAAAAGCTATCAGAATAATCCATCTGTCGGCAAAATCCTTATCTGCTTCATCTTCCCATTTAAGTATCGCCCAGAATACTGCTGCAGTAAAAAGGGAAGAAGTAGCATAAACTTCACCTTCAACGGCAGAAAACCAGAACGAATCTGAAAAAGTAAAAGCAAGTGCTCCAACAACACCGGCTGCCATTAATGCAATAATTTTAGCTTGTGTGAACTCCGATTCTTCCCTTACAATAATTTTACGGGCAAGGTGTGTTATTGTCCAGAAAAGAAACAGAATTGTAAAAGCGCTTGCAAGGGCCGACATTGAATTTACCATCGCTGCAACACGGGAAACATTACCTCCTGCAAATAGTGTAAAGAACCTTGCAAAAACCATAAATACAGCATTCCCTGGAGGATGGCCCACTTCGAGCTTGAAAGCAGAAGCAATGAATTCTCCGCAATCCCAGAGGCTGGCAGTTGGTTCAATTGTCATAAGGTAAGTAAATGCCGCAATTGCAAAAACTACCCACCCTGTTATATTGTTAATTGATCTGTACTTTTTCATCCTGGTATATTTTACTGCTGACCCAAGATTCAGGATCAACTGACGAAAATACTTATTTTTCTTATTATAGCTACAATTCCTGGACTCACATATTTTGCTATTTTTGAGCAATATTCTGAAAAATGGGATTTCGTTCAATATATCTTTCTGCCATATATCTGATTTTGTCAATTGCTGCCTCAGCTCAGTATTATGAGACAGGCCAGGACCCGTCAAATCTTAAATGGCTACAGACAAAAACCGACAGGTTTACAGTAATTTACCCTGAAAAATATGGTTCACAGGGAATTGAATTCGCACGGGCCCTTGATAAAGCATATTCCGATCTCCTGTTGCTATTCCCAGACAGGAAATTCAGGATCCCGGTAATAATTCATAATTACACTGTCAGTTCCAACGGATATGTAGCATGGGCGCCAAGACGGATGGAGATATATCCATCTCCCGAACAGAATAGTATTCCGCTGGACCAGTACAGACAACTCGCCCTTCATGAGCTTACTCATGTGATGCAGATGGAATCGCTCAATACCGGTTTTACCAAAGCATTGTCGTTTGCTTTCGGAGAGCAATTCACAGGGGCTGTCGCCTCTCTTCTGCCCCTTTGGTACATGGAAGGAGATGCTGTTTTTGCTGAAACAGTACTCTCCGGATCGGGAAGGGGGAAGGCAGCCTCATTCCAGAAAGAGCTTAAGGCACTTGCTATTGAAAAAGAGCATATTTATAAGTTCGATAAAATGCTTAATGCCTCTTTTAGAAATTATACCCCCGACCATTACCATTATGGCTACCAGATGGTCGCCTGGTCGCTTGCAAAAAATGATCCCAAGCTTTGGAACAAAACTTTAAAACTAACTGCCAGCCAGCCTTTTACACTTAACCCGGTTAACATAAGCCTGAACAGAAATGCCAATCTTACCAAGTATAAGCTTTTCAAACAGACATTCGATAGCCTTACAACCCTTTGGAAAGAAGATATTGCAAGAGCAAAGTCTGTAAGCTATGAGCAGTTAAATCCTTCAGGAAAAAGAGACTATGTGAATTATTTTTCCCCGCAGTATGTTGGAAGGGATTCGGTTATTGCGATTAAAACTTCATTTTCAGGGGCACCTGCATTTGTGCTTATCAGACCTTCAGAAAAATCTGAAAAAAGGCTCTTTTCTCCCGGGCGGGTTTATCCTTATTTCTTTTCATCAGGAGGCGGCAATATTGTGTGGGTCGAAACACATGGTGATCCCAGGTGGGAAAACAGAGAGTATTCTGTTATTAAAATAAAAAAAATAAAATCGGGAAAAGTCAGGCAACTTACATTCAAATCAAGGTATATGGCTGCATCAATTTCACCGGACGGCAGATTAATTGCAGCAGCTGAAAACAGTATTAATAATCAAAACTCCCTTGTAATTATCAATCCGTCAGATGGGAAAAGACTTGAGGAAATTTCCTCTCCGGGGAATGCTCCGCTTCAGAGGCCGCAATGGTCTGATGACGGAAGTCTGATTACTGTTATTTATTTAACAGAAGCCGGAGAGGGAATAATGTCTTATAACATTGCCACTAAAACCTGGGAAATAATGGTTGAGGCAGAAAAATATGATCTCCAATCGGCATTTCTCAGAAACGATTCTCTTTTTTATGTCTCTTCAGCAACCGGTACTGAAAATATTTTCCTTTTATCGCCCTGGAATAAATCAATTCCTGTCACCAGATCCAGATTCGGCGCTACTGATATTAACTTATCGGGGACATCAATTTTTTTCAGCGACTATTCTTCTTCAGGAAATAATATTTGTAAAATCTCTCTTTCTGACATTCAGGACGAACAGTATGTTCCTGTTAAACCGGTCTCTTACCTGGCCGACAGGTTTGACTACAATTCAGGCAGCAAGCCGGATGAAAATGTCTCATTCTATTCTACCCAGCGATACAAAAAATGGCAACATCTGTTAGGTGTTCACAGCTGGATGCCAATTTATGCAGATATAGAGGCAATTCAGTCTGACCCTTCTTCAATACGGCCAGGGATTACCATAATGTCTCAAAATCAACTTAGTACACTGGTTGCCTCAGCAAGCTATGAATATTCTGCAGATAGAAGAAATATTCTCCACTCCCGGGTAACGTGGAGTGGGTGGTATCCGGTTTTTGAGTCGAGGATCGATTACGGTTACCCCCCGGTAATAGACCTGTTGGGAGAAACAGTATCCTGGGGGCCTTCAGATCCAAATTTGCTTAAAAGAATTTCAAACACCATTTCCATTCCCCTTTCATTCTCTCCGGGACAATTCTCACAGACACTATATCCTTCTTTTTCTATCGACTATCTTAACCGTTATCTTTATCTGAAAGAAAATAACAGTTATGATTACGGGCAGTTTCACATGACAGGCAGGCTTTATTTCTCAAATTACAGCAGGTACGCTTACCGTGATATATATCCAAAATTAGCTCAGGTTTTTGATCTGTCGTACACGTTCGCTCCCTATGATAAATTAGTTTATGGGTCGGATCTTTACCTGAAAACAGCATTTTTCTTTCCCGGAATATTTAGAAATAATGGTATCAGGTTCAGGTTTGAGACTGAAAAACAAAACTTTACCAAATACCTTACTTCCAACAAGATCCACTTCCCCCGCAGCTATTTTAATATCATTTCAGGGAAACTCGACTTTTTCTCCATTGATTATCAGGCTCCGCTGGCATACCCCGACTTTAATTTACTTTCGCTTCTTTACCTGAAGAGAATTCGTTCAGGATTTTTCTTCGATTACGCCAGAGGGTCAGATAATTATTACCTTGGATTACTTGATGGCAGTCTGGGTGTAAATTCTCATACCACAGGACCAAATTTCTTTTCCTCCTATGGTGTTGAATTGCTTTCCGATTTTTATCTGTTCCGGATACCTTATATGATTTCTGGCGGATTTCAGGCTGCCTGGAAAGAGTTCGGAAAAACCCCGACATTTGAGGTTTTGTTCAATATCGACATTTATGGTATGAGCATCGGACGAAGGAAGATGTGATCTGTTCTGTTTTAAAGATCCCGTGCCTTTTGCTTTATCAGCTCCCATGCTTTTTCAACATGTTCGAATGTCACATTTGTCTGGCCTGTTACCATCCTTAAAGTGTATTTACCGTTAAGAATTGTATGAGAAAGATATATTTTACCTGAATCATTAAGGATGTGATTCAGTTTTTCGTTCAGTGAATTGATCTGATTTTCATTATATCCTGCCGGAGAATATCTGAAGCATACCACATTAATAATCACAGGAGCAAGTATTTCAAAATCAGGTTCTTTTAAAATCATTCCCTTCAGATTTGCTGCAAAGAGAATATGCTGCTTTATCTTATTACGGAGTCCCTCAACACCGTATGACCTTATCACACTCCAGAGTTTAAGTGCCCTGAAGCGACGGCCTAAAGGAATGCCCCAGTCTCGGTAATCATTTACCTGGCCTCTCGTTCTTGTTTTAAGGTATTCCGGCAGTATCTCAAATGTTTTTATAAGGGTTCCTGCATCTTTGATAAAGAATGCCGTGCAGTCGAAATTAGTGAACATCCATTTATGCGGGTTGAAAAGAAAGCTATCGATATATTCTCTCCCGTCCAGCATCCACTGAAATTCGGGCAGAATAAGGGCCGTGCCGGCCATTGCTGCATCAACATGAAGCCAGATGCCATTCCTGCTGCAAATCTCCCCTATGTCCCTTAAAGGGTCTACAGCTGTAGTGCCTGTTGTTCCGATTGTGGCAACAACACAACAGGAAATATATCCAAGCTTTTTATCGGCAATTATTGCTTCATTGAGTTTTACAGGGTCCATTGAAAAATCCTCACGGACCTTAATTTTAACGAGATTATTTCTCCCCAGGCCGCAGATTTTTACTGCTTTCTCAACAGAGGAGTGTGTTTGCTCAGAGCAATAAACCCTTAGTGTCGGGGAACTTTTCCCTCCTTCATTATTGAAGGCAAAGCCTGTAGATCTTTCTCTTGCAGCTATTATTGCAGCAAGTGTTGCAGCAGATGCAGAGTCCTGGATAACACCCTCAAATTCTGAAGGTAATCCGATCATTCCTCTGAGCCAGATCATCATTTTTTCTTCAAGCTCTGCAGCAGCCGGAGATGTTTCCCAGTTCATACACTGGGCTCCCAGGGTTGCTGTTATCATCTCAGCCAGGATTGAAGGAGGACTGGCATTAGCAGGAAAATAGGCGAAAAAATTAGGATTTTGCCAGTGGGTGATTCCCGGCATTATTATCTCATCAAGATCTTTCATCAGGAGAGAGAATTGCTCTCCTTGTTCCGGGGGTAATTCAGGAATTCTGCTGGATATTTGTCGTGGCTTTGATTGCGATTTTACCGGATACTTTTCAACATTTTCCATGTAAGCAGCCATCCAATCGACTACCTCATGAGCATGTTTCCGGAATTCATCGGGAGTCATGACAAATTTATTATTTTACTGATTCGGCAAGCAGAATTATTTTATTTTGCTTGACTTCTATCACTCCCCCGTTAATTTCATACCGTGTTTCAGTCCCGGTTTGGTCGACTATAATGACCGGTCCGTTTTCAAGAGTAGATATTATAGGTGCATGGTCTTTTAGAACCTGAAAAGATCCCTTTTTCCCGGGAACTCTAATCGACTTAATATCTCCATCGAATATTTTTTTGTCAGGAGTGATGATTTCTATTTTCATCAGAAATGATTATTTAGACTGTGCCAGGATCTTTTCTCCTTTTTCAATTGCGTCTTCAATTGTACCGACAAGCATAAATGCTGATTCCGGATACTGATCTACCTTTCCTTCCATTATCATATTGAAACCCTTGATAGTATCTTCGATCGAGACCAGCGCACCCTTGATTCCTGTGAACTGTTCTGCAACCTGGAATGGCTGGGAAAGAAATCTCTGAACCCTTCTTGCTCTGTGAACTACAAGCTTATCTTCTTCTGATAGTTCGTCCATTCCGAGAATTGCAATAATATCCTGTAGTTCATTATATCTCTGAAGAAGTTCTTTTACTCTCTGAGCGCAGTTATAATGGGCTTCTCCTACTATTTCAGGAGTGAGTATTCGTGAGGTTGAATCAAGCGGATCAACAGCCGGATATATGCCAAGTTCGGAAATTTTGCGGCTTAATACCGTAGTTGCATCAAGGTGTGAGAATGTTGTTGCCGGAGCCGGGTCAGTAAGGTCATCTGCAGGCACATAAACCGCTTGAACAGAAGTAATTGATCCATGACGGGTTGATGTAATTCTTTCCTGCATTACCCCCATCTCTGTGGCGAGTGTTGGCTGATAACCAACAGCTGAAGGCATCCTTCCGAGAAGAGCAGATACTTCTGAGCCAGCCTGGGTAAAACGGAACACGTTATCCATAAAGAAAAGAATATCTCTTCCTCCGCTCTTTCCATCACCATCCCTGAAGTGTTCAGCTACTGAAAGTCCTGAAAGTGCAACCCTGGCTCTTGCTCCCGGAGGTTCATTCATCTGGCCAAAAACAAGTGCCAGTTTCGATTCTTTGAGAGCTTCCATATCTACAGATGCAAGGTCCCAACCTCCTTTTTTCATGCTTTCAAGAAACTCTTTCCCATACGATATTACTCCAGCTTCAAGCATGTCGCGAAGCAGATCATTACCTTCTCTGGTTCTTTCTCCAACACCTGCAAAAACCGATAATCCTGAATATGCCTTTGCTATGTTATTAATAAGTTCAAGGATAACAACAGTTTTTCCTACACCAGCGCCTCCGAATAATCCTATCTTTCCTCCTTTTGAATATGGCTGAATAAGATCGATCACTTTGATCCCAGTATAGAGAACCTCTTTTTCTGTAGAGAGGTCTTCATATTTCGGTGGTGTACGGTGAATAGGATATCCTCCTGTTTTATCAAGCGGACCTATCCCGTCAATAGCCATACCTGTAACATTCATCAGCCTTCCCTTAATCTGCTCTCCGATAGGCATTGTGATAGGTAACCCGGTTGCTACAACTTCCATACCTCGGCGCAGTCCGTCTGTAGAGTCCATAGCGATTGTACGTACAGTGTTTTCACCGATGTGTTGCTGGCATTCAACAACGAGGATCGAACCATCATCCCTTTTTATTTCGAGGGCATCGTAAATATCAGGCATATCCATGCCTTGTCTTTGAAATGTTACATCAACCACTGGTCCGATGATCTGGCTGATTTTTCCGGTATTCTGTGACATGATCTATAATTTGGTTTTTATTTTTTCCAGAAGATACAAATTTAATAAATTTTGGAGATGAAAAGGGCTCCTACATTACAAATTCAGTTATTAATATGAATTAAGGGTTGAATAACAACCACACACAATCTGTTAATAAATTCATTTTTAGCAATATGTAAAATAAATTCTTAGTGGTTTTTTGTGCCTTTGAGTCCTGGTGGCAATTATTTTTTTGCCACCAGGGCGCTAAGACACTAAGTCTCACAAAGTTTAAATTAATATTCATTTTTCAACCCTTAATTCACATTATTATTAAAATATATTGTAAAAAACAGCTTAAAAAAACTGCTTGCCAGATATCTAATATTGATTTATCTTTATGGCAGTTATATTAAATATCTAAAAAAAGAATCATATGAAAAAAACTTTATTCATCCTGTTAATTATTTTTCTTTCTGTTTCTGCTTTAAATGCGCAATTTACAAAGATTGGCGGGGGAGCCGGTTACACCACAGGTTATCTGTTTCATGAAATGGATTATGATTACAATAAAAGTGGACACATATTTGCTTCTTTAAGAGGTATTTATGAAATTTCTTTGCCTATTCATATTGCTCCGTCTTTCACATTTTTTTTACCACATGTTACAGAAGAGTTTGAATCCAAGACAACTGTAAATACAATGATGTTCGACATTAATGGTCATTATGTATTTAACTCTCTTGACAGATTCGAATTCTACGGACTTGCAGGACTTGATATTCTTCTTGCATGGAAAACAGATAAATATTTAGGAAGCGCACCTCAAACTTTCAAAGAAAAAGATAATGCGATTGGTCTGAATCTTGGGCTCGGCTCATACATGAAACTGACCGATCAGTTTGATATATTCCTTGAAGCAAAATATATTGTAAGTAAATATGATCAGTTCATGCTTACTGCAGGGGCTATGATCAATATTGACTGGTTAATAAAACACGAGAATACCGGACTATAATTCAACGGTCACGGCCTATAAGGGAGCTGGCAATATTAGTCAGCTCTTTTTTTCTTGAGTTATCAATACTTACCCTCCTAAGAAGTAGAAAAGCATTATTAATGTATTCATTTGCGAGATTTTCAGTCTCCTCTTTAATATAAAGTTCATTATACAGACCTATAACTCTTTCTATTTTAAATTCCGGATCGTGTTCTTTCACCGAGAAGAGTTCCTGAAGCTCTTTAAGTTGTTTCCCGGTTGCTTTTTCCATGGCTTTAATGAGAGGAAAAGTCTTCTTGTTTGCTACAATATCGCTGCCCGAAGTCTTACCAAATACTTTTGAATCTCCCCACACATCAAGAAAGTCATCCTGTATCTGAAAAGCGATACCCAGATTAATACCAAATTCATAAAGAAGATCTGCATCCTTGTCGTCGCTCCCTCCAATTAAGGCCCCTATTTTAACTGCAGCAGCAAGCAGGACAGCAGTTTTCAGCTCGATCATCCGCAGATATTCATTCTGGTTAACAATAGCTGCGTTTTCATAATCCATATCAAGTTGTTGCCCGATGCAAACATCAACAGCTGCATTATTAAAAATCCGGAAAACCTTCAGAAGAAGTTCCGGGGGTGATTGAAGAAAACATTCTGTTGCAATAAAAGCCATTACATCACCAGACAGTATTGCCTGGTTTGTACTCCATTTTTTATAAACCGTTGGAAGGCCGCGACGAAGAGGAGCCTGATCCATAATGTCGTCATGCACAAGTGTAAAATTATGAAAAACCTCGATTCCGGCAGCCGGCATAATTACACTGTCAATCTTATCGGAAAACAGATTACATGCCATCATGGTCATTACAGGCCTTAGCCTTTTACCACCGACAGACAGAATATATTTTACAGGATCAATTAGCTTTGATGCTTCCGTGTTATATGAAAGGCTGATTAAAGCCCTGTCAATTATCTCCTTAAGTTCGGATTGATTGTACATGCCTGTATGAAAAGAATCTCTATTGCTAAAACAATGATTAACCTTTCAGGGCTTCTGCACCACTGACTACCTCAAGAATCTGATTTGTGATTGTGGATTGTCTGGCCTTGTTGTACTGAAGCGTAAGGTCGCGAATCATTCCGGTGGCATTATCTGTGGCTTTATGCATTGCCGTCATCCTGGCACCATGTTCCGCGACGAATGAATCCAGGACCGCTTTGTAAAACTGAATCTTCAGCGACTTTGGGATAAGCTCTTTAATTATCTCTTCTTTTGTCGGTTCATAAATATAATCAGCAGGAGCAGATCCTGATTTGCTATCAGACGAATCTTCAACCGGAAGAAACTGTTCGTTTGTAAGGTTTTGAACAGCCGCATTTTTAAATTGATTATATACCAACTCCACCCTGTCGTATTCGCCTTTTACAAAACGTAACATAATTTCCTCCGCCACAGCCGACACGCTTTCAAATGTAAGATGATTAAAAAGGCTGTTTTGTTCCGGCAGCATTCTGACATTTTGTTTTTTCAGATAATCATATCCTTTTTTACCTATAGTAAGGAAAGAAACATTCCCCTTATTGAATTGTCTGAGATATTTTTCTGATACAACTTTTCTTGCTTCCTTGATTACATTTGAATTAAAAGCTCCACAAAGTCCTCTGTTTGATGTAATGACAATGACCAATATTTTTTCGATGTCAGATTTCCGGCCATAAACATTTTCTACTTCAGAATCAGCAAGGCTCTGTGATAAACCGACAAGTATCTCATGCAGCTTGTATGCATAAGGTCTCAGTCTGACTATTTTATCCTGAGCCCTTCTGAGCTTGGCTGCAGATACCATTTTCATTGCAGAGGTAATCTGCTTTGTCGATTTAACAGAGCTTATACGTATTCTTATTGCCTTTAAATTCGCCATCTGAAACTCAATTTTTCATAACTTTTCGTTTACTGTGGCTTGAATTTTAAAACAAGCTCAGCAGCTACTTTATCAAGGACATTTGTAATATCGTTATTCAGAATCCCTTCGCGAAGGCTATCAAGAACATCCCTGTGCTTAAGTTCAAGAAATTCTAAAAAATCCTTTTCAAATTCCTTAACCATATTAACAGGGACATCTTTAAGGAGACCCATTGTTCCACAATAGATAATAGCAATCTGTTTTTCAATTGGAACAGGTGCATATTGTCCCTGTTTAAGGATTTGAACGTTTTTTGCTCCTTTGTTAAGAATTGCAAGAGTTGAAGCATCAAGATCCGATCCGAATTTTGAAAATGCTTCAAGTTCCCGATACTGTGCCTGATCAACTTTCAGAGTACCTGCAATTTTTTTCATCGCTTTTATCTGGGCATTTCCTCCAACCCTAGATACGGAAATACCAACGTTGATTGCCGGGCGGATGCCTGAATTGAAAAGTGCTGATTCAAGAAATATCTGTCCGTCGGTAATCGAAATAACATTTGTGGGGATATAAGCAGAAACGTCACCTGCCTGGGTTTCAATAATCGGAAGTGCTGTAAGCGATCCGCCTCCTTTAACCATATGCCTTATTGATTCGGGCAGGTCATTCATCTGTTTGGCCACCTCGTCTGAATCAATAACTTTTGCCGCTCTTTCAAGAAGTCTTGAGTGAAGATAAAATACATCACCAGGATAAGCTTCGCGACCCGGGGGTCTGCGCAGAAGAAGAGACACTTCCCTGTATGAAACGGCCTGTTTTGAAAGGTCATCATAAATTATAAGTGCATCACGGCCGGTATCCCTGAAGAATTCTCCGATAGCTGCACCGGCAAACGGAGCATAGAATTGTGATGCAGCAGGGTCTGAAGCTGTTGCAAGTACAATTACTGAATATTCAAGTGCACCATGTTCTTCAAGGGTTTTTGCAATATTTGCCACCGTTGAACCTTTCTGTCCAATAGCAACATAGATGCAATAAACCGGTTTCCCTTTTTCAAAGTTGCTACGTTGATTTATTATAGCGTCAATTGCGATCGCTGTCTTTCCTGTCTGCCTGTCTCCGATAATCAATTCTCTCTGCCCTCTTCCGATAGGGATCATTGCATCAATAGCCTTGATGCCGGTCTGAAGCGGCTGTTTCACCGGCTGGCGGAAAATAACACCCGGAGCTTTTCTTTCGAATGGCATTGTGTACAATTCTCCTCCGATAGGTCCTTTCCCGTCAAGAGGCTGTCCTGTCGTGTTTATAACTCTTCCCAGCAAACCTTCACCAACCTGAATAGATGCTATTCGTCCGGTTCTTTTGACAATGTCGCCTTCGTTTATCTCCTCTGTAGGCCCCAGAAGCACAGCTCCGATATTATCTTCCTCAAGGTTGAGCACAATGGCCTCCATACCATTCTCAAATTCAATCAGTTCATTAGACTGGGCATTTGAAAGTCCATAAATACGTGCTATCCCGTCGCCTACCTGAAGTACAGTGCCGACCTCTTCCAGTTCTACACCAGTCTGTATCCCCTCGAGTTGCTTACGGAGAATACCTGATACTTCTGCTGGTTTAATATTTGCCATATTGTTATTGGTTAATTTTATAAGTATTCAATTAAAATTTCAGGCTGTAAGGGAGCCCTCTTTCAGCTCTTTTTCTATTTTACGGAGTTTATTCCTGACGCTTGCATCGATATAATTATCTTCAATTTTCAGAATAAACCCCCCGATAATCTCTTTATCAATAACCTCTTTAAGCTCAACTTTGGTTTTGAAGATACCAGAGACAAGATCAATTACCTGTTTTTTTATCTTATCATCAACTTTTACCGCTGTTGTAAGAACAGATTCGGTAACACCTCTGTATTCCTTTGTCTGATGCAGAAAAGCCCTGGAAATTGCAGGGAGGAAAGCTTCTCTCCCATTATTCACTACCAGGTCAATAAGCGAAAGTGTAATATTTTGCAGGTTATCACCGGTAACTTTGTGAAGTATCGCGATTTTTTTTGATGGAACAATAATCGGACTGGCAAGAAATTCTTTCATTTCAGGTAAAGCACACAACTCCGAAATGAAGATCATGTCGTCGTACACTTTATCGAGCCTTTTTTTATCAAGAGCTGATTCAAACAAAGCCCTTGAATACCTGACCGAAATTTTGCTGTCGTTCATTAAATGATAATCTCCCTGGTTTTAATTAAGATCCATATCTTTCAGATATTTCCCTATAAGCTTTTCCTGTTCATCTGTCCTGGAAAGTTTTTCCCCAAGCAACTTTGAAGCAATATCAACAGAGAGGGAAGCAACCTGTTCGTGTATTTCTGAAAGTGCTTTTGCCTTCTCTCTTTCAATGCTGGTTTTTGCCTTTTCAACTATTTTTTCAGCTTCCTCGGATGCTTTTCCCTTAGCTTCAGCGATAAGTTTATCGCGTATATCTCTTGCTTCTTTAAGAATAACTTCGCGTTCTTCTCTGGCTTTTCTGAGGATCGCCTCATTATCGCTTTGAAGTTTCTTCATTTCATCGCGGGCTTTTTCGGCAGAAGCCAGGGAACCTTTAATCATTTCATCCCGTGCTTTTACGGCTGCAAGGATAGGTTTCCATGCAAATTTGGCAAGAAGGAGAAAAAATAAACTGAAAATCAGAAACGCCCAGAATACTGTTCCGATACCTGCTGAAGTAAGACTGTTCCCTAAAAATATCATAATAAATGTTTTAACTGTTAATTAAAAATGAAGGCCTGCAACCAACCGTTGCAGGCTTCATAAATTTCTCTTACTTGATAAGAGCGATAACAATTGCGAACAATGCAGCTCCTTCAATAAGAGCGGCTGCGATGATCATGGCTAACTGGATCTTTGAATAAGCTTCAGGCTGCCTTGCGATAGCATCCATTGCTGATCCACCGATTCTTCCGATACCCAGACCTGCTCCTATTACTGCAAGACCTGCTCCAACTGCTGCGAATGAGATTGGTTCCATAATAAAAAATATTAATATTAATTAATGATGCTCCGGTACAGCCATGCCTATAAACAGTGCTGACAGGAGAGTAAAAATATATGCCTGCAGGAATGCCACAAGAAGTTCTAGGCAATCCATAAATATTACAAAGAATACCGATACCGGCGCAATTGCCAGAGAATCAAAAATGAAAATAAGGCAAATAAGACTCAAAACGATAATATGCCCTGCAGTAATGTTTGCAAATAATCGGATCATCAGGGCAAACGGCTTTGATATTATTCCGATCAATTCAACAGGTATCATTACCGGTAAAAGCCAGATTGGAACACCCGGAGCAGCAAAAATATGTTTCCAGTATGCTTTATTTCCGCTGAACTGAATTATAACGAATGTGAAAAATGCGAGTGTGAATGTAACGGCAATATTCCCTGTAACATTTGCACCAAAAGGAGGCGGGAACGGGATAAGCCCAAACAGATTGTTTATAAGGATAAAAAAGAAAGCAGATAAAAGGTAGGGCATATATTTTTCATACTTATGCTCTCCAAGATTTGGGATTGCAATATCATCCCGGATAAAAAGCACTACCGGCTCAAGAAAGCTTTGAATCCCCTTCGGATGGCTTATTCCGGTTTTCTTATAGGAATGGGCAAGTGAAAGAAAAAGCCACAACCCGACAATTGCAGCAAACAGCATACCGATCACGGCTTTTGTCATTGAAAAATCCAGTGGAAGATGTTCCTCGTTTATAATCCCCTCCTCGTTTATCGTAACGATCTTTCCCTTCAGGTCTCCTTCTTCTTCAAGTTTATATCCTTTGTATATATGGCCATGAGCGAGTTTTCTTGATGAGAATAAGTCAAGTCCTTTTTCTTTACTGTACAGGATTACAGGGAGATAGATCGCAACGGTCTCTCCATTTTGTTTTGTAAGGATGTGCCACTCATGCGAATCTGCAACATGATCAAGAATAAATGCACTTGCATCAAATTTCTTTTTTGTTTCCCCCTGCCCGCTTACAGATGTTGTATCATGTCTTTCCTGGCTGTAAGCAGATAGCGAGCAGATAATTGCGAAAAGAACAAAAAAGAGACCGGTTAATATTCGTTTTTTCAAATCTATGACTGTTATAAAGATTTGGGTTTCACTGTTTTCAGCATAATAGTAACTAAAAACAAAGTGAAGGATAAATATAAGACAAAAAATAATATGACAGATGATAATCCGGATTTTTTAGAAATAAAAAACCAGGCAACAGCCAATACCAGTTCGATCAGAAATTTAAGGCTCAGGGAAACAAGAGTATGCATTGTCTGACTTGCAGGTTCTTTATTTTGTCCCCTGAAAAAAATTATCAGTGTAATTAATGAAATAATTGTAAAAACTGCCGACAGAATTGCAATATCAGTAAAATGAATATCAATAGAGGAAATTGAGATTAAAAGTAATCCTGCCAATGATACAAGAAATTCAAAAACCAGGAGGCTAAGAATATATTTATAGATTGGTTTCAAAAGATATCTTACTTAATGAAATCTTTTACCGATATGTAGATGGCTCCGAAAACACCAATCAGTGATAGTATGATTGTAAAAACCGGGGTTTCCCACCCTGTTAACTTATCCAGTTTCACACCACCCAGTGTGGTTAAAAGTATAATGCCGATCATCTGAAAAGCCAGCCCCGAATATCTTGCAAAATTATGAATCCCCTTATTTGATTGTTTTTTCGGGTTCTTTTGGTCTTGGGGCTCCTCCGTTATTTTCATTTTCGCTCATTTTGCAATTTCCGGAGAAGATCGCTCCGGGTTCGATCGAAAGCTTTGATGTGGCGATATCGCCAAGGATTTTTGAGGAAGCTTTAAGTATGAGTAATTGATTTACTGTTATTTTGCCTTCAACTATTCCTGATACTTCAGAATTTTTACAGATTACTTCGCCATTAATTTTTCCGGTTGGCCCGATTACAACCTTCCCTTTTGTATTCAGATTTCCTGTCAGAGAACCGTCAATTCTTATGTCACCCGTCGACCTTACATCGCCTGTAATGTCGGTACCGATACTGATAAGGTTAATTGCAGCAGGTTCTGTCTCGTTGAATTTTGCCATTTTGGTTAGAGTTTTAGAGATTCAAACTTAATAACTCACAAATATAAAAACTATTGTAATCAAAAGCATGTCTGACTCTAAATTACGCACAGCCGGAACTTAATAAATATTTTTCTTTAGCCCCTTCCAGGGGCACTGGAGGCTTTTCATCTGGGATCGTACGCCCATTTAAGATATATTGAACCCCATGTAAACCCGCCTCCAAAAGCAGCAAGAATAAGAATGTCTCCTTTTTTAAGTCTGCTTTCATATTCCCACATACAGAGAGGAATGGTTGCAGTGGTTGTATTTCCGTAATTCTCAATGTTGACCATTACTTTTTCAGGGGGGAGTCCCATTCTTCTTCCTGTAGCATCAATAATCCTCAGGTTAGCCTGGTGTGGTACAAGCCATGATATGTCGTCTGACTTAAGATTATTACGATCCATTATTTCAACAGCAACATCAGCCATATTCACGACGGCGAATTTAAAAACACTCTGCCCTTCCTGGTAAATAAAGTGTTCTTTTGCTTCCACAGTTTCACACGTTGCCGGCTTTACTGATCCTCCTGCCTTCTGGTGTAAATATTTACGACCAGATCCGTCAGTGTGAAAAATATGGTCCATTATTCCATATTCTTCTGTAGTAGGCTCAAGCAGAACTGCACCCGATCCGTCTCCAAAGAGTGGACAGGTAGTGCGGTCTGAATAGTCAGTAATTGAAGACATTTTATCAGCGCCTACAACAATAACCTTTTTATATCTTCCGCTTTCCACATAGGTTGCTCCGGTCTGCAGTGCAAAAAGGAACCCCGAACATGCTGCATTAAGGTCAAAGCTGAATGCATTCTTTATTCCACATTTATCTGAAATGATATTTGCAGTTGCAGGGAAAAGCATATCAGGTGTAACTGTGGTGCAAATTAACAGATCGACGTCTTCCGGGGCGGTATTGGTTTTTTTCAATAAACCACGTACAGCCTGTTCTCCGAGATCTGAACTTCCAAGTCCTTCTCCTTTAAGTATGCGCCGCTCTTTAATCCCAACGCGTTGCATTATCCACTCGTCGGAAGTGTCAACCATTTTAGAAAGCTCTTGATTTGTAAGTCTGTACTCCGGAACCCAGGCGTGAATTCCTGTAATGGCTGCACGTATTTTTTCCATAACTAAATTGCTTCTTTAATCTTTTGTGCAAGATTAACATGCACAACTGCCCAAGTCTGAAGAACCATATTCATGATTGCTCTTCTTTTTGACACACCATGTCCGACAACTACATTTGCATTAATGCCGATGATCGGTGTCCCTCCAATATTTTCAAAATTGAGAGAATCAAAATAAGAGTCGCTGAGATTCCTCTGCTTATAAACTGAATGAAACGCCTCGCTTAATTTTAATACAACATTCCCCACAAATCCATCGCAGACAATTACATCAGACATTGTCTCCCTGAAGAGATGGTTTGCTTCAATATTACCTTCAAAATTAATACCGGGATTATCTCTCATCAGCTCAAATGCAGCTTTAACTGCCGGAGTACCTTTTGATTCTTCTTCTCCAATATTCAGTAGCCTTACTTTAGGATTTTCGACAGAAAGCACATATTTGGCAAAAAGGCTTCCGAGAAGACCATACTGAAGTAAAACATCGGGCTTGCAATCAGGATTTAACCCCACATCAAGGATTACAGAATTGCGGCCGTCAATTCCAGGAAGAATTGTTGCAAGTGCCGGTCTTAAAACTCCCGGGATCAGATTTACGGTATAGGTCCCGCCAACAAGCATTGCTCCAGTATTCCCTGCACTGCAGAATCCGTCGATTTCTCCTTCTTTAAGCATCCTGTACCCGACAGCTATACTTGAATCAGGTTTTTGAGAGTATGCTTTTGCCGGAACATCCCCCATTTCAATAACCTGGGTTGTATTAACTATCCTGAAACGGGAAGGTTCAGTATTTAATTCTTTCAGTTTCGACAGAATAGCATTCCTGTCTCCAATCAGAACCAGTTCATCAGCAGCAGATAAATGTTCGAGGGAATCAACAGCACCTTCAACCACGGCATCAGGTGCAAAATCACCACCCATAACATCAAGGCCAATTTTCATATTATTACCGGTTGGTTACACGAAATCAGGCAGTGGCTTTTTTCTCAACAGCAAGCTTGCCTCTGTAATATCCGCACTCGGGACATACCCTGTGGTACTGAACTGAAGATCCGCAGTTTGAACATGTCGAAACTGTAGGCGCAGTTGCCTTATAATGTGTTCTGCGCTTATCTCTTCTTTGTTTTGAGTGTTTACGTTTGGGATTTGGCATTTTTTCTCTATTTAATTGTTGTTCATCAATTTTTTTAATTCATCCCACCTGGGATCGTTTTCGCTTTTATCGCTAACTATGTGTTCCTTAAGCTTTTCCAGCATTCCCGGATCGCAGGTGCTTCTTCCATTTTTATCATTGGGATGCATCTTCTTTATCGGTAATGCAAGAAGAATATACTCATAAAAATACTGATTCAGATCAAGCTCACTTTCATCAGCTGGCAGAGTAATCAAATCGGGGTCGCTCTCTTCATATTTATTACTGAACTTAACCAGAAGTCTGTTCTCAGATTCAACCGGTTGTTTTAATTCCCCAAGACACATGTCACAGGAAACTGTAACAACCCCTTTGATTCTGATTATCAGATCGATATGAGTCGACTTCTTGTCGGCTTCAACTTCCGCAGTAAGTATCCCTTCCTTTACCTCTGATCCTTCAAACTGTTCAAAAAACTTGTCACTTATTTCAAAATCATAAGAGCGACGCCCTTCTTTTAATCCGCTTACCGGTATGGAAAATAATCCGGACATCTCTTTCAAATTTTGGTTTGCAAAAATATGAAAGCTTATTCAATTAAAAAAATTATCAACAAAAAAGTAACATATCCCGGCATAAAAGACTTTATACCGTTAAAAATCCGCCATTCACCGATTTCTTCTTATCTGTTGAAACAATGAAGCTTATTTTTGATGTGAAATAAATTTTAAAGGCATGAAACATAGAGACAATAATTTTCAAAGAGAACGAGAGCACCATCCTCAGGTAAGCATCGGCCTTTTCTTTATTACACTGGGTCTTGCTCTTCTCGTAGCAACAAACGATATGCTGCACCTCGGAAGCATAAAGGAATACTTTACATGGGAAACAGCAATGGTCTTTGTTGGTGTTATTCTCCTTCTGAACCTGCGTTTCACCGGAGGCCTTCTTCTTATTGCCGGAGGTTCCTGGTTCATGATTGATAATTATTATGGTGAAATCCCTGACTTTGTCAAAACCGTTTACTGGCCTGCCGTAATAATTATCCTGGGTATCTCATTCATACTTTCTTCTTTTATAAAAAGAAACGTAAAACAGTAATTAAAATTCAGAAACAAATAAATTTACAGTTATGGAAACAAATAATGATTTCAGATATGAAGACCACCACTCAAGACACCATCATCATCTGACTAACAACAGAGTCGTTATCGGAGTTGTTCTGGTGCTTGCCGGATTATTCCTGGTAATCAGAAATACAGGATTTTTTCCGGATTTTATTGATCATGTGATCTTCAGCTGGCCTATGTTGCTGGTTACAATAGGTCTGGTTATGACCCTTGGCGCTTCAGAAAAGACCGCAGGTGTAATTGTTATGGCAGTAGGTGGATTCTTTATGATTCCCCTCCTTTTTCGTGAAACCTTTCACATGTATAACATGTTCTGGCCTTCAATTTTTATAATTATCGGCATAATTTTTATCGTTACAAAACGAAAGGGCTGGAACAGTGTAACATCAAAAGGAATGATTGGAGATGATTACATCGATTATGTCAATGTTTTCAGCGGCGGTGAGCGACAGATAGTTTCTGAAAACTTCAAAGGGGGAAAGGTTACTGCAGTATTCGGAGGCATGGAGCTCGATCTTACAAAAGCAAAACTGGCCCCGGGCAGAAATGAACTGGAAATTGCATGCGTTTTTGGAGGTGCTGAAATTATTATCCCCGACACATGGTTTGTCACAATTGAGGTTGTTCCTGTTCTTGGAGGTTTCAGCGATTCACGCAAGCTTACTCCAGGCAGAACTGTTGATAATTCAAGTCAGCTGGTCATAAAAGGAGCTGTTGTTTTTGGCGGCGGTGAAGTAAAGAGTTATTAATATGCACATGCATGAAACATCCTGTACTTAACAACAGGGTTCGTCTGATAGTCTGGTGGCTGGTCTGGCTCTTTCTTGCGCTGGGCCAGACACTTTTATTCTATTATGCCTATGGCAGTTTTATTAAGATCAGCATCACCGACAGCCTCGTTTCACTAATAATCTATTCAGGCCTTGCATTATCTCTGTGGTACCCATTCAGCTTTTTCAACCAGGATAATACAAAGCCTACCATTCTCATTAGTAACCTTGTATTAAGCGGAGCTATAACAGTTACTCTGTGGGTTATCATCACGAAACTTATTATGACCCTTATTTTGCCTGAGCAAAATAATTACCCGGAATACTGGGAGGCTACATTTCCATACAGGATAGGAACCGGCGTTTTTATTTATGGCCTGGTGATCCTTACTTATTTCCTGTTTATCAGCCTTACCAATCTGTCGGAAAAGGTTGCCAGGGAGGCAAAGCTTGAAAGCCTTGTAAAAGAGACTGAACTGAAAATGCTCAGATCGCAGATAAATCCTCATTTTCTTTTCAACAGTCTTAACTCAATAAGTTCTCTTACCGTTACAGATCCGGAGAAAGCAAGATTAATGGTTATCCGTCTTTCCGATTTTATGAGGTATTCTCTCTCCCGAAAAGATGAAAAACCTGTTTCGCTCCGTAGTGAACTTGAAAATCTTCGTCTATATCTGGAAATTGAAAAAATCCGATTCGGCGACAGATTGTCAACAGAAGAGCATATAGAAGATTCTTGTCTTGAAGAAGAAATCCCTGCAATGCTTTTACAGCCGCTTTATGAGAATGCAGTGAAACACGGTGTATATGAAAGTACAGAACTTGTAAGAATAATCACCTCTGCTTCAGTGAAAAACGGATACCTCGAAATTGCGATAAGTAATAACTTTGAACCTGGCAACAAAGCAGTAAAAGGGACCGGGACCGGTTTGTTAAATGTATCAAGACGCCTCGATCTCTATTATGGAAATAAAGCATCTTTAAAAACATCCAAAAACAATGGTATTTACTCTGTGCTATTATATATTCCAACAGACTACGGGGATCGGCGTTAAATAAATCATCATAATCAGACCCTCCCTGTGTAATGTTTTTTATATTTTCACATGAATTACGAAACAATATGAAAAAACTCAGAACAATCATAATCGAAGACGAAGCTCCTGCAAGGGAATTACTTAAACATTACCTTAAAGATCTGGCCGAAATCGAAATTATAGGAGAGTGCTCTGATGGATTCTGCGGATTGAAATTAATTTCAGATCTTAAACCTGACCTCATTTTCCTTGATATCCAGATGCCAAAGCTTACCGGATTTGAAATGCTTGAAGTACTCGAAGAAAGGCCTGAAATAATTTTCACAACAGCATACGACCAGTTTGCAATTAAAGCTTTCGAGCTCAATGCAGTCGACTATCTTTTAAAACCTTTCCCGAAAGAACGTCTTCTGGAAGCTGTGAAAAAAGTTGTTGAAAAAACAGGATCGGGGAAGAGAGAGAATCTTCCTGCAGACAAACTTCTTACAAAAAGACCAGTGCCGGTATCTATCCTAAACCGGGTTGTTGTAAGAAAGGGGAATGCAATAAATCTTATCCCGGTGGATCAGATAAATTATATTGAGGCACAGGACGATTATGTTATGATCTATCATTCAGAAGGGAAAGCATTAAAACAACAGACAATGAAGTTTTATGAGGATAACCTGCCACAAGCAGATTTCGTCAGAATTCACAGATCCTATATTGTTAAAGTTGAAGGGATCAAAAAAATTGAACCTTATGGAAAAGAGAATCATATTGCCATACTCAATTCAGGAGAAAGGCTTCCCGTTAGTCGTGCAGGTTTTAAACACCTGAAAGAAGAACTCAATTTTTAATTGTCATGCAATAGAGTGATTCTGAAGTTCTTAATTTTTCCAATTTTTATCTTTTCAGGCGGTTTTCTTTCGGATATTTTCCAAAGAGAGCCGAAAAAGGCTGGTAACGCCGGAATCTTAACAGCGGCACCGGGTCATAGCCATGTGTGCCTCCGGGCCTGCATCTGAGGATCCTGTTGGTTCCCATTGCCAGGCCGGAGAAAGGACCATGGATTTTCAGGGCATCAAGCATATATTGGGAACAGGATGGGACATGACGGCATGATGGTCTTAAAAAAGGAGAAATAGCATAGCGGTAAATATATACCGGAAGAGACAACAAAAATGATAATATCAGTGTTATAGTTTTATACATGTTGCAAAGATAAATAAAAAGCTACTGTCAGATATTTAATGCCAGGAAGCATGATCAGATGACAAAATGACCTGTAATTTATGTCATTCAGCAATTGGCAGGGCTTTTGAATAATAATTTTAAAATTAAAAAATCAGAGATGAACACACAAATATGGATAATATTCATTGGCTTTATGATCCTCAGCTGGATTATAAGCTTAGTACTGAAATCAAAATTCAAAAAGTATTCCAAAATACTCCTGGATAACGGGATGTCAGGGAAAGACGTAGCAGAGAGAATGCTTCGCGATAATGGCATTTATGATGTTCGTGTTGAAAGTGTTCAGGGACATCTTACAGATCATTATAATCCTGAGAACAAGACCATTAATCTAAGTCAGGATGTCTATAACGGAAGGAACATTTCTGCTGCAGCTGTTGCTGCCCATGAGACCGGGCATGCAGTTCAGCATGCAACGGCTTATGCCTGGCTTAATTTCAGATCAAAAATGGTACCGGCTGTCAGTTTTTCCTCAAAATGGGTTCAATGGATCCTTCTTGGGGGAGTACTGCTTGTTCAAACATTCCCTGCCTTACTTCTGGCAGGTATTGTGTTGTTTGCACTCACAACTCTTTTCAGCCTTGTTACCCTGCCGGTTGAAATAAATGCCAGCCAGCGTGCTCTTGCATGGCTTTCAAATGCAGGTATAACATCTTATAATAATCACGAGAAAGCTCAGGATGCATTAAAATGGGCTGCTTATACCTATGTTGTTGCTGCACTGGGGTCGCTGGCAACTCTGCTTTATTATATTATGATCTTTACCGGCGTAAGCAGAGACTAATCTGCAGACTATTTGCGATCAGCACTCTCTGGTAATTTTTTAATTATCAGATATACTGTAACTTTCCCCTCTTTAAAGGAGGATGGAGGGGTTATCTTCCCTCTACCTCAAGCCATTTGGTATACTTATGGATTGACCGGATTATGGCCCACAAGATAAATGCTCCTCCAAAGAGCCAGACCCATATTTCTGTGAAGTAGATCCGTTCTGAAAGGAAGTAATTCCTTGAAACATCCAGGATAATATATATTACAAAGATATTTACGAAACTGTTGTATTCACGCTTCAGAACATTACGGAATGAAAATGGAAGTTTTGGAGGAATGAAATGAAAAGAGAATGGGATAAATGCACTCACTTTTTCAGACCACTTATCATACGCTTCTCCGAATTTTTTTCTCAGGTACTGTTCTTCTGCAAACATTATTCTTTCATAATAAAGCCAGTAAACAAGACCAAACACTATCGTAAACCATGCTGATCTTAAAAAGAGAACCGGCCCGAGCCACATAAAAAAGTTACCGACATAAAGTGGATGTCTTACAAGCGAATAGACTCCTGTAACATTGAGTTCGTCAGCAATCTGCCCTCCTGAAGTGTTCCTTCCTGAAGTGTTTTTTGGAGCGAAACCAACAGTAATTATCCTGATTATCTGCCCAAGCATACTGACTCCAAGAAATATCATTTCGACACTCAGATCAAAAAGTATCGCCTGCCGGTTACCGAGATACATCATCACAATACCTGCGACGACCATAATCACAGGTAGCCAGCTCCTTCTTTTAAAAAGCCAGTTGCCACTGTTCTCAAATTCATGTACAAGTGCCATAGTTTCAATATTTACTGCGGCAAAAGTAGAAAAATTCTAGAAACTGTATTTAATCCTGAGAAATGCGAGGTTAATTCTTGTTGCGGAGCCTCCCATGATACTGTCGAAGTGTTGCCAGATTGCAGACAGGTCTACATTTTCTGCAAGGGAACAATCTACAGATGGCCCGGCAAAATAACCTTTAAGATCAGGAAACCACATTGACGATATTCCTACATTAACCAGCGGAGACACGGCCCATGTAAACTGTCCGAATGCTGAAAATCTTGAAAAGGCAAGGCTCTTTGCAGAGAGATTGCCGGAATAAAAGTTGGAAAAGTTATCCAGTTTCAAAGGATCATTGCAGTACATTACCTGAAACTGAAGCATTGAATTATTTTCAAACACCTTATCAATTCCTGCAGTCAGGATTATTGATCCGGTGGTGTCGGAGAAATTCTTCAGCTGATGAAACCAGGAACCTTCACCCCGGAAAGATAATGAACCCAAAGCACCCGACCATCCTGCTCCTGCAACAATATCGGAGCCATCTGAATAGCCGGCCAGGAATTGAATATCATATCCATATTTATTAAACCTCCAGAGAGTTGCAGCTGTTATTTTATTTTCAGAATCTGCCTTTATTGCAACCTCAATTGTTGATGAGGAACCAGGATAATACTGTAACCTGATGGCATCGCTTCCCGGTTTTTCAACATAATCAAAATCGAAGAATGAATAAGCATTAAAAATATCGTTTGGATTCCAGACAAATGTCTGACCCCAGTTTATTCTTTGCCTTCCTATCCTTGCCTGGAACTTCCCATAGTTTAAATCAACCCATAAACGGTCAATAGTTGTATTAAGGAAAAATGATTTCTCATTAAGGATGTTCCAGGAAAGATCTGCCCAACCCGGGTCAATTCCTGTAATTTCCGAATAGGCACTACCTGTCCCAGCCATATCGCCTGTAAACAGCCTGTTTCTGAATTCGGCAGCCACCACAATATTCTTATTAATATACCCTTTGAAATTCAGCCTGTTATGAAGAATATTATCAAACTGTACCGGCCCTGAAAGGGAATCAAACATAGCGCTATGCAGAGTTGTCAGATATCCGTCAAAGGAAAAGAGTTTCTGCTTTTCCTGCGAATTGCCATAAGAAGAAAGCACGATCAGAATTAATGCTGTCAGGAATAATCTTTTCATCATTGTAAAGATAGAGAGTTACTCCCTTATATCGTCAGTTACTACTTTACCGTCTTCCAGAGTGATTACCCTGTGAGCCATTTTTACAACCCTGGGATCATGCGTGGAAAAGATGAAAGTTATTTTTTCCTCATGGTTCAGCTTCTCCATTATTTCGAGAAGTGTTGTTGCTGATTTTGAATCGAGGTTCGCTGTAGGCTCATCGGCCAGGACAAATTTTGGCCTTGAAGCCAGAGCCCTTGCTACAGCCACCCGCTGCTGCTGTCCTCCCGACATTTTTGCAGGGCGGCTGTTTGCCCGCCCTTCAAGACCGACTGCTTTCAGAAGCTCAAAAGTCCTTTCGTCTCTATCCTTCCTTGACCATTTTTGCAACGACATTATGAATTCGACATTCTCTTTTGCAGTCAACACAGGAATAAGATTATAAGCCTGAAAAACGAAACCTATATTCCTCATTCGAAAGTCGATAAGTTCTGATGACTTCAGCTTTGAAAGATCAATACCATCAATCAATATCTGCCCTGAGGTAGGGATATCGAGACCTCCCAGAAGATTTAAGAGAGTTGTCTTCCCGGATCCTGAAGGCCCTACTATGGCAACAAATTCTGCCTCATGAAAATCAAGAGTAATGCCATCCACGGCACGGACTTCTATTTCAGTTTCACTGTATATTTTATGTACATTTTTAATTTCAATGACTTTCATAATTGTCTTCTTTAGGTTTCTATTCTGTTCTTATTGCCTCTACCGGATTAAGCTTTAATGCTTTGCGGGCTGGATATATTGATGATATAATTCCTGTAATAACAATGAGGATCGTAGTTGTAATGAAGAACTGAGGTTCAATTGTCGGGTAGAGATGAGCAGAATATCCGAATGCCTCCATTCCTTCCGAATACTTCATCAGGTTTATCCCGTTTTTTGCCGTAACTGCAATTACAGCTTCTGCTACTGCCATTCCGGCAATACCTCCTACTATAGAAAGAAAGATAGATTCAAACATTATCATGGAGAAGATCTTCTTTCTGTTCATTCCGATTGCTGCAAGCATTCCAAGTTCTCTGGTCCGTTCCAGAACTGCCATCAACATCGTATTTACGATCCCGAATGCAAGTGCAGCAAGAATGATCACCATAAAAATTGCATATATCTGCTGCATCATATCAGCCATCATTGCGAGATCAGGCTGTATCTCTTTCCAGCTCAGAACTTCAAGGCCGGGCAAGGCTGTTCTTATCTCAGAAGTAATCTTATCAGTAAGATCATTATCTTCAATTTTTGCAATTATTCTGTGGAATCTGTTTTCTCCCATCCCTGTCAGCGTTCTCAGTTCATTTACAGGAACAAAAACCGACATTCCTTCGAACATATCATTATTCGTTCTGAAAATCCCGCAGACCCTGAAAGCTGCACCTGTCTGGTTGCTGTCAATATCAAGGAACGATAATATTATTTTCGACCCGGGACGATAGGACCATGCAGCTTCTTTTATAATCATACTATATTTCTGCCTATCTGCCTTAGTCAACAGATTTTCAAATGCTTTCGAAAATTTTTTATCTGAAATGAACCTCTGTCCGGACAGGGGTTCAAGATTTGTTATAACAGCAGATGGAACCCCCTCTGCTTCAATCTTTGAAATAGCTTCCGGAGTGAGAATATACCTGATTATATTTAATTCTTTTGCCAGTTTTTCGCCAATAAAAACAGTATTGAATTTTGTATCTGATCCAAAATAGCTTCCCGTTCCCTGAATTAATTTATCAGATAATTTGAAGATCTTCTTCTCTTTCTCCACATCAATACCATTAATCTCAACACCGGTGCTTTTAGCTGAGGTAGACGCGATCCCCCTGACTATTATCCTGCCAGTAGTTGCAACTACTCCTGATGTTTTTTCACAGACAGAAAAAACTGAAGAGGGATCCGAAATGATATTCTGAATATCACTACTGCTTCTGAAATCCTTATTATTAACCTGAATGTGGGATAACTCCTCATTTACCGCACTATCAATCCGCTGGACTACCGAACTATTGATTGCTGCCATGGTAAATACTCCCGCGAAGACCCCGATTGCCATAGCAGTAATTACAACAAGGCTTCTGGTTTTGTTCCGCCACACATTCTTCCAGGCTATTTCTATAATCATCGTTTCTGAATTTAAGCCCTAAGAGCAGTTATTACATTTATTTTTAATATTTTACGAATGCTGAAAACAATTGCAACTGAAAGTATTATGAAGACAACCACACTCTGCCACAGATAGAAAGTATCAGGAAGCATTGTCGGCATTACAGGCTCAAAACCATAATCTTCGTACATCCGTGCCATCTCCCCGGTAAACCTGAGAGGATGAAAATTGCCATAAAATACAACAGGCAGAGAGGCTATAATTCCCGCACATACGCCCAGAAACCCTATAAAAAGCATTTCAAGAGAGACTATTTTTGCAAGTTTCCATTTCTGCATCCCAACTGATACCAGCATTCCAAATTCCCTCCTTCTTTCGGCCATCATCATTAATATTGTCCCAAATACACCGAAAGCAATTACCAGATATAGTATACCTATCATTATCATCCCACTCTTATTGTCAGCATCCATCTGGTTAACGAGAAGTGCATTCATCTCCTGCCAGGTTTTTATGGCCATAGGCTCAGGCACTATTTTATTAAGCCTTTCTGCCGTCTGCAATATTGCTTCATCACTGTTGTTCTTTAATCTTATCACTGCAGATGTGGCCATTCCGGGTGCAGCATAGAGTTCCCTGGCTGCATCAATAGGCATATATACAATAATGTTGTCAATATCAGGAGCCGGTAGTTTTACAATACCACTAACAATATATTTATCTGCGGCTGTTGTCCCGTGATAACCCTGTCCCATCAAAACGATTGTATCACCTACTCCCGCTTTTAGATAAACTGAAAGGCCGTTCCCGATCACAACATAAGTTTTGTCTCCGGATGTAAGATATCCGTTTGTAAATGAGGCATGTTGCCGAATTATAGGAAGTATTGCTGATGAATCCTCTTCTGAAATACCCAAGTCAAGCATTAATCGCCCCTCGCTGGCATATGACTCATTTTTAAAAACATCCATCAGTCTTTTGGTACGATCAGGAATTGGTTCATTTTTAAGACCGTTAATAGCTTTTGGAGTCAGCCTGT
>Ga0209575_10000436_pt1 | contig 27887 bp, 21 predicted proteins | sample Medcelwee11metaG_FD_187172 | JGI IMG/M metagenome (GOLD analysis project Ga0209575, IMG submission 187172) | Freshwater pond sediment microbial communities from the University of Edinburgh, under environmental carbon perturbations - Medium... | ecosystem: Environmental > Aquatic > Freshwater >...
TTAGCTTGACCTGTCCCTCGCTCTCCTCGCCGGAGACATAGAGGACCGTTCTTCCGGGTGTTGCAAGGGCGATCTGCAGTGCGAGGGTTGATTTCCCAATTCCGGGTTCGCCGCCCATGAGTATGACGGAGCCTTTTACCATTCCCCCGCCGAGGATGCGGTCAGCCTCTCCTATCCCGGTAGTGAAACGGTCATTCTCGTTGATCTCTATCCCGGAGAGGAGCTCGGGCTTTCGCCTTGTGGCATCCCGGCTTATGCCGGCTGCAGGTGCTGTGGAGACAATCTCTTCGCGGTAGCTGTTCCATTCGCTGCAGGAAGGACAGTGACCTATCCATTTGGGTGACTCTGCGCCGCAGTTCTGGCACACATAAATACTTTTGCTCTTCGCCATGGGAAACAAGGATTATGCAACAGACAAATTTACTAAAAAGAAAAGGGATCAGATCTCTTTTTCAGCGACCACCGAGGAGAGAACCCGGCCACCCTTTTTGCCGAAGAGAGCAAAAATTGAAATGGCGCCGCCAATTGCAATGAGTACCATCTGTGACTCATGCTCGAGGGTGGCATAGGCGAGACCCTCTTCCAGGGGTATGGCGTATGCCATCAGCAGCCCCCGCGAAACTATCCAGTGATATGCACCCAGACCGCTCTGTACCGGTGCGGCCATGCCGAAGCTGCCAATGACGAGGATGAACATAGTGGCACCAAAACCGAAATCCGCAGTTGAATCCAGGCAGAGCAAGGGGAAGTATGACATGAAGAAGTAGGCAATCCATAGCAGGAGCGTCTGCAGCAGGAACTCCCACTTGCGTCGAAGGGCGACGATTGATTTCAGCCCTTCGAGAAGACCGTCTGAGAACGAATATATCCTGTGCAACAGCGGGTTGGCTGACAGTCTCTTGCGGAGCATGAAAAACATCACTGCGGCCGTTACTGAGAGGAGCAGAACGATTACAGTGATAAAGGTGGCTGATCCGAGTGACGCGGAGATCTTTCTTTCAGCCGGAATCAGGACATTTTCCGAGAGGAAACTGCCGGTGGCCGTGCCTCCGACGATAAGGGTAGCCCCAAAAATCACAAGCACTGTCAGGGTGTCTATAGTGCGTTCTACAAGCATTGTTCCCACAAGCCTGTCGAAGGGGATGTTCTCCTTTTTGCCCAGTGCGGCACACTTTGCAACCTCGCCCAGCCTGGGAAAGATCATGTTCGCAAAATAACCTGTCAGGACGGCATGATAGGCGTTGATAAGCCTGGGCTTGCTTCCCAGCGGTTCGATGAGCAGTATCCAGCGGCGGGCCCTGATAACAAAACTCAGAACCGAGAAGATCAGGGCAGGAATAAGCCACCAGTAATTCGCTTTGCGCAACACCTCCCAAAGGTCACCGAAGTCGATTCCACGGAATGACAACCATAGCATGGCTCCTGCCAGGCCCAGAAAAAGTATTGCCCTCAGTGTTTGCTTCAGACCCGCTTTCAAGTATCAGATAATTTTATTGGTGGCAGTATCAGGGAACAGTATGTGTGGCTTGAATGTCTTGGCCTCTTCCGGGGTCAGGTGTGCATATGACATGATAATTACAACATCGCCCACGCATATTTTCCTTGCTGCCGGGCCGTTGAGACATATCTCGCCGGAGCCCCTGGCACCCTTTATAACATATGTTTCCAGCCTCTCGCCGTTATTCCTGTCAAGAACATGCACCTTCTCATGTTCAACCAGGCCTGCGGCATCAATAAGGTCTTCATCGATTGTCACGCTGCCCACGTAATTCAGATCCGCACCGGTGACGGTGACATTATGTATCTTCGATTTGAGTATCTCTATTGTCATTTTATTGCTTCAATAATGCATTCTTCGGGTGCAAAGATAAATAACCTTTCATTTACAACAATCCGACTTCGACATTGTCTATAAGCCTGACCTCTCCGGCCCAGAGGGCGATGCATCCGTAATATCTCTTATCAGGTGACATTTCAATCCTTGATCTCACCGGTGCCAGAGATCTCTCATCAACGATCTCGAAATACTCAAGCCTGAAGTCGGGTATCATGTTGATGCGATCAGCCACGAATTCCTTTATCTCATGTATCTCATAGTCATTGATCATTGCTGCTGCCGCGATGAGGGTTCTGAAGATCTCTCCGGCCCTCTCGCGGTGATGCACCAGCAGTCTCCGGTTACGGCTGCTCATTGCGAGGCCGTCCTTCTCCCTTACGATGGGGCATGCGATGATCTCTGTCTTCTGATAATCACGCCGTGCCAGCTCCCTTATGATGGCGAGCTGCTGGAAATCCTTCTGCCCGAAGAATGCGCATGACGGCCTGATTATGTCAAACAGCTTTGATACAACCTGGGCCACGCCGTTGAAGTGACCGGGTCTGTGTTCTCCCTCCATCACCCTTTCGAGTTCACCGAAGTTGAACTGACGTGTGTCGGGCTCAGGGTATATCTCTTCAACTGAAGGAACGAACACAAAGTCGTTTTCCCTCAGATGGTCTGAAAGAAGCTTCAGGTCGGCATCAAGGGTCCTTGGGTATTTGACCAGGTCATTCGGATCATTGAACTGGGTGGGATTCACGAAGATGCTCACGGCAGCCATGCGGCAGCTGTTCACAGCTTTCTCAACCAGCGAGATATGACCTTCGTGCAGTGCCCCCATTGTGGGCACGAAACCGGGACTTCGCAGGACACAAACCCTGTAGTGCTCCCTGACCTCCTTGGCTGTTGTCAGTACTTTCATCTCATTGACTTTTAAGAGAAGACCGGATCATCATCAGGACTGATGAATGTCCGGTACTGCAAAATAACACCATTTTGTCAGTAACCCGTTGTATTTAAGCTTGGAAATTAATTCCTTTTTTTTTATTATCTTTGCACTTTCAATTAATATCTAGGTTTATCGGGAGGTTTTCATGGAGAGCAGAAGGGTATTGTTTGTTTCACAGGAGATCATGCCTTATCTTGGTGAGACAAAGCTTTCAAAGATCAGCCGTGATCTGCCGCAGGGCATACAGGAAAGGGGAAAGGAGATCCGGACATTCATGCCCCGGTACGGTTCAATCAACGAAAGAAGAAACCAGCTTCATGAGGTCATCCGTCTTTCCGGGATGAATCTTATAATTGATGACACCGATCATCCCCTGATAATCAAGGTAGCCTCGATACAGTCTGCCCGGATGCAGGTCTACTTCATTGATAACGACGATTATTTTCACCGCAAGCACACCGTTGCCGACGCCTCCGGCAATGAGTACGAAGACAACGATGAGAGGGCTATTTTCTTTGCCCGAGGGGTCATTGAGACTGTGAGAAAACTGCGCTGGAGTCCTGACATAGTACACTGCCACGGATGGCTCGCCTCACTGGTGCCTCTCTACCTGCGGAAACTCTACGCTGATGACCCGGTATTCAGTAAGGTCAAAACAGTATATTCGGTTTACAATAACGGTTTCAAAAAGCCGTTAAAATCTTCACTGTCCGATAAACTCGGGGCTGACGGGATAGAAGCCGGCGCTCTGGGTGCCATAAAGAAAGGCGCGGACTTTCTCAACCTGACAACACTGGCCGCCGAAAATTCCGATGGCATAATTTTTGGGTGCGAGAAACTGGACGAAGAGGTGAAGAAAAAGATCAAAGCCATGGGAAAGCCTCTTCTTGAGTACCAGGGAGAGGAGAATTATATAGATGCATACAATGATTTTTATGACAAGCTCCTTCTTGAAACTTCAAAATAAAAACAACAGTGCTTCCCTCAGGGGAATGCCGGCAATCATATTTTCACTCCTCATACCGATCCTCGCAGCACTGGCTTCCTGCTCCCAGGATCCGGCCAAGATCGGTTTGGGACTGCTGCCGGGCAGCGACTTTATCGAGATAAAGTCAACCGATACAATCGGCATCAGGGCTTACACAATGTACAACGAGCTGTCCATGACAAGCGACAGCACCAGGATGATTGCCGGATCACTCTATGATGAGTATTTCGGTTCCACAAACTGCGACTTCGTGACCCAGCTCAGGGTGATGAGCCCATGGCCTGCAAAACCCTTCGTGGTTGACTCGGTACTGCTTACATTCATCCCGTCGAAAGTCTCCGGCGATGACTCCACAACAATCAACTACGTTTACCTTTGCGAAACCGGAACGGAGATCACTGACACAACCGACTTCTATTCAGGACAGAATCCCGACACGATTCTGTTTCTTGGCAAGTACAAACTGCCTGATATGACGGCTGGCAAGACAGTATCTCTCAGGCTCAATAAGTGGGTTGGAGAACACCTTCTCAGGGATACAACCAAATTTTACCCGGCATCCGAGTTCTACAAAGACTATTTCAGAGGACTTTACTTCGCAATCAAGCAAGGTGAAGACCCCGTAAAGGGAGAGACAAACCCCGTCCTTCTGGAAATGGACGCATCCAAGGATGTAAGCATTGACCCGCTCGGGCTAACCGTCTTCTATCATTCTGACACCCTGAAGTATAATTACTCTTTTGTTGCCACTCACAGGGCTGTGAACTACAACAGGTTCACGCATGACCGCTCAACTGCTGACCCTGCCAAACAGATAAACCATGTCAATGACGGGGTAGCTGACACTGCCGTCTTCCTTCAGACATACATGGGTGTCTACGTTAAGCTTGCCATGCCTTCGCTTGAAGCATGGAAAGACGTTGAAAACCTCGCTGTCAACAAGGCCAGAATCATAGCACCGGTGCATATTGACGGGGTAAAATACCTTGAAAAAAACATGCCCCAGCGGATATACGTACGCTACCGTAACAGTGAAAACCAGGAACTGCCCATACCGGACCTGATTCATGACGTCACATTCATGGATGGCACCTACTACACTGAAAAAGACAGCTACATCTTCAACATAACCTCATTTGTCCAGAAATACCTCAATGGAGAGATCGACGAGCCAATAGTGGAATTCTTCTTTCCTCTCTCAGCTGTTCAAAACGTAATCTTCAAGGCCAATACGAACGACCCTGCTTTTAAACTGGAGTTTGCGTATACCATATTTTGATTACTAACATTAAAGTTTTTTTATGTGTGGAATTGTAGGATACATAGGCTCACGTCCTGCCCGTGATATAGTTATCAATGGGCTTAAGAGGCTGGAATACAGGGGTTATGACTCTGCGGGAATAGCCATCAGCAATGGCGAGAGGACGGAAATCTTCAAGTGTGCGGGCAGGGTCCGTGACCTTGAGGAGATGGTCAGGAGCAAGGATTTCGACGGCTCCATTGCAATGGGGCATACACGCTGGGCCACCCACGGTGAACCCAACGAGATCAACGCCCACCCGCAGGTATCATACCGGGGTCATTTCATAGTGGTGCACAACGGTATCATTGAAAACTATTCACGGATCAAGAAACATCTCGAGAGCCGTGATGTTAAGTTCACCAGCCAGACTGACACGGAGGTTCTGGCCAACCTCATGGAGCACCTTTACCTGGAGGGAGATCTCTCAGCCGAACAGGCAATCATTATGGCGCTGAACAAGGTAGAGGGCACCTACGGTATTGCCGTCTACTGCCGTAACGAGCCGGGTAAGCTCTTTGCCGCGAGACTCGGATCACCCCTGGTGATCGGGGTGGGTGACGGTGAGAACTTCATAGCCTCCGACGCAACTCCAATAGTTGAACATACACAGAGGGTGATCTACCTCAATGACGATGACCTTGCTGTCATCAGGAAGGATGAGATGGTTCTCAAGGCCATCAGGAACAAGAGGGTGGAGCCCGAGGTGAAGGAGGTTGACCTGAAGCTTGGAGAGATTGACAAGGAGGGTTTCCCGCACTTCATGCTCAAGGAGATATTCGAACAGCCAAGGGCCATTCATGACACTTTCAGGGGCAGGATACTGCCGAACCAGGCAGGACTGATGCTCGGGGGGCTTCACAATGTGTTTGACACCTTCTCATCCGCTGACAGGATTCTGATAGTTGCTTGCGGCACTTCGTGGCATGCCGGCCTTGTAGGAGAATACATAATCGAGGAGTACTGCCGTATACCTGTGGAAGTGGAGTATGCTTCGGAGTTCAGGTACCGTGATCCGGTCATCAAGAAGGGCGACATCGTGCTGGCTATCAGCCAGAGCGGTGAGACCGCCGACACACTGGCTGCAATACGTCTTGCCAAGGAAAGAGGAGCGATGGTGCTTGGCATCTGCAACGTGGTTGGGTCTTCAATTTCAAGGGAGACAAACGCCGGAGTCTTCACTCATGCAGGACCGGAGATTGGCGTCGCATCGACAAAGGCCTTTACAACCCAGGTGGTGACACTTGCAATGATCGCCTTTGAGATAGGTTACAGGAAGGGGCTGCTAGATGAGGCACGATACCGCTCACTGATCGGTGAGCTGACTTCGCTTCCGGGGAAACTGGAGCAGGCGCTTAAGGTGAATGACCAGGCCCTCGCCCTGGCGAAGATTTACAAGGACTCAACAAACGCCCTCTACCTGGGAAGGGGACTGCTCTATCCGGTGGCGCTGGAGGGTGCGCTCAAACTCAAGGAGATATCCTACATCCACGCCGAGGGCTACCCTGCCGCCGAAATGAAACACGGGCCGATAGCCCTCATTGACGAACACATGCCTGTTGTGGTTGTGGCCACGAAGGAGAACTCCTATGACAAGATCGTTAGCAATATACAGGAGGTTAAGGCACGCAAGGGACAGATCATAGCCATTGTCACGGAGGGAGACCAGGTGATAGGCCAGATGGCTGACCATGTGATGGAGGTGCCGGATACAATTCCCGTCTTCGCGCCGGTGCTTGCAGTGATACCGCTGCAACTGCTCTCATATCATATCGCAGTCCTTCGCGGATGCGATGTTGACCAGCCGAGGAACCTCGCTAAATCAGTCACTGTCGAATAACTAAAAAAGAGCGCTATGGCTGACGGTTACAGAGGTTTGAGTATCGGAGAGATCCGAGGTCTTGAGGCAGCAGGCTGCAGGAGCAACTCATGGGAGAGCGTCTTTGTCAAGGACCCGTTCAATGCAGAGAGGATACAGAATGTTACATTCTCCGGCATTGTGAAGCTTGGTTTCTTCAACGGGGTTGCCCGCGAGAGGTGCGGCCTGCCACTGATGCACGGTATCAGGAACGCCCATATACACAACTGCACTATTGCCGACAATGTCACAATTACTGACATCACAGGCTTCATTGCCAACTATGACATCGGCGAGGGTGTTGTAATAAGAAACTGCGGGCACATATCCACCGAGGGCCGGACATCTTTCGGCAACGGCACGCGCGTGGCAGTCCTCAACGAAACAGGGGGCAGGGAGGTGCCGATATGGGACCGCCTTACATCACATATGGCTTATATAATCACCCTCTACAGGCACAGGCCTGCCGCCATCGAGGTGATAGAAAAACTGATAGACGAATACACCGAAAGCGTCAAGTCTGACCGCGGCGAGATAGGCTCCGGGTCATATATCGCCGGTTGCGGCACAATCAAGAATGTAAGGATTGGCCACGGGGCAGTAATAGAGGATGTCTCCAGGCTTGCTGAGGGATCGGTCAACAGCTCCTACAAGGACCCGGTATTCATCGGTAACGATGTGATAATGGATCACTTCATCATCTGCTCAGGGTCGAAAGTCAATGACGCTGCCGTGATAGACAAGTGCTTCATAGGGCAGGGATGCACCCTCTCGAAACAGTACTCCGCCGAGAATTCGCTGTTCTTCTCCAACTGCGGGGGATACCATGGCGAGGCATGTTCAATTTTTGCCGGCCCGTATACCGTAACACACCACAAGTCAACACTGCTCATCGCCGGCATCTTCTCCTTCATGAACGCCGGCAGCGGCTCCAACCAGAGCAACCATATGTACAAGCTGGGGCCGATACACCAGGGGATCATGGAGAGAGGTTCGAAGACAACCTCTGACTCATACGTTCTGTGGCCCTCCCGGATTGGGCCCTTCACACTGGTTGTGGGCCGTCATTACCATAATGTTGACACCACCCAGTTCCCGTTTTCATACCTCACTGAGGTCAGTTATGAATCTCAGCTTATTCCGGGAATTAACCTCCGTTCCGTTGGAACCATCCGTGACGCCCAGAAGTGGCCAAAGCGTGATAACCGCAAGGACCCGAAGAAGCTTGACCAGATAAACTACAATCTCCTCAGCCCCTTTACTGTCGGCAAGATGATGAAGGGCAGGGAGTTGCTCCGGAAGCTTCTGCTTGAGAACCCCGGCAAACCCCTTATTATGTTTGACAGGATGAGCATGAAGGCCTCCGCTGCAGAGAGAGGTATAAGCCTGTACCAGATGGGGATTGACAAGTTCATAGGCAACTCGCTGATCAAGAGGCTTGAAGGTGGTGAGCTCATGACGGATGCAGATATCCGCGCAAGGATGAAGCCCGGAAGTGACAAGGGTACCGGAGACTGGATCGACATGTCAGGCCTTATCACCCCGCTGAGTTCAATTGAAGATCTGCTTGTATCTATAGAGAAGCGCGAGATGAAGAGCGCCGATGCAATCAACAGGCACTTTGAGTCCATTCACAAGCACTATTATGACCTTGAGTGGAACTGGGTCTATGACCGTCTGCCGGCAGAGACCGGGAAGCCCAATGATGAGCTGACGGCTGCCGATATAATTGCAATGGTGGAGCGGTGGAAGAAGAGTGTAGTCGACCTTGACAGAATGCTTTATGAGGACGCACGCAAGGAGTTCACCCTGTCGTCAATGACCGGCTTCGGCATTGACGGTGATGATGAGGTGAAGAAGCGCGATTTTGAGCAGGTGAGGGGCGACTTTGAAAAGAACAGCGTCGTTCTGGCTATACTTGATCACATCAAGGTAAAGACGGAGCTGGGGGATGAGTTGATAAAACGTCTGAAGGTCTGAAGGTCTGAAGGTCTCTCGCTTCGCTCCGTCCTGCGGTCCTGCAGTCCTGCGGTCTTGCAGTCTTGCGGTCCTGCGGTCTTACAGTCGGGCTGACTGGAGACTCTGGAGACTGCTGACTGCCGACTGCCTAATGCCTAATGCCTATTGCCCGAACTGACTGCTGACTGCCAACTGCCAATTGCCTAATGCCTAATGCCTATTGCCCGAACTGACTGCTGACTGCCGACTGCCAACTGCCAACTATCTCTGCCCGTACATTTTCTCGTAATACTTCGAATAGTCTCCCGAAATAATTGCTGTCAGCCATTTCTCATTTGCCAGGTACCATTCAACCGTCATTTCCAGTCCCTGTTCAAAGGTGACTGAGGGTCTCCACCCAAGCTCCTTCTGCAGCTTGCTGCTGTCAATTGCATATCGCAGGTCATGACCTGCCCTGTCAGTGACAAAAGTGATCAGCCTTTCGGAAGTGCCGGCAGCTCTGCCCAGCTTACGGTCCATGATCCGGCACATCAACCGTACGAGATCGATGTTCATCCACTCATTGTCGCCCCCGACATTATATGTTTCACCGGGGTTACCCTTATGGAAAATCACATCGATGGCTGACGCATGATCCTCAACATAAAGCCAGTCGCGGATATTCTCTCCCTTCCCGTAGACGGGAATTGGCTTCATGCTTTTTATGTTATTTATTGTCAGAGGTATGAGCTTCTCCGGAAACTGGTTCGGACCGTAATTGTTGGAGCAGTTAGAGATCACGAAGGGCAGCTTGTACGTGTTGCCGAATGCCCTCACCATGTGATCAGAGCTTGCCTTGGATGCCGAATACGGACTCCTCGGATCATAAGGCGTCTGTTCGGTGAAGAAGCCGCCGTGCTCCAGAGAGCCGTATACCTCATCGGTGGAGATGTGGTAGAACAGTTTTGGGGCATCTGATTCCGGTTTGACATCACGGAACGCAGCCAGCAGGTTGACCGTACCGAGGATGTTCGTAAGTATGAACTCGTCAGGGGAGGTTATTGACCTGTCAACGTGTGATTCGGCTGCGAGGTGTATGACCCCGTCAAACCTGAACTCATCGAACAGGGCTGCAACGGCCTTCTTGTCAACGATGTCCACCTTCCGGAACTTGTAGTTCGGATCCCTGTCAATGTCAGTCAGGTTACCGAGGTTCCCGGCATAGGTGAGGTTGTCTGCGTTCACTACAGAATAGTCGGGGTACTTTTTCAGGAAACGCCTGACTACATGTGATCCGATAAAGCCGGCTCCGCCGGTGATGAGTATGGTTCTTTTCATGATTCCCTGTTTTTCAGCCTGTTTTCCCAGCGCCATGCAGTCTCCATGGCCTCCTCGATGCTTATCTCCGTCTTCCAGCCAAGTTCCCTGTTGGCAAGGGAGGGATCAGCCCATATCTTTTCAATGTCGCCTGCCCTGCGGCCGGTTACAGTATATTTCAGCTTCACCCCGCTGGCCTTCTCAAAGGCTGCAATAGCCTCAAGCACCGTTACCCCTTTGCCCATGCCAAGGTTGAATACCTCATAGCAGGCTTTATTTTCACCGTCCAGCAGCCTCCGCAGCGCCTTAACGTGTGCCTTTGCCAGGTCAACTACATGGAGGTAGTCGCGTATGCATGAACCGTCGGGAGTATCATAATCGGTTCCAAAAACCTTAAGTTCATCCCTGAGCCCTATTGCTGTCTGGGTGATGTATGGCACCAGGTTCTCAGGCACGCCCCGTGGCAACTCCCCTATAAAAGCAGTAGGATGAGCCCCTATGGGATTAAAGTACCTCAGTGACACTGCTTTCTGTGATTGCCTTGACGCCATTGTGTCACGTATGATGACCTCTCCCGCCTGCTTTGTGTAGCCATACGGCGAAGCAGCTTCCTTCACCGGCGAAGCTTCTGTCACCGGCAGGTTGTCAGGCTGTCCGTAAACTGTGCACGAAGATGAGAAGACAAGCGCCGGAGTGTTGTGGAACTCCATCATCTCAAGCAGGTTAATCAGCGAGACAAAATTGTTTCGGTAGTAATCGAGCGGTTTCCTGACCGACTCACCCACGGCTTTGTATGCCGCGAAATGAATGATTGCATCCACCTTCCCCTCAGCCCTGAAGACCTCGTCAAGCTTCTGTCTGTCACAGATGTCATAATCATAAAACTTCGGCTTGATCCCCGTTATGGAACGGATTCCTTCAAGTACAGAGAGATCAGAGTTGTACAGGTTGTCAATGATTACAACATCAAATCCGCCGGTTATCAGTTCAACGGCAGTATGTGATCCGATATAGCCTGTGCCTCCCGTTACAATTATCTTCCTGCCCATCACAGACTCCAGTAGGTCAGCCACTTCATCCTGTTCCTGAAGAGGCCCTTAAGGTCCACCAGGATCCCTTTCTCATTGAGCAGTTCAAGGAAGTGTTTCTCTTCGAGGTCACGGTACTCCTTATGAGCCACCGCAACTATTATGGCGTCATACTTTCCTTCGGGCTGCTTCTTCAGGTCGATGCCGTATTCGTGCTTCACCTCATCGTGCGATGCACCCGGGTCAATCACATCAACCTCCACTCCGAAGTCGCGCAGCTCGTTGACCACGTCAATCACCTTCGAGTTACGGATATCTGTGACATCCTCCTTGAAAGTCATGCCCATAACAAGCACCCTGGATCTGTCGGGACTCTTATGAGCCGCGATGAGCTTCTTCACAGTCTCCTTGCCGGCGTAGGCTCCCATGCTGTCATTGGTGAACCGGCCTGAGTCTATCATCTGAGGATGGTATCCCATGGCCTTGGCCTTGTATGAGAGGTAATAGGGATCGACACCGATACAGTGACCGCCGACAAGACCGGGGTAGAACTTCAGGAAGTTCCATTTTGTTCCTGCAGCTTCCAGCACCTCGTATGTATTGATTCCCATACGGTTGAAGATGATGGAGAGCTCGTTCATGAAGGCGATGTTTATGTCGCGCTGCGTGTTTTCAATAATTTTGGCAGCCTCTGCCACTTTTATTGATGAGGCGCGGTGCACACCTGCGCCTATTATCATCTCATAGGTTTTTGCAATGTTTTCAGCTGATTCGGCATCGCAGCCGCTAGTCACCTTGACGATCTTGGTCAGGGTGTGGTTTTTGTCTCCCGGGTTGATACGCTCGGGTGAGAATCCCACCTTGAAATCCTCCGGGCATTTCAGTCCGGAATATCTCTCAAGAACCGGGATGCACTCCTCTTCGGTGCAGCCAGGATAAACGGTTGATTCGTAAACAACATAATCGCCCTTCTTGAGGATGCGTCCCACCGTCTCTGAAGCCTTCAGTACGGGTTCAAGGTCAGGCAGGTTATGCCTTGTCACCGGGGTTGGCACGGCGATTATATGAAATGATGCCTCGCGCAGATCTGACGGATCGGCGGTATATTTAATATCCGTTCCGGCAAATGCCTCATGGTCAAGCTCATTACTGGGGTCAATCCCCTTTTTCATCAGCTCAACACGGTCAGGTCTGATGTCAAAACCAACCACGCCGATTTTTCTGGCAAATTCGAGGGCAATCGGAAGACCTACATATCCGAGGCCAATGAGGGAGAGTTTTGTCTCCCTGTTTAAAAGTCTGTTGTACATAATCATTTTTTTATGAGGGGGTGATATTCTCCTGTCAGCACCGAGAGTGCTGAATTTCTTATCTGGTATACTGTTTCGATGCTCTGTCGGGCATCTTCAACGCCGTAACCGTTGCCTTTGAGGATCTCACGGTAGGTTACGGTGTGGAGGTCGGTGAATCCTTCTGAGAATTCAAGCTCCTCTCCGTCAACTGTGATATTTCTGTATGTCCTCTTTCCCTTCTCCTTCACGGGTGCAGGGAGGTCATTGACATCGATGCTAAGGAACCATCTGACCCGGGCGTTTTCGAGCTCAAGATATCCTGAGGCTTTGTCGCGCTGGAGCAGATGCACCCTGTTTGATACAACCGGTCCGAAGATCCAGCCCAGCATGTCAAAGAAGTGGACGCCGATGTTGGTTGCTATGCCGCCCGACTTGTTCACATCGCCTTTCCATGAGATGTGGTACCAGTTTCCGCGGCTGGTGATGTATGTGAGGTCTATGTCGTGCTTCTTGCCGGCTGGAGCGTTCCTGATTTTTTCACGCAGCTCCATAATAACCGGGTGGTACCTGAGTTGCAGGATGTTGAAAATCCTGTGCCCGGTCTCTTTTTCGATCTCCTGAAGTGCATCGATGTTCCACGGGTTGAGCACCACCGGTTTCTCGCAGATGGCGTCGGCCTGATGGCGCAGGGCGAAGCGGATGTGGGAGTCATGCAGGTAGTTTGGGGAGCAGATGCTCACGTAATCGAGCTGCACGCCGCCTCTCTTGAGCTTATCGACATGCCTGTCAAACCTCTCGAACTCAACGAAGAAGTCGCTCTCCGGAAAATAGCTGTCGAGCTTCCCGACGCAGTCGAATTTATCGAGGCTTGCCAGCAGGTGGTTACCGGTGTCTTTAATGGCCTTAAGGTGACGGTCGGCAATATAGCCGGCTATGCCTATGAGACCGAAGTTCTTAGGTGTATTATTCATGAAACTTATTTTACAAAGGCATAAATCTGTTAAATAATTTTTTTCACCTCCCCGTCGGAAAGCCTGTATTTCTGGCCACTCTCAGGGCAGACGGCGATTCCTCCGTCATCGAAGGTGAGCTTGTGTCCGTATTCGGAAACCCATCCTGTCTGCCTTGCGGGGTTACCCACCACGAGGGCAAACGGTTTCACCGGCCTGGTTATAACCGCCCCTGCGCCGATGAGGGCGTATTCGCCTATCTCATTGCCGCACACTATTGTGGCGTTGGCGCCGACAGAGGCTCCGCGTCTGACCAGTGTGGTGACGTACTGGTCGCGCCTGATAATGGCGCTGCGCGGGTTTGTTATGTTTGTAAAAACCATCGACGGTCCGAGGAATACATCGTCCTCACATATAACTCCTGTATATATGGATACATTGTTCTGTACCTTGACATTATTTCCGAGGATTACACCCGGTGAGACAACCACATTCTGGCCCAGGTTACATCGTTCGCCGATGACCGCATCCTTCATGACGTGGCTGAAATGCCATATCTTTGTTCCGCGGCCGAGGGTACATCCTTCGTCAATGACCGCAGTCTCGTGTGCATAGTATTCTTTCTCCATCTTTTTTCAGTTGAATTTCGACCTGATGCAGCCTGTGATGTAGGCAAGCTGCTCATCGTCCATCTCGGTGTGCATGGGCAGTGAGAGCACTTCGCCGGAGAGGCGCGTTGTCACCGGGAAGTCGTCAGGCAGGTAACCCAGGTGGAGGTATGCTTTCTGCAGATGAAGCGGCACCGGGTAGTAGATCATTGCCGGTATCCCTTCGTTCTCAAGGCATTCCCTCAGGTTGTTGCGCTTTTCCCCGTCGATCCTGAGCGTGTACTGGTGGAATATGTGTGTTGAGGCCGGGAATCGCTCCGGGACAGTGATTCCGGGAAGCCCCGACAGCTCCCTGTCATAGATGGCTGCGGCGTTCCTGCGCAGCTCGTTGAATTCGTCGAGGTGACGCAGCTTGACCCTGAGGATGGCTGCCTGGATAGTATCGAGGCGGGAGTTGACCCCTATCGTGTCATGATAGTACCTCACCTTCATGCCGTGGTTTGTAATACTCCTGAGGAGGGCAGCCAGGTCGTCGTCGTCAGTGAAGAGCGCCCCGCCGTCTCCGTAACAGCCAAGGTTCTTCGAAGGGAAGAACGAGGTACAGCCGATTGTGCCCATCGTGCCTGCCTTCTTCTCGGTGCCGTCGCTGAAACGATATACGGCTCCGGTTGCCTGGGCCACATCCTCGATAATATGTATGCCGTGTTCCCTTGCAAGTAACTGTATGGGCTCCATGTCAGCGCACTGCCCGAAAAGATGCACAGGCACAATTGCCCTGGTGCGTGGGGTGATGGCTTTACGGATGGCATCAACGCTTATGTTGAACGTACCCGGATCGGGCTCAACGAGCACCGTTTTAAGGCCGAGAAGCTCAATGACCTCCACTGTTGCAATGAAGGTGAAGTTGGTGGTTATCACCTCATCACCGGCCTTGAGTCCCAGCGCCATCATTGCTATCTGTAATGCATCGGTGCCATTGGCGCAGGAGATTACATGGCGTATACCGAGGTAACGCTGAAGCTCCTCCTCGAAGAGCCGCACGTCAGGACCCTTGATGAAGGCGGTGGAGTTTATAACTCCTGCCACAGCATTGTCAATATCAGCTTTCAGCCTCTCATACTGTGACCGGAGGTCAACCATCTCTATCTTTTTCATCTGCAGTGCGATCTCTTGAAAGCGAAGATAGTGGATTTTATTTAACCCTTTTTCGGGAGGAGAACTCAGGTTTCTTTTTTATCTTTGTTCATTATTTCCTATACATGGCGAGGGATATCAGCGGACAGATAAGGGAGCTTCTTTTCAGGCATGACTGTGTCATTGTCCCTGGCTTTGGTGCGTTCATCGGGAACTATTTTCCTGCCCGCACTGACCGGAAAGAGGGACTCTTCGAGCCTCCTTCGAGGAAGATAACCTTCAACCGTCACCTTACAGGGAACGACGGCCTTCTGATAGGTCATATCTCTTCAGTTATGGCTGTCGGGTATGCCGGTGCCCGTGAGATTGTCAGTGAATGGTCTGAAGATCTGAGAAGAAGGATAATGGCCGACAGACCGGTGACGATTGACCTTCTTGGAACCTTCACACTCAACTATGAGAGAGCGATAATCTTTGAACCCGATCTGACAGTCAATTACCTTCTCTCATCCTACGGTCTCAGTGCCTATTACCGTCAGCCGGTCAGCGGATTTGACGTAAGGAAGAAGGCTCTTGAGAAACGTCACGAGCATGCCGTGAGCCAGCCGACGATGAGAAGCCTGCTTGCCAGGGCCGCTGTGATAGGCCCTATACTGATCGCCCTTGCGTTGGTGCCGTTCAATGACCGCATCTTCAAAAGCAATGTGGAAGAGTCCAATCTTAACCCCCTTGCAAGGGCTGAGCTTGAGTTCAACCGCGAACAGATAGACGCAGAAAAGACCGCAATCGTGACTGTGGTTGTACCTGATACAGTTCGGGTACAGGTTCCTGCCGCCACGACTACCGTTCCGGCACAGGTTCCTGCCGACCCGTCTGCCAGGCCTGCACAGGTTCCTGCCGCCTCGGCTGCCAGGCCTGCACAGACACCTGTCAGAAGAACTCCGGCAGTGGTTGTTGAGGAGTACAGGTATATGATTATCATTGGCAGCTTCCAGGGTGAGGAGAATGCCCTGACAATGGTTGAAGCGCTTCGCAAACAGGGATTTGACCCTGAGGTTGCAGGCGGACCTGACGGCTATCTGCGCGTCAGCGCCCAGTCGTTCCCGACGCTTGACCAGGCCAAGGTGGTTCTTGAGAAGCTGCGTAAGGAATATTCAGGCGCCTGGGTATATAAGAGCAGGTAGTCTCCAGTCGGCAGTCGGCAGTTGGCAATCGGCAGTCTGCAGTCAGTTCAGGCAATAGGCAATAGGCAATAGGCAGTAGTGGAGGGTTCGGGTATTAGTCTCCAGTCGGCAGTCGGTAGTCAGCAGTCTCCAGAGTCTCCAGTCAGCCCGACCGCATGACCGCAAGACCGCAAGACCGCAAGACCGCAATACTGCATAACTGCAAGACCGCAAGACCGCAAGACAGAGCGAAGCGACAGACCCTCAGACCCTCAGACCCTCAGACTTTCAGACTTACTTGACGGGGCTTCCGTTCTTGATTTTCTTCTCAGGAGAAACAAATACAAGTTTTCCGTTCTCATCCTCAGCCAGCAGTACCATACCCTTCGACTCAATCCCCTTGATGCTGCGGGGAGCCAGGTTGACAATCACCGATATGCTTTTGCCGGGAAGCTCTTCCGCGGTGAAGTGCTCAGCAATGCCCGAGACAATTGTACGCACATCGATGCCCGTATCCACCTTAAGCTTTATGAGCTTGGTCGTTTTGGCCACCTTTTCCGCCTCGAGAATAGTGGCGGTGCGTATATCCATTCTTGTGAACTCCTCGAATGAGACATCTTCATTCTGCGGCAGGGCAGAAGCAACTGCATTCTCGTTTGCCTTTTTGGTATCAAGCAGTTTCTGAATCTGCTTCCCGATCTCCGCATCCTCAACCTTGGTGAACATGAGTTCTCCTGATGATACTGCATGCCCCGGTGCCAGGAGATCTGATCTGCCGGCGGCATCCCAATTCAGGCCGGTGATGCCAAGCCATCCCCTGAGCTTATCCATCGAGAATGGCAGGAAGGGCTCGAGCAGAATCGCCAGGTTCGCCGTGATCTGCAGGGAGACGTACATTATCGTCTTTACCCGTTCCGGGTCGGTCTTTACAACCTTCCAGGGCTCAGTGTCAGCAAGGTACTTGTTCCCCAGACGGGCCAGGTTCATGGCTTCGGCCAATGCCTGCCTGAACCGGAAAGCTTCCAGGTTGCTCTCCACGTTTTCCCGGCAGGACATGATCGACTTCACAGTATCGTTGTCATATTCAGTCATGACGCCCGGAGAGGGGACCACACCCTTGTAATAGTTCGAGGTAAGCACCAGGGTGCGGTTGATGAAGTTGCCAAGGATAGCAACCAGTTCGTTGTTGTTGCGTGCCTGGAAATCCTTCCATGTAAAGTCGTTATCCTTCGTCTCCGGCGCCGTGGCGCAGAGTGCATAGCGAAGCGAGTCCTGCTTGCCGGGGAAATCCTCAAGGTATTCGTGGAGCCATACCGCCCAGTTCCTCGATGTGGATATCTTTTCGTTTTCGAGGTTAAGGAATTCGTTTGCAGGCACGTTGTCGGGAAGGATATAGCTTCCCTCTGCCTTGAGCATTGCGGGGAAGATGATGCAATGAAATACAATGTTGTCCTTGCCGATGAAGTGGATCATGCGGGTCTCGGGATCCTTCCAGTACTTCTCCCAGTCGGGGGTCAGCTCCCGGGTTGCTGAAATATATCCAATAGGTGCGTCAAACCAGACATACAACACCTTTCCTTCTGCCCCTTCGACAGGTACGGGAACTCCCCAGTCCAGATCACGGCTCACTGCCCTGGGCTGGAGTCCCTGGTCGAGCCACGACTTGCACTGGCCGTAGACATTTGTCTTCCACTCGGTGTGATCTTCGAGGATCCATTTCCTGATCCATGGTTCATATTTGTCGAGCGGCAGGTACCAGTGGAGCGTATCACGCATCACAGGGGCGCTGCCACTGATTGTAGAGCGGGGGTTGATGAGATCGGTGGCACTGAGAGATGTACCGCATTTCTCGCACTGGTCGCCGTATGCATTTTCGTTTGCACAGTGAGGGCAAGTGCCGGTTATATAACGGTCGGCAAGGAAACAGCCGGCCTCCTCGTCGTAATACTGGCTGGCGGTCTTCTCAATGAATTCGCCCTGGTCGTACAGCTTGCGGAAGAACTGCGAGGCAGTCTCGTAATGTATCTTGTTGGAGGTGCGTGAGTAGATGTCAAAGGAGATGCCGAAGTCGGCGAATGCCTTCTTGTTCAGCTCATGGTAACGGTCAACCACCTCCTGGGGGGTGATACCCTCCTTTCTGGCCTTGAGCGTGATTGGAACGCCGTGCTCATCCGAACCGCAGATGGAGATGACGTCCTCGCCGCGCATCCTGAGATAGCGTGTGTAGATGTCTGACGGTACGTAAACCCCGGCAAGATGTCCTATATGAATAGGCCCGTTTGCATACGGAAGGGCTGATGTGACAAGATGGCGCTTGAACTTCTTCATCTGTGAAAGTCGATTGCTGATTTATAACCCGGCAAAGATAATGATTTTCAAAAAGCGCCGGGAGGCCTGCTACTCAACATGCCCGAAGGCTGCAAGCACATCGTGCATGTAGGTGCGCGATACCGGTACTGTAGCTGGCGGGATGCAGTCGAGCTCCAGAAGCAATCCGTCCTTCTCCCTTCGTATCAGCTTGACCTTTTCAACGTTGACGAGCCATGAACGGTGGCAGCGTACTATCGTCTCCTCCTTCAGCTCCTCCTCAAGGGCTCGCAGTGTTTTACGCAGCATGAACCTGTTCAGCCTCTCCTGCCCCTGGTAGCAGACTGTCACGTAGTTGTCACTTCCTTGTACTGTAAGAAGGTCAGAATGCTTAAGTGACATCCTCAACACTCCCTTTTCATCACTGAGGTGAATCATGGGGTGCTGCCCTCCCGGTTCGGGCTGTTCCATGATACCTGATAGCTTCATCTTGCTGTCGCGCCATGAAAACCAGAGCCACAGGATTAAGTATGGCAGCAGAAGCGTCAGCGAGGTGTTCTGCACGGACCTTGACAGTAGCTCCGTGAAGGGTCGCTCGTCATTCAGGATAACGGTCTCGAAAAGGGTGAAGAAAAGGGCCATGGCAAGTATTTCCGCCGCCACCCATATAAGGTAATGCCAGATCTTCAGGAAACCGCCACGTCTGACGAACTGATACATTATTATCCGGCTGACGGCTACTACGAGCACGCCGGCAAGGATCACCCCGCTTGCATATAGAAGGAGGGTTGGCCTGGAGACATCAAACCAGGTGGCTACTCCGAACGGAGTGTAGAGGTTAAGGAACAGTAACGCAAAGCCGGCAGTGAAGAATATAGTGGTTACAATATTCCCCTTCTCGGTCAGATATACCGGAAGCCTTTTGCTCAGATCGATGTTCATTGCATAAACTGTCAATACAAAAGTAACACTTTTACCGACCTGCCGTTTTCCGGCAATAAACAGCCCTGAAGTTTCACCCCTTCACGGGCTTTTTCACCCCACAGTGAGGGTTTAAGGCCCGCAGCATGGTAGCGGGAACCAATTATTTGGACAGCCCTTAAGAATGCATTTTGTTTGCGTGAAAAGGGAGTAATGAGTTACACCAGCACAGATAGAGAACTTGCCGCCCACTTCAGGGGAGGTATGACTGAAGGGGTGATCCCCGGTCTGGGTGTCACCCTCACCGGGGAGCGGTTTCGTTCGTCGGTCGATTGCTCATTTCCTGACGGGAAGAACGTATCGGAGACGTTCCGGTTTCTCTTCAGGTCGCGCGAGGCAGAAGAGTACAACAGGGAGTTCACATACTACGTAATCAAGCCGGCAGGGATCAACATTAGCCATCCAGGCAGCTACGTGAATCCTGTCGGTTTCACCCTCAGCCCCTCCGTGGCTGGCAGGTCGGACACCGGGGGCACCGGGGTGGTAACCGGGGGTCCCGTAAGCAATTTCACGGGCACCGGGAACGATGCTGCGGGCAAAGCGGAGGAGGCCGCTGAACCCGGAGGTGAATGCAACCGCGGAGCAATTATCCTTCTTCACGGCCTTAATGAACGGAGCTGGAACAAATACATTCAATGGGGTGCTGCGCTGGCTTCTCAAACCGGCAGACCGGTGGTGCTGTTCCCCCATGCGTGGCACATGAACCGTTCACCACGCAGCTGGATTGACAGGCATCTGATGATGCCCCTGGTGGCGGCCCGCACATCCGTCCAGCCGGACACCAGGCTTTCAACTTTCGTGAATGTTGCGCTGAGCACACGCATGAGCGCCTCACCCCAGCGTTTTATGCTGTCAGGCTACCAGACGGTAAAAGATATTTCGGAGTTCATCGGCCTGATAAGGAAAGGTAATGTGCCCGGAATCGATGCAGGGGGCCCGGTTGATCTCTTCGCCTATTCAATAGGAGCGCTGGCCGCGCAGGTGATGATGCTCTCGGACCCTTCACCACTGCCGGCCGACAGCCGTGTGATGCTCTTCTGCGGGGGAAGCGCCTTCAGCATGATGAACGGCACTTCGAAACTGATAATGGACAGCAGGGCTTTCGAAATGCTCTTATCCTTCTATCTCGGATGGCCGGCAGGTGGCGGGAGCAGAGACCGTGACCGTTTCGCAGGGCTGATGAATGACACTCCGGAAGGGGAGGCTTTTTATGCCATGACATCCTTACAGCGCCTGAAAGCAATGCGCGGAAGGCCCTTCAGCAAATGGGACGGGAGGCTGAAGGCTGTCTCCCTTACAGGTGACATTGTCATACCGCCTGAAGCAGTCAGGGAGGCCCTCAGCGGAGCCGATCATCAGATATGGGATACCGAATACCCCTGCTCGCATGAATCGCCCTTTCCGGTCCTTGCCTGTGAGAAAGCTGACCCGGTTGACCGTACATTTGACAGGCTCTTTGCAACTGCTGCAGGATTTCTCTCGTGAAATGATTATTTTTGATACGGTCATCATATCGCATCAGCAAATGAAATCACCAGTCATACCGCCATTCCTCAGGGAGGGCGACCGCATTGAGATTATCACCCCTGCCAGTCATATAGAGGAGGATCTGGTCCGGAAAGCTGTCCGGATTCTTGAAGGATCAGGTTTCCGGGTAACCCTGGGAGATCATGTCTTCACCCGCTTCGGCCCCTTTGCGGGTACCGAAAACGAAAGGCTTCATGACATCCAGAGGGCAACTGATGACCCTGATGTAAAGGCAGTCTTATGTTCACGCGGCGGATACGGCATGACGCGGATTGTTGACCGGATCGACTTCACTGCACTGAAGAGGCACCCGAAGTGGTACGTGGGGTACAGCGATATCACTTCACTGCACATGTGGCTCAACAACGTATGCGGTATCGCCTCACTGCATGCCGAGATGCCGCTAAACTACTCAAACCCGGAATGCTCGCCGCTCTGCTACACGACAATGGTAAATGCCCTGACCGGTACTCCCGATATCGTCAGATGGACCACGCATAGCGAAGCATCATTCGATGTCTCCGGCCGGGTAACAGGAGGAAATATTTCTCTCATTTACAGCCTTAACGGGACCCCTGCACAGCCTGACACTGACGGGGCAATCCTCTTTATCGAGGAGATCGGCGAACAGTTTTACCATCTTGACCGCATGCTTGTTGCAATGCGGATGACCGGCCTCCTGAAGAACCTGTCGGCGTTGCTTGTCGGAGGGATGGAGAAGATTACCGAAGGCGAGCATGTATTCAACCAGACTGTCGAGGAGGTTGTGATGAACGTTGTCAGCGGATATGATTACCCGGTGTTGTTCAACTTTCCGGCAGGACACATAAGTGATAACAGGGCAATTTACCTGGGCCGCTCCGGCCGTTTGACTCAGGAGGGAGCCGGGGCTTCGCTGACCTGGCTATAGCCTGCTTCCGGTTACAATGCTTTATGGCCTACGGCCAAGGTCTGGGGAATGGTCTGTGCTACAATGCTTTATGGCCTACGGCCAAAGTGCCGGGGAATGGCCTGTGCTACAATGCTTTATGGCCTACGGCCAAAGTGCCGGGGAATGGCCTGTGCTACAATGCTTTATGGCCTACGGCTAAAGTGCCGGGGAATGGTCTGTGCTACAATGCTTTATGGCCTACGGCCAACTGCAAGACCCTCAGACTCTCAGACCTTCAGATTGAGACCCAAAGGGTCGAAACCCCGTACACGAAGTGTCGGGGCCCTCAGACCCTCAGACCCTCAGACAATAGTGTATTGCCTTATCCTCAAAAGGCTGCCAGAAGCAGGTTTATGTCCTTTGGGAGTATCCCGAACTTATGACCCAGCAGCTCATTGGTGAGTATGCCATTATAGATGTAAACCCCGCTCCTCAGTCCGTTGTTGAACTTGAGCATCGGCGTTATGCCTCCGGCATCGGCTATCTCCTGCAACAGCGGCCTGAAGACGTTGCTCAGGGCGATGGATGCTGTCTTTGGCACCCTTGACGGCAGGTTCCATGCCGAATAGTGAATTACCCCGTGCTTCTCATAGATCGGATCCTTCAGCGCCCTGGGCTCGGCTGTCTCGACGCATCCCCCGGTGTCAACGCTGAGGTCGATGATTACCGATCCGCGCTTCATCCCCTGAACCATATCCTCAGTGACATAGAACCACGGCGTGAGTATGTTGTTGGAGACGGCACCAATCAGTACGTCAGCCGATTTCAACGCTTTCTGAAGCACCTGCGGATGGAATGTAGAGGTGTATAACCGTTGCCCGAGCAGGTTCTGAAAGTTACGGAGACGGTGTACGGATGTGTCGAACACCTTCACGATTGCCCCGAGTCCAAGCGCAGCTCTCGCTGCATATTCGCCCGCTGTGTTGGCTCCGACTATTATCACCTCAGTAGGTGTCACCCCTGTCACCCCTCCGAGCATCACTCCCTTGCCTCCGGATGTGGTGCTGAGATATTCCGAAGCAAGAAGCACCGAGGTGATGCCGCTGATCTCACTCATCGACTCAACCACAGGGAACATCCCGTCGCTGTCCTTGATTATTTCACTTGCCAGGGCTGTCACCCGTTTGCGCATCATCACCGAGAGAGTATCCTCTCCCATTGTTGCGGCGTTCATGAAGGAGATTATAATCTGTCCGCCCCTGAGAAGGGAGGCTTCCTTTGATGTGAACGGAGCAATCTTTATTATTATGTCACTGTTGTAGACTGTCTCGGCGGTGTCAGTCACAACCGCGCCGTTGTCACTGTATTCCATGTCACTGAAGCCGGCATCTGCACCGGCTCCCCGCTCCATGAAGACCTCATTGCCTGTGTCGGTAAGGATCTTTACAGCCTCAGGGGTAAGAGCGATCCGTTTCTCGCCGTCCTGAAAGTCATGAGGTATCCCGATGGATATCTGTTTTCTGCCAACGGCTTTCTCTATAAGCTCTTCGTGCGGCATGAACGCGCTTCTGGACGGTTCATTCATCTGGCTTCGTTTTATAGGTTTGACGGAGGAAAAATCCCGTAAGACCAAAATTAAGATTTTAATCGCACAGATAACAGATCGAAGCGGATAATTCAGAGCCAGGTCAAAGCAGAAGGGGCAAGGCGATCAGAATGACGCCGGTGTGGCCGTGAGGGTAAATCAGAGTGAAGTCTCTTCCGGAGGACCCGTTACGGTCTCAATAATCCTGGTGCCGTCAGGTTCAACGGTTATGGCAATGCGAAGCGTCCCGGGCGGAAGAAGCGGTTCGATCAGCTCCGGCCACTCCATGAAGCAGGTCTCCCCGGAATCAAAATACTCCTCTATGCCGAAGTCGAGCACCTCGGTTATCTTCTTTATCCTGTAAAAGTCAAAATGATAAACCGGCCCGCTGCCGGGACGGCGATACTCATTCACAAGCGTGAACGTTGGACTGGTGACCGTGTCAGTAACTCCCATCTCCACGCATACTGCCTTGATGAATGTAGTCTTGCCGGATCCCATCCGGCCGTATACTGCAATCAGCCTGCTGCCCTCCGTCTCTTTCAGGAAGTGCCTAGCCGCCTCACGCAGCCGGCTTTTGTCGGTGACCACGATCTTCATGCTGCAAAAATAGCAAATCAAACCGGTTCCAGCGAGACCAGCGGAAGCAGCATCTCCTGCATCGAGATGCCTCCGTGCTGGAAGGAGTCGCGGTAATATGAGACAATATGGTTGTAGTTGTTGGGATAAACCAGGAAATCATTGGCGCATGCGAAGATATACCTTGATGAGATATTGCTCATTGGCAGGCCCGCTTTTCCAGGTTCCTTGATTTCAAAAACCTCCCTTGCATTGTAGTCGAGGTTCCTCCCGGTTTTGTAACGCAGGTTCATCGACGTTTGTCTGTCGCCTACAACCCTTATGGGCTTCTGTACCCTGACAGAGCCGTGGTCAGTCGTGATCACAACCCTGGCTCCTTTAGCCGAGACAAGCCTAAGAAGCTCAATCAGCGGGGAGTGGATGAACCAGGAGTGGGTCAGCGAAAGCCATGAGGCCTCATCGCCCGTCATGTCACGTATCAGGTTGTTCTCTGTCCGTGCATGGCTGAGCATGTCGACGAAATTATAGACGACCATATTCAGGTCGTTGGCCAGTAACTGGGGTATTTTTTCATTTAGACTTCTTCCTTCTGCATCGGAGCTGATCTTGTTGTAACTCCACTTGCAGGTTATTCCCGCTCTCTGAAGGTTCTTGGCGAGCAGCTTCTCCTCGTTCAGGTTCTTTCCCTCGTCCTCATTCTCATCAATCCAGAAATCAGGCATAAGCTCCCCGATTGCTGCAGGCATAAGTCCGGCGAACAGCGCGTTGCGAGAATACTGTGTGGTGGTAGGAAGAATGCTCAGGTAGAGCTCCTCGTCAACGGTTCGCATCATTTGCCTGAGGTCACCTGCAATTGTCTGCCACTGATCGAGGCGCAGATTGTCAACTACAATGAAAAACAGAGGCGACCCTTTGCTTATAAGCGGGAAGATACGCTTGGTCATCACTGCCGGGGATATGAGCGGCCGGTCGGTTGCGTCGGCGGTGATCCATCTCATATAGTTGTTCGAGATGTATTTTGCAAATGCCCTGTTGGCATCAGACTCCTGCATCCTCAGCACATCGCGCATCCCGGTATCGGAAGACCTGATCAGCTCACCCTGCCAGAAGGTCAGGCGACGGTACAGATCGCACCACTCCTCAAATGTCGATGCCGAGGAAATCATCCCCGAGAGAGTGCTGAACTCCTCTCTGAAGACCGTGGTTGTCTGCCTTGTGACTATCTCTTCAATATTCAGTATTCGCTTCAGGGACATGAGTATCTGCTGCGGCTTGACGGGCTTGATGAGGTAATCAGCTATTTGTGAGCCTATTGCGGCATCCATTATATCCTCCTCCTCACTCTTGGTGATCATCACAACCGGTATTGTCGGCCTGATGGCCTTGATCCGGCGCAAGGTCTCGATACCGCTCAGACCCGGCATATGCTCATCAAGGAAGATTATATCATACGCTTTCTCCCTGACCATGCTTATGGCGTCATTTCCGGACTGGCAGGTGTCTGTTCCGAACCCCCTTTCATTGAGGAAGAGGATGTGGGACCGGAGCACTCCAATCTCATCATCAACCCATAAGATTCGTATTTCTCTCATTGTCAGTCTTTAGCGTTACCGCAGGTTTGCATATTCCTTCGAGTGAAAGATAGTATATCTGTCGATATTCTTGTCTTCCCTGAATTTCTGCAGGTTGTCGCGACTGATAGGATAAAGCGTCAGGCCGGCCGGCGATGCCTCCCTTATTGTTTGTTCCGGGTTGAAAGCCCTGAGCCAGGTGAGTGCGTCACGCGCGTTTTCAAACGGTCCTGTGGTTATCAGCAGGTACCCGGCGTCAACTGCCGATCCCTCCGTACGATAATTTTTGTCTGAATAATTGTCGAGGTTATAGTTAATGATGTCAAAGACTATCTGGTTCATGTTCGCCCGCGGGTTGGAGGCTATTATGATCACATAATGAGGCTGGACGGTATCCGCAGTATAGATCTCCTCTGCAATGCGGGTATCCTCAGCAATTCTTATCTCCGGCTTCTCTTTCCTCAGGAAGACGATTATCTCTGCAGCCCTTATACCTTCAGCGGTGGCAGGGAACCGGGCCACCAGGGTATCGAGTTTTGCCTTGTATGCCAGCTCACCTCCTGTTGCTCCGGCAGACATTGCATCCAGGAGCATGAATTTCGGTATCAGTTCATCTTCCGGATAATTTCTGAGAGCATCTGCACATAACGCTTCGACCTCAGCATATCTCTCCTCGGCGAATGCCTGGTATGCGGTTTCGTAACTGCGTACCGCCCTTGTTGCCATCTCCCTGTGTTTGTTCACATAGTCTGGATCGGAAAGGATCAGCGAGAATTCTGAGTCGGGGAAGTATGTCAGCAGGTCAGCCCTGCGTCTCTCTGCCCGTGCCGGGTCACTGTTGCGGAGCAGGCGGTAGAGTTCATAGAGTGCTTCCGCCCTTATTTTGTCACTGTTGCCTTCCTTCGCTGCTTCCTCCAGTGATGCAGCTGCAGATAGGGTATCATTTAGCCGTGAGGCCAGGATTTTTCCCTCGGCAAGCAGGGCCTCGGAGCTGCGCATGACAGATATCTGCATAAGTGAATCAGTGAGCGGCAGGTTACGCAGGTAGAACTCCTTCGTGCGTTCGGGTGCCACTCCGGCACTGTCGGTGCGTTCCGCCTCGTTGCCGTTTTCCTGCTGAATGGCTCCGGTGAATGCTGCACGTGCCTTGTTTGACCGCCGCCAGTTATCTTCAAGTCTCCTGTCGCCCCACCGGCGCCTGAATTCCGTCCGGCCGAAAGTGAGTGCAGCCTGGTTATAAAAATACCATCCGCCCTCGGACGAGATGGCGCCACGGTAGCGCTGTTCGTTCTCATAGTAAAGACCCATGTTGTAACGGTCGCCTCCGTCACCGGTCCGGTCTTTGGTCAACTCCTCCTCCACGGTTCGTATCACTCCCGCGATCAGTGCGTCACGTTCTGCGGTGCTCATCCCTGCAACCCTGCGGAGACTGTCCTCTGTTACAACAACAGTGTGATAGCCTGCATACTCCCCCAGATCCGTAGTTCTGCGGCTGATCACTGTATAATCCGGGAAGCGGTTGTCAATTATTGTGGATGCACTGTCATAGTAAAGCCAGGCCTTCATGTAATCAGGCTGACTGTAGTAGTGACCTGCCAGTGCGAGGTACGAGCGCGCCCTCTGGCGTGAATTGACCGTACTGCTGGCGGCTGCCTGTGACCACAGTCTCAGCGCCTCGTCAGTGTTGCCAAGACGCTGTTCCAGTTCCCCAAGCGCAAAGTAGATCTGGTCAAGGTAATCCTTGTTCTTGGAATCGCGCAGCATCTTCCGGAGCGTCTTCATCAGGTCGTCAGCGTCACCGTGCGAAATGTCAGTCACTCCCGCCAGGTTTATGCCTGCATTGAATTCAAGCTCATATGGAGGATTCATCTTCAGCACCTTCGTGAAGTAGCGCGTTGATAGCGTATTGTCGCCGGCTGCCTTGCATACCTGTGCAAGGAGGTAGGTCAGGCGCACCCTTGTATCATTGCTGCCTGCATTTTCAATTGCCCGTTCCAGAGGGACAACGGCATCGCCGTAACGTTTCTGGCGCAGGGCGATGTCGGCCTGGGTTGAATAGTACATTGCCTTCAGCGGCCGCGGGAGACTTTCAGGATCTGCCAACTCCAGCATCATACGATTT
>Ga0209575_10000439_pt1 | contig 27629 bp, 32 predicted proteins | sample Medcelwee11metaG_FD_187172 | JGI IMG/M metagenome (GOLD analysis project Ga0209575, IMG submission 187172) | Freshwater pond sediment microbial communities from the University of Edinburgh, under environmental carbon perturbations - Medium... | ecosystem: Environmental > Aquatic > Freshwater >...
GAATTTGGTATCAGTTCGATGGTCGGTTTTAGGAGCGGTTTACCTCTTCTCAAGAGATATCCTTGTTCAATCCCCTGGCAGTTCTTGTCCTGGCAAAGTACACATTCGTCTATCCTGATCTTGTCTCCAATATCTATTGGTTCAAGTCTGTCTTCGAAACTTTCCGATATTAGCATAATCTGGTTGCTTTCAAGGTCATCAGTCATCTCCCTATAATCTCCCATCAGGCAGGCTGGAAATCCCTCATATCCTGCCCTTGCCCCAAGCCCTATGCAACGGCTGATTGCATGCGTTACCTTTTCTGAAGCGATACTGATATCAGGGGTGATTTCCTCGAAATGTCTTATCGAGTTTCCAGCGATGATGAGGTTAGAGAATCGTATGTTGGTCGCTCCCTGATTGATGAGGTTGACGCAGATTTCATCCAGCTCATCGATATTTAATGAATTCACCACAATATTGACTGTAAACTGGATTCCGGATCCTGCCAGGTTTTTTATTCCATCCATGGTCTGGTGATAGGAGCTCGTTCCTGTGATGATATTATGGGTTTTTTCTGTCCCATGGAGGGAAAGAGACACATAACTGAGCCCGAGATCTATGGCGTCATTAAGGAATCTCTTGTAGGAGAGCATCCTTGCATTCGTGATGAAACCGAAGGGCATTGAGAACCTTTTCATGAGTCTCATGATGGGTACGATATCAGGTCGGATCGTCACCTCCCCTCCCGAGAAAAGGATTATCTCCACCCCGGCATCCTTGGCTCTTTTGACCTTTGACGCGATTTTCTCTAAGGATAATTCATCGCTCAGTCCTTTCTTTTCAGAAGCGTGACAGAATATGCAATTGTTGTTGCATGTGTATCCTAATTTGAGGATGGCTTTCTTCATCTATGTCGGGTATATGGCATATACTTTAAAATTATCTCATATGCATTCCAGGGTGTCGGGAGATGAATAGAAAATCCTGCATCGTTCTTTCTTATAATTGGCGAGTTCCGGCTCTGTTATCGCTTGATCTCCGCTTTTTCCGATATTTTCACAATAGGATGTATCTCCGGTGAGAAGGGCTAGGCATTCCCAATACCCATCCCCGAGCGCATTTTTTTTACACATCTCTTCCTGAGCCTCGAGCTCCATCCCGATATATGTGGTGATCTCCATGAATTTCCATTCACAGTGTTCTTTATCTTCCTGGGTATCGAGCAGGGCGCATGAGTCCGCATTGTTATTTTTTAGATTGGACACCTCGATAAACCCTTTGGCGCATTCATTGGCCCTTTCATTGAAATGGGTCATGAAAATCATCGATCCATAGGTATTGACCGGGTCTGCGCATCTGCTGATATTTCCTTCTTTCCAGGCAAGGCAGTTATTCATGATAACTTGCTTGTAAATCGCGGCATCGACTTCCTTTACATCCATGATCTCTTCAGGAACGGATGGGTCATCTACCTTTGGATTCGAAGGCAAAGCAGATTCCTGTTCCACTTCCGCTATTGTGGGTCTATCCTCCGATTTCGGCAGGAAAATTATTGCCACCGCAAGAATTATGAAACAGAAGAAGGCAATGAGAATCATGGCGATGAGTTTCGGGCTCTTTTTTTTGTTGCCTTCAGGGCTGCTCTCATGAGGGCTTGAGATATCCATAGTCATTACCAGCTATTATGGCTTCCATGGCTCCCATGCGAGTTATGGTTGGAGTGTATATCCCCCCCGGCACTATGGGAATGCTCGCCATAAAAACCGGATCCGTCGTCTTTGATCTGGATATTATTTGAATGGGTATACGGTGTTAAATAATTTGAGTGATCTGCCAACACCTGGGAAGACAAGATGCCCACAGTCGCTGAAGTTATTCCGGCAAGTACACCCATCTTCACCAGTTTTTCCTTGCTTATCTTCCCTTCCTCATTCGCAAGAAAAGCCGCGACCTTCTTTTTTATTTTTGGCAGTTCAGACATCCAATAACTATCTATATTTATTTATTAATAAAGGTTTCGTTTACAATCCAATCAAACTGTTCCATGAAAATCTTGCATCTGCTGGTCTCTGAGATATTGGTGACTATACTGCCTTTCTCAGCGAAGTTCACGACAGGGCAGACACCGCAATAGGGCTTATAAGCGCACTGAGAGCAGGTATAAGCGTCGTTTATCGATGAAGACACCAGCGCGCATGCTTTATCGCATGTTGTTATTTCGGAATATTTCGCGATTTTGACATTTCCCAGCTTGAAAATATCATCTCCGACCATCCTTGCTTCATCGCATGAGTAGATATCACCATTATGGTTATAGACGAGCTGTCCGATGACCGCTCCGCATGGACTGCGTAGGTCAAGGTAACCCGGATGATATGGGAGGGTCAGGCTTCTGATGAGGATGTCTGCCATCCTCTCCCGGATAGTGATCCCTTTATTATTCAGTTCCTTGATGTATCCCACAGAGGTTTTCCAGAACCGTAAGTATTCTTCTTCAGAATAAGAGATCATCGGCCATTTTTTAGAGGCTATACCCATATTATTGAGGAACCTCAAATGGATGTCATGCATCCCTAATAAGACATACTCATCGACTATCTCCTTTGGAAATGAAAGGCTATGTTTCGTGAGGGTGACAAGAGCATTGACATTATTCTTGGATCCTCTCTCCCGATACGCCTCATTGAATCGTTTGATCCATCTCACGACAAGGTCATGGCTGCTGCCACCAATTAATGGCCTATTCTGGTCATGTACCTCCTTAGGCCCATCAAGAGAAGTGCATACGATGACATCATTATCTATCAGGAATTTCATCCTCTCTTCAGTCATCAAAGTGAGATTAGTGACAATGGTGGTCCGAAGGCCCTCCTTTTTCTTATCAGAGGTCTTTTTTATGATATATTCAACAATCGGCCAGTTAAGGAGAGGCTCTCCGCCCTGAAACTCGATTGTCTTCTTTGTGGATGGTGACTGGTTGATGAATTCAAGGGTTTTGTCTGCGGTATCCTTATCCATATCAAATCCTAATGAATCCTGCTTTTCTGAAGCTGCCTGACAATAGACGCATTTCATGTTGCATCTGAGGGTTGGAATGATGATATGGAGACTGGTTCCAAAAAAGAGGAAACTGTTACGTTTTCGGAGGTTCTGTTCCGCGTCAAGGATATTATTTGCCGTTAGTATGATCTCTTTTTTTTCAAGTTCTTCGAATAGTTCCCCATCGATTTTTCCTTTCTTTAATCTACTGTATCCTTCGCCATCAAGGATACTGAAACTTCCATGGTCTGTCGTGATGAGGTGCTTGTCACCTATCCTCCTTTCCCTGTATAGATTGAACGTAAAATCCATGGTCATGCGAGTCCATCGTTTTTCATGAGGCTCAGGACATAGTTACAGAACTCCTCTTTGATTAGTTCTTCATTGAATGCGCTTTTAGATTGGACCCCTAAGGTGAATCTCCCGTCAATTAACTCGATAAGTCCGACTTCCTCATAATCTTTGATGGCTTGTTGTATCGCTTCAAGAGTATAGAATTCTTTATTCATGATGAAAATTCTCTTCATGTTTCTTTTCCCTTCCCATATTTCTCTTCCCAGGGGATGGCGATGCCCTCTGGGTCGTCAAGGGGTTCGTTCTCCAGGTCTGCAAGCAACTCATCGACCGCAGCATTGCTATCGAATGCTTGAGGGTCGTTAGTGAAGAGGGCGCGCTGGAGTATCATCTCCCTTATGGTTTTTGATTCTTTGGTGCGGACTCTGAAATCAGCCTGCGCGATCAATTCATTGAGAAATAACCGTCCCAAGTTACCAAGCTTCTCATGGTCGCTTTCTTTCTTTTTTTCTATGAGGGACACGACCACTTGCTCTTCAGGGTCGCCGTCAAGATGTATATATGCTCTGTCAGTATAGACATAGGCCGCGGAATATATTGATTCCAAAGGATATAATTTAGGGTTGATCCTCACCTGGACCTCCTTTCCTATAACGAGAACAGTGTCATCTGCCATTTCTATCCCCTCTCAATGAGGATTAGAGGCTTCCTGCAACTACTATTAAAATATTTCCCTTGGCTATGATGGTCATAAGCGCACCAATGAATATGATGGGGGCGAAGGGGACAGTGATGCTCACTTTAATGCTCTTGATCCCTGACATCCTTATCATCGAGATCTGCTCCTTAGTCACTCCTTCAGCCTCTTCATCAATATGCCTTTTCTTGATTTCTAATAGGCTCTTCCTTTTTTTCTTCCCCTGGGGATCGATCTCTTCCGCAAGTACCATACCTGGTTTTAGTTCGCTGGTCGATACTTCCTTGAAAAATGCTTTTTTTTGTAGGGTGATGAGCCCGTCTCCAACGAGGTACCTCATTATGGTCCAGAGGACGATGAGTTTCATGAAATCTCCCAGGAAGGCCAAGCTAAAGATGCTTGTATCAACGAATAAGCGGAGGATGCTTGCCCCGATGGAGATGTATGTCAGTTTTCTGATAAATGACGAAAACAGGAGAGTGAGGAAGAATACCATGAGCCAAGGATCATCTACCCCTACTAATCGAAGTATAGATTCAAGGATCCAGGCGGTGGAAAACAGGTAGGTGATAGACTGGAGCAGGTAGGATGGTGATGACTGTTTTTTAATGAATGCATAGACAGATCTTATGAGATCACGGAGTTCGCATGAGAGTATTATTTTGAGCATATACCATATGAATCCGATGATAAATATATTTGTGAAGAGTGAAAAAGAGGGTATCCATGGTAAGTAACCGATTGAATAAGAAGAGAGGGGGATCAAAGCTGATAACGCGATGAACAATTTTCCATCCCCTGCAGTCCAAAGCTTCAGATACCACATCAAAAATCCTAATATTAAAGAAAATATTAAATTTGATAGTAGTTCAAAGGGATAGCGTTGATTTAGAGAGCTGGATAGGTGATGGGACGATATGATGGCAAGATTGATAATAGCAGAATACATAAGGCCTAAAAATACCCACTTGTTCCGTATTTTCCCTTCCCGCCAGTCCTCCCACGAGGTGATCAACCCAAGCGCTATGATCCCGGGGAGGAAGAACCAGATTTCATCCATCGAAGAAGTCTCAGGATTGAATTATTTAAACCTTGAGAAAAAAGAGAGAGAAAAAAGAGAAAAAAATACCTCTATGACAGAGAGGCGAAGACGTAATAGTTCCTCGTGTGTGTGGTCGCTGAGACCGGCACGATGATCTGGTAGTCCGCGCTTGTTCCTGCATAGTTCTCGTTCGCGTTATTGATGAGCGCTGTATAGACCATCCCTGAATCGCCTGAATCAGATTCGATGACCACTCCCTGCCAGAGATTCCCTCCGTTGCTTGAGGTGTTCGCAGTCATGGAATCGCCGGCACCTATGGATTGACCCCCTATTGCGAGAGCTGGGTGCGGTTTATCGATATAGGTCTGGGATACGTTATCCGGTCCTGTCAGCCCGAGCGTGTTGTCTTCATCATTCAGAGAAACTCCGTTACAGGACTGAAGATTGTTCCAGTTGACTTTTGAATCATTGGCGAAAAATATGTATCCTGTCAGGCTGTTCTCGACTTTTGACCAATTGTAGATCTGGTAATTGGTGCCGTTATTGGTATAGACTCCTGCTTCAAGGACCCACTGTCCGCGGACAGTCCCCCAGAAGGTCGCCCAGTTCTGGCTCTGCATCTTTTGTGAGACATTATATTGTGTCACGTTTCCGCCTTGTGCAGCCGCTGTGTCTGGTGCCGCTGCTGTATTGTTCCTGAAGACATTTGTCCCTCTCTGGATATCTGATGAGCCAGGAGCCGGAGCCGCATATACCATGATCGCCGTGAGCGATAAGGTCAAGATGATCGCCACCACTTCCCTTAATCCAACTTTCATTATTCAGTCACCTCATTTGTCGTTCTGTTATTGAAATCAATCTATTCAGGTATACACATCCCTATACTCATATATAAATATTTCGATTTAGGCGCCTGATATAGATTTAACCCTAGTTTATCGACTGAAGAATAGATAAGAAAAGGATAAAGTAGAAAAAAAATAAATTATTGGTGCGCAGATGTCTTCGGGAGCGGCCGTTTCACCGTGATCGGGACGATGCCTTCCTCGTACTCCATCTTTGCTATCTCGACAGGGTTGTACCGTATCCGTTTGAGGTCGTCCTCGGTGAGTTTGAGGAGCATGGGGGCTCCCATCGCGATCTGGAGCGCGCGTGACCCTATGATACGGGCTCTCTCGAATTTCGTGAATTTCTCGATTTCAGCCATTTCTAGTCCCCTCCTAGTTTTGACCTGATCTCCCCTGCTTTTTCCTCTGCGAGATCGATCATCTTTTCGATCTCTTCCAAGGTCAGGCCTTCCTCGCCTCCCTTCTGCATGGCGCAGATAGTGGCGTCAGCGGTGAAGGCGGTGGTGAGGCGGGCGTCGAAGCATTGCAGTTCCTGGAGCGTCGGGTCGACGATGAGGTGATTGCCGATCCTGTAGACAGTCACCTCGATAGGTTCTGCCTTGAGCGGCAGCCTTTCATCGGTCCTTTCCTTGTAGTTGATCTCGATGCCGTCATAGGCAGGGTAACGGGTGTCCTTCAGGGCAGCGATCGCTGCGAGCGCTGAGGCGTCCTGGAGGTTGCCGTCATCATTGATGGTGCAGATATCGATGAATACCGACCACACCTTCTCAGCTGTCGATATGCAGAGCTTCTTAGTATCGATGGCGCCAGATTCCCTGATGCCCCTGTCGACAACCCTTGCGAGCTCGACAGCTTCGATCCCCGGAGGTCCTGACTCGAACCGCGCGTTCGAGAGAGGGAGGAGTTCGACATTGACCGCGAGGTTCCCGTTCTCAGGTGTGTCCGGGTATGGCTTTTCCACGCCCATCTTGACTCCGCATATGACCTCGGTGTCCCCGATCTTCACTCTCGAGGATCCCTCGGCGTTCCTGGTCACCCCGGTCTCGACTGTCACCTGGCGGTATTGCTCCAGTTTCCTTCCATCGAACCTGACTCCCTGGTCGAGGGACTTGATGAGGTGCTGCCGGAGTTCCGGGTTCATCTTGATTGATTCAACATTCATTGTGCTTCACCGTATTTGTCTTTGAGCGCCTTGACCTGGAGCTCTTTTATCTTATCGCAGACCTTCATCCCCATCTTGAGGGCATCGATGAGCATAGGCTTGGTGATCTGCCCGTCCATCTGGAGGAGGGTGATCTGCTTGCTGTTCGGGAGATAGGCGATCGGGATATCCGCGACCGGACCGTCCTCATAGGCCTCCTCGTCATAATTCAGGTCGGCGAGGACTTTATCTGCCACCCTTCCGACCGCGACCGCGCAGACAAGATCCTTCATGACGATGCCTGCATCAGCGAGAGCGATAGATGCCGCGGTGATCCCCGCGCATCTCGAGCCTGCGTCAGTCTGGGGGTATTCGACGAAGACGTCGACCACAGCGTTCGGGAACTCTTTCAGGTCAAGGACCGGTATGAGTGCCTTCTCCATGACCATGGAGATCTCTTTCGACCTCCTGTTCCCCCCTGGCCTGATCCTGTCCCCTGATCCTGAGAACGGCATCATGTTATAATGGCACCTGAGGATGCCTGTCGATGGGTCCTGCATAAATCTCGGATGGAGCTCCCTCGGGCCGTAGACAGCAGCTATCGCTTCAGTCTTCCCGATCTTGAAATACCCTGAACCGTCGGCGCTCTTGATGATGCCAGCCTTCGCTTCCATCGGCCGAAGCTCATCGAAGCTTTTCCTTCCGTCAAATCTCTTATCATATGTCATCGTTATTCACCCGTTCCATCTGGAATTCGACCAGCTGGTCTTTCCTGGTGTCCTGCCTCTCCTGCCTGAATTCAGGCACAGGAAGGCCTTTCATCTTCTCCTCGAGAAATCCCTTCACTTTCTCCGTAAGCCCGCTCAGGTGCGAGTTCTCTTCGATCATCCTTATGGCCTGGATTGCGACGACCTCATTCTTGGGAGGCCCCTGCAGCCATACGAGCCCGTTCTGGCCGACGGTGATCTGGCATCCTGTCGCCTGCTTGATCATGGCGATCATCGATCCCTTCTTCCCGATCACCCTTGGCACCTTGTTGTTGTTCATGGAGATGATCTGGCCGCCCCGGAGTTTCCGTAGGCCTGGACCTTTCATCGATATGTCAAGGAGCTTTTGCGAAGTGACGTTGACGATCCTCGTGACGAGATAGTCTCCCAGGTTGAAATACTGGGTGAGGTTTGCGCCTCTCTCGACGAAATCCGTGGTCCCTTCCTTGAGCGAAAGCATCGCCCTGTAGGCGCAGTTCGTCTCGAGCATCCAGCCGGAGAAGAGGATCTCAGTGACCCTCCCGATGATGATATCATCCACTTTCGGGACGTATCTTCCGGCGAGCGGGATGAGTTTGAGCACTTTCCCGTTGACGCTTGCGAGGCCTATCATCTGGGCGATGATCTTTTCACCGTCCCTGTAGGTCCCTGTTCCTGGGATGAATTCCATCCCTTCTGCCAAAATCTCACCAGGTACGACGATGTCCCTGTCTTTTGTATGCATGTTTCCCATATGTTCACCTTGTTTTCAGTAACTTTGATTCCACATTTCCGTGGCATTGTGTGTTCAGCTTGTCGTAGAGGTCGTTTTCCATCCCACCAGGGATCTCCACCACGACCGCCCATGACCCGTCCTGCAGCCATTCCTCTTTTATGATCTTCCCGAACGCGGTCACCGTCGGGTATGACTTCGCCGCGTATTCCGGCGGGACCCGCAGCGCGATCTCTTTCGTCTCAAACCTGATGGGGAGGACGACCGAGAGCTTTTTCACGATCTCCCTCACCTGTTCATCCGCGTCCTTATGGGGGTCGATCTTGACTTTCGCTTCTGCGATCGCGTTTTCGATCCTTGCAGGCGGATGCGGTAGGTGGGTCTTCGGGTCGACGCCGTTCCTTGCTATTATGCTGATTATCCTGAGCCTCTTTTCTTCCTGCTTCTTCTCCCGGTATTCAGCGGTCACCGGGATCTCACCATGCCTGATGATGGCCTCTGCGATGACGAGGGGATCAGTTGTATCGAATACAGCCTGGAGCTCGTGGCCTGAAGCGATGAGCCCTTTCCTTGCGTCAGAGAATATCTTCTCTGCGTGCAGGATGTCTTTGATATCCCCCTTCCCCTCCTCCCTGTAAGCGATGGCGAGGTCAGGGTCGATCGCTATCTCGAATATGGATTGCCCTTTCTTCAGGCGTGCGACACTATACTCCTGGTGGTGGCTCATTTTTTCTTAGGCGCAAGTTTCTCCAGTTCCTCGGTGGTGAAATATTCGACCACCCCTTTGTCCTTCCTGACGACAGCGGCATCCACCCTTTCGATGAAGAAATTCTTATCTAGGGTCTGGGTGAGGGCTTTCAAGGCGAGCCTGAGACCGTCCTGGATGGACATGTTATCCTTGTATTCCTTGTGGAGCATCTCTTCGATCTCGGTCTCTCCCTCTCCGATGACTGTCGCCTTGTACTCGAAGAATATCCCAGTCGGGTCAGTCTCGTAGAGGTACTGGCCGCCGTTGTCGATCCCTGCGACAAGGAGCGAGACCCCGAATGGCCGGAGGCCGCCTGATTGCGTGGTGATCTGCTTCAGGTTGCAGATGTCTTTCACGATTGAGAGGACATCGATCTTCGAATCGAAAGTGAGCCTGTGCTGCTGGGCTGTGACTTGGGCCCGCTCGATGAGGACCCTCGCGTCTGAGAGGATGCCTGATGCTGTGGCGACGATATGGTCGTCGATCTCGGTGATCTTGTCGACCGATCTCGGGACGATGAGCTTGTCGACTATCCTCTTGTCTGCGACAAGGATGACTCCGTCCTTGCATTGTATCCCTATGGCTGTAGAGCCCTGCTTGACAGTCTTTTTCGCATACTCCACCTGGAGGAGCCTTCCGTCAGGGCTGAACATGGTGATCGCTCGATCATAGCCCATGAGCTGGTGTGGCATTGGTTGTTGCATTGTTAGCACCTCTCGTCTTTTTTGAGATAGTTATCCCTTGCTTTCTTGAGGATTCCGCTCGCGCCGACAGTCCTGATCATGGCTTTCCTGCTCCCGACCTCATTGATGAGGGCAAGGCTCGCTGAGACCTGGTCTGTCGAGGTATGGGCGACCCGTATGATGCCTTTCCTTGACTGGGTATCATATTGGTCTTTCATGACGCTCGCTCCTGCTTTCGCTGTCCCAAGGGTTCCCAGATACCTGAGGAGCCCTCTCCTGATGGATGAATCGACCTCATGCGATGCTGGATTCCCGTCGGTGATGACTTCGAAAGCCAGGTATCTTTTTTTTTCCCTCAGGCTCGGCATCAACGCTTTTATCTTCATCTTCAAAGAAAGAACATCATGTCCTCTTCCTCATCTCTCCTCGGGGAGACGAAATATCTTGTCCTTTATATAATTAGTGGTTTTGTTGTCCGTCGGTCCGTCAGGAGTTACAGATATCGCCTTTTTTCGTCTCTCCTCTATCCAGAGTCGGAATCCTCTATGAAGGAATAGCCATTTCTTTCTATCTCGCAGTCTCGGGCATCGGGTGATGATGAAGATAACACATGGTCTCCAGTCCGGACCAGCGAAAGGAGGGAGTCCTCATCGGAGAAAGTATTGGAGAATGCAATGCGCTAATCTGTTGTCCCTTAAAATAAGTAACATTTATATTTCCATACCTATCTCTCTCTGTACTATGAAAGCCAATCCGCCACTCACACCCAAAGAAAAGAAATTGTCAAACTTGGAAACCGCGATCAGGTCGCTCTCCCAAGATGATAAGGCCGTCAAGGCGTACTGCAATGCATGCAAGGATCCCTATCCCAACAAGCTGGATAAGTACACTTCTGGTTATTGCGTCACATGCCATTTAGAACTGGAATATGGGATTATTCAATTCCAACCTGGGAAGAACTGCTGTCCCGCGTCCGCGTTGTCTTCTCACAATAATGATCCGGATGAGGATCCTGCCCTCCAGAACGCCATCAAGGTGTTTGAGGATGGTTACCAGGGAGGATAATCTCATTTTTACCATCCCTTTTTCTCGTGTTTATTCCAGAGTCTTTCTGACTGTTTTCGTAATACTTCCTATTAATCTTAAGTGGATAAAATAATTCTTTTAGTAATGTAGTGAGGTATTCTTCGTCAGGATATGTTAAATTATTTAATTTGGAAAACAACATTTGTCATTGTATTTTTACAGAAGGATTATATTTTTTTATTGTCGCTATTACCTTTTGGATTTCTTGAGGGTTACCAAAAATAACTTGTTCTTTCATATTCGTTTTTTTTAGCTTAGAGTGGGTTTCTTTGGAAAAATTTGTTTTTTTTGTCAAGAATGTTGTTTTTTTTTCAATTGTCAAATAGAGAGTTATCAGATTATTTTTAATTGAGACTCTATCAATCTCATCATATTTAATTTTCTTTTTAGAAGTCACATCAATAGATGGGATTTCTATATTGGTAAATGTATCAAGAATCATTATTTCGTTTGGATAAAATTCGTAGACATTAGGTTCAAAATTGCCTAAAAAAAACACCAGCATCCAAACAATTTCTCCAATCGCAGCGACAAAAAGTAAAAATAATAACCCTCGCCAATCAAATTTAACAATTCCAAGTATTTTTAGGAATAATGAAACAATTAAGATGGCTGCGCATATTATCGCTGGCTGCCAAGCGACTATATGGCCTTGAAAATACTTTATACTAGGCCAGAATAATGGACTTGATTCATATTTTAAAAGAAGTTTAGCCATACCTAAATTAAATCTTTAAATCATTATAAATCTTCTTATAGGCCAATTTGTTGCCACTTTTCCTATTGCTTTTAGTTTTGTCCACTGCTCGCGAACAGGCCATCTGTCTAAACCTGTAATTAGGGCTCTAGGTTGACATCAGTTTCGCAAGAGCCAGCCGCTCGGATCACTGTTTCCAATAATCCCTGTCCCTGTCATCATCGGCCAAAGGGATGAGCTCTATCGGATAGGGATGGAAGTATGTCTGGCTGAGGACATCCTCTTCCTTTATCATGGTTCTCGCAGCCTCCTTCAATGTCTCGAGGCTCACCCGGTTCCTCTCATATTTATCGAGGATGTCGTCCTCCCCTATGATCCCCTTGAAAAACCTGATGATCTCTTCAGTGTCAGGCGGCCTTCTCATGATTGCTTTCATGTCCTCAAAATACCCTTTTTTCCCTGGATCCATCCTGCCTGCGACATCGTGGCCATAGTAATCCAACAAAAGCTTATTGCTTGAGTGGAATGCCTCCAAACCTCCCGCTTCCTTGGCCTCTCTGTAACCCGCGAAGAGGAAGAGCGCGGTGAGGAAATGGTCACGTATCCTTTTGTTCCTGAGCCTGTCGTCTTCTTCCATGGGATGGCCGCTGAACCGCTCTTCCGCTTTTGAAGCGAAAAATCCTCCGCACTTGTCTATGACCGGGGATCCTTTCATCCCGGAATAGACCTTGATGCCTTTTAGTCCCATGGAGGGCGAACCTGACTTGAAGATGAATCCGTCGACTCCCTCGAGTGAACCGATGAACCGTTCTGAGAACTCATTCATTCTGTCCGTGACATCAAGATCGGTGTTGTGCTGGATGAGACGGTATTGAGCCCCTTTTTTCACTATCCTGATAGGTTCCCTGGGGACCCCAAGCCCTATTTCCACTTCCGGGCACACTCTGATGAAGTCGACGAAAGGCTCAAGCTCTCTGACAAGGCTTGACGGCATGACCTGGCCGTTGTACCTGACCTTTTCAAATTCAAGGCAGGCGCTCACCAATACTTTCGGTCTTGAAAAAACCATCCTTTATCCTCCTGTTCCAGATCCATTTGGAAACATCATCATTAGGCCTCAGCTGAATGCATCCGCATCAATTCAAGAGCACGTACCCTAGATTGAGGGCCGCGGCGAAGGTCACCCATAAGAGATACGGTATCATGAGATAGGCCGCTGTCCTTTGGATCCTGTAAAAACAGGCTATCGTAAGGAAGATGGCTATCCACAGGAAGATGATCCCGAAAAGGGCGGCGATCGGAGATTGGATCCCGAAAAACAGCAGTGACCATAAGAAATTCAGCCCCAGTTGCACCCCGAAAAAAAGGACAGCCCTTTTCTCCCTTCCATTCGAGAGCCCCCCTTTCCAGATGATGTAAAGGGAAATCCCCATAAGCAAATAGAGCGCAGTCCAGACCGGGCCGAACACCCAATTTGGAGGGTTGAATGAGGGCTGGACAAGGGACGAATACCAAGAGCCCTCTCCGGTCACCGTGAAGAGCGACCCCGCGATACCAACTGCCTGACATATGACTATCGAGGCGATGAGCTTGACATAATCTATCCCGGAATTCTTCTCCCCGCTTTTTTCTTTCTTCGAAGCCATGCTGATATCTATAATATTAGTCTCGTTTTTTTTTCCTGTTCAAAGGCTGATTCCTTTTTTGGTCTCGCCTTTTTTTCCTTCTTCATCTGCACACTTCTTTCCTTTTTCGCAGGTCCGCCTTTTTTTCTTTTCATGGTCTCCTCTTTTTTTCCTTGTTCCCGCTTTTTTTGATGCATAACTGCACATCTCCAATATACTTGGTATCGAATCCTACGGCGCAGGAGGTCAGGTAATAATCCCATTTCCGAAGGAACTGAATGTCGAAGCCGAGGGCCTTGATCTCTCGCTCCTTTCCCATGACATTCTTTCTCCAGGCAAGAAGCGTCTTGACATAGCTGTCGCCTATCTCACGCGACCCGACGACCATTAGACCGTTCCTTTCCAGTTCCTGGGTCACCTGTCCGAGAGAAAGCAGTTCGCCTCCAGGGAAGATATGTTTCTTGATGAACCCGGGGTTTTTCAGGTATCTCCTGAAATGGGAGTCAGGGATGGTGATCATCTGGAACACCATCTTTCCGCCGTCTTTCAGCAGCTCATCGCATCTCCTGATGAAGAGGGGGACATAGTCATGTCCGAGCGCCTCCATCATCTCGATGGACACGATCTTGTCATACGTCCCTGTGATGTCCCTATAATCGCAGAACCTGATGTCGGCACCAGGCAGCCTTTTCTTGGCGTAATCATACTGTTTCTTGGAAATCGTGATGGTCGTTATTTTGCACCCATGATGCTTCTTCGCATACTCCGCGAAACCTCCCCATCCCGTGCCGATCTCAAGGACATGGTCTTTTTTATTCAGATCAAGGCTTTCGCATATCAGCCGGTACTTGTTGAGCTGGGCCTCTTCAAGACCCATCTTCCCTTCAAAGGCGGCGCATGAATAGGTCATGGTCCTGTCCAGCCACAGCTCATAGAATCTGTTCGAGAGGTCGTAATGGCTCTTGATATTCCTCTTGCTCCCTCTCTTGGTGTTCTTGTTCAGGTAATGGTCGATCTGTCCTATCATCTTAGCCCATTCGATCGTGAAAGCAGGAGAATGGCTGACAGGCAGCCGATCCTTGTTCACGATGAACCACTCAAGCAGGCCGTACAGGTCATCGGTCTGGAATTCGGAGAGGAAATATGATTCCCCGAAACCGGTGTCTCCGTGGAGGATGACCCTCCTGAAAAAGCGCCCGTTAAGCACTTTCATCTTCACTGCCTTCCCTTTCCCGAACCTGTGGAGCCCTTTGTACTCTATCTCTAATGCTCCTTTAAGGTCCTTGTTCCGAAACAGCCCGAAAAAGAGGTTCTTGAAAATCATTTCAGCCTCCGCACGATCATGTCATCGGTCTTTTCCTTATTCCTGAAATCGATCTTTTTCATCCAGAGCCTGAGCGCTTGCCGATGGATGAGGATCATCGCCATGAGCGGCATCATGGGATACCGGAGGAAAAGGGAAAGGATAGTCCCTCTGCCGAGGGCTTTGCGTTTTCCCTGGATATCCGCGCTGAGGATTGTCTTCCCTTCCTTCATCGAGGTGACGCGCATGGAAAGCAACTCCCCGGGCTCTTTGAACCTCCAGGAGATCTCAGTATCATGATCGATGAAGGGAGAGATATAGAAATTCTTTTTCTGGATGTCATTGAACTCTTTTTTTCCCTGATCGATCTTCATGTGGTAGAGTTTCTGGTCCCGATAGGTGTTGTTGACTTCCGAGAGCAATGCCCTGAACGTTCCCTTCTTGTCGTAGCAGTAATAGAAACTGACGGGGTTGAAGATATAGCCGAGATTCCTGAGGTTGGTGAGGAGATATACCTTGCCGAGGTCGAATCCCAGTCCGAGCTCCTTGATCGCTTCCCTGACGCGCTCCTTGGTATCCTTGCCTGCATACCGCTCTCGCGTATACTTGAAGGTATCTCTCGCGATGACGTCTGCCTTCCCTTTCTGGCGGACGAAAAGGAAATGATCCTCATCATGGAAGCTGACCAGATTGAACGCGTTATGGCCGAAGAAGGTGAACCGTTCCGAGAGGGTCTTCAACTCATCCAGATCAAGATAATACAGATAAATATTGTATCTGAACCTGTTCTTTCCCGGCCTGTCATGCCTCAGGTCGCAGACGTACGCGCAGGAGTTCATCGTAGCCTCTTCACCACCTCAAGGCCCGCTTTGCATCCGTCCTCGTGGAACCCGTATCCGAAATACGCTCCGGCGAAGAATATCCTCGTGTCCTCGTTCAATTCCTGGAGCCTGCTTTGCAGCTTGAAGTTATCGATGGTGAAGAGGGGGTGGTCATACCTTATCTCCTTGATGATCTTCTCCTTCCTGATCTTCTGGAATGGGTTGATGGAGAGGAAATAGTCCGTCTTCGTCTGCGGACCCTGCAGCTTGTTCAGCCAATAGACTGTCGACGCATCACCGCCGTCAATGATGTGGTTCCAGCTTGACCAGACCTTGCGGAGGGGCGGCATGATGGAAGAATCAGTGTGCAATACAGCGATGTTCTTGTTGTACTTGAACCCCGACAGGAGCTTGGCTTTCTTTTCCGGAAGGCCCTTGGCCATCTTCAGGCTCTCGTCTGAATGGCACGCAAGGATGGCATGATCGAATTCGTATTTTTTTTTCGCTGTCCGAACGCTCACCTTTTTCCCTTCCTCGACGCTGAGGACAGGTTCCTTGAGATGGGTCTCAAGACCCTCAGCTATCTTTCTCGTATAGGTGTCTGATCCCCCTTTGACCGTGTACCATTGGATATGCCTGCTCGCCCGCAGCAATCCGTGGTTATGAAAGAAAGGCAGGATGAGCCCGATAGGGAAATCTTGCGTGTCCGGAGTAGACCATATCGCGGATGACAGGGGTACGATATAGTTATTGATGAAGAATTCCGACAGCCCGTTCTTCCTGCAATACTCTTTGATGGATTCCGGATTGTTCTTCCTGTAATCCCTCTCCCCGAGCCTGAAGAATTTTTTTATGTCGAACAGGAATTTCCAGTATCCGGGAGAAAGCATGTTCATCGGCTGGGCGAAAAGGTCGTATCCTGAATACTGCAGTCCGGTCTGGAGATTATAGACAGAAAAGGACATGTCGCTCTTCCTTTTCTCTACCCCCAGTTCCCCGAACATCTTCAGCAGGTTGTCATAGGTGTGGAGATTGAAGACGATGAAACCGGTGTCGAGAGTGAAGCCGTCCATCTGGTGGGTATGCGTGTGGCCGCCCAGATAATCGTTCCGTTCGAAGAGCGTGATCCTGTATCTGTCTTTCAGGTGATGGGCGCAGGTCATCCCTGAGATGCCGGTTCCGACGATGGCTATGCTTTTCATTGGTGGTCCTCATCTGATGAATGGATTCGGGAACATGGGCGGCGTCTTCCTCTTATACTCCTGGAAGCTCTTGTTCTCTTTATACCTTTCCTCTGCGAGAGGCACTCCGGACACGAATCTGAGGAGGAGGGTTATCAGGATCCAGCTGATCCAGGCTACAATTGACACCTGGGCCGCGACCAGGCTCGCTCCAAGCCAGAAGAGGCTTTCCCCGAAATAGTTAGGGTGCCTGGAGTATCTCCACAGTCCTTTCGTCATGATCTGGCCTTTAATCTTTGTCTTGACGAAGTTTTTCAGCTGCAGGTCCGCTACCGTCTCAAACACGAGACCGAATATCCCGATGGAAAGGCCGAGGATCGTCACAGCGCCCCACCCAGGATCCGAAGAATTGATGAGGAAAATCGGGGTCGCGACAACCATGAGCAAAAAACCCTGGAAGAGATAGACCTGGAAAAATGATCTCAGATAGAAATATTTCCACTCCTTTCTCCATTTCGCATACCTTGGGTCTTCCCCCCGTCTTGACAATTTTTTTGTCAGTATATAAAGTGATATCCGCAGCGACCATAGCATGATAAGTATATTGAAAAGGACTTGGGACAGATCCTTGCCCCTATAGAGGATAAAAGAATGTATCGCCACTTGCAGGAATCCCATCCCCCAGAAGACATCGGCGATCGAATTGTCTTTCAGCGCCACCGAGAGGAGAAATAATAGGGTATAAGAGATTCCGAGCCCGATAACGATAGTGAGTATCACTTTACCAGGTGCATGATCGCGTTTCTTGTGAAAAACCCGATGGTGGATATGGTGGCGCATAAAAAGGTCCCCCAACCGATATCCACGATGGCAAATGTGAGCGGGTACTTGACGATGAAAGTGAGATTGGTGAGATCATAGATGGCATAGGCGATGAAACCGAACATCGCTCCCATCATCGCCGCCTTTCCGGCAGTCCCTGAAGGAGCCACCACGAAGATGTAGCATCCAAGGGCGATGACGAACCAGGCGAGCAGGCCCGCAAGCAGTTGGATCTGGACCGATCCGTCTTTGACCTTGACGAGCGATCCGAACTGGCTGATGATGAATCTCTTGGTGATGATCCCAAGCCAGATATAGTCTAATATGATGATAGAGACGAATATCGCCGCAATGGCGCCGAGCGTGACGATGAGTTTCATAAAAGCCTCAATAGTCGCCTGATTATTTAAATCTTGGGTAGTTGCGGGGCTCTGTGGAAAAACCATATAAATAACGATTATTGGCGACGTCCGGCTGGTGAGGACGAGGGAATTATCTTTTCCCAATCAAATGGCTAATAAGGGCAGCGCTTTCCATTTAGCTCCGCAAACCGCCATATTTATAAACCATCCCGGAATCCTCAGTCCTGATCTGAGTACGGCCCGGATACCGGGAGCGTGGCTCGGGAGGTTAAAAAAATGGCTGAATTCAAGCTCGTCATCGGGACGAAAGACGGAAAGAGTTCTCAGAAAGAAGTGAAGGATGTCCAGGCGAAACCGTTCCTCGGGAAGAAGATAGGGGACACGGTCAAAGGCGAAGGTTTCGACATGCCTGGTTATGAGTTCATGATCTGCGGGGGATCGGACAATTGCGGTTTCCCCATGCGAAAGGATAACCCTGGCACTGCGAGAAGAAGGATCCTCGCGGTCACCGGCGTCGGTCTTAAAAAGAAGAGGGACGGACAGCGCCAGAGGAAGACTGTCTGCGGCAACACCATCCACGGCGCGATCGCCCAGATAAACCTTAAGGTCATGAAAGCCCCAAAGGAAGCCGCAAAGTCTGAAGGTGCAGAAGAGCCAGCGGCAGCCGAGGCAAAGCCAGCGAAGGAAAAATCCGAGAAGAAGAAGTGAACCTTTCGATTTTTTCCCCCTTTTTTTTACAACGTTTATCCTTCTCTTAGGCCCTCCCAGAAGGAAGCAAACCTTTTTATCATTCTCTCCATTTCCCCACTTCATGACAGGATTTACCGTCCCTGAATTCGATTATTCTCATGCTCTCAATCAAAAACAAAGCCGGATTGAAGAATTGCAGAAGGAGTTGACGAAGAAGGACGGAATGATAGCAGATCTCGAGGAGAGGCTGGTCACAACCGGTATCAATGCTGCCCGTCTCAATGATCTCTACGAGGCTCTGAATCGGAAACTGGAGACCTTCGAGGATACGATATTATACAGGAGTTCTAATCCCTATTCTTTCCTCTCTGCCCGTTTCGAGGGGAGGATAAAAGAGGGCCACGACACCATCTCCAAAGAGACGCAACAAGATATCTATAGGTACCTGCAAGCGACAGTCGATTCCATAAAGTCAGTGAAGAAGCCAAATAAGGTCATCGACGCTGAACAGGCCAGAGAGACCTTGCTTAAAATACATTCTAAGAGTGCTGAAATTAAATCGGTGACCGAGGAGGCATTGAAAGGCTTCGATAGGATCATCGATGGGTATTACCAGGATGTCTCGAAGGCCCACCTGAAGAGTCTGCCTGTCTGGGTAGGAAAAGTGGAAAACGGTTATATCATCACCTTCCCCTATCATGAAGGAGTATCCTCCCCCCAGATCAAAAAAAGCATCCTTGATCTCCAGGCCTCTTTGAAAAAATCCAGGATAAAGTCTGAGCTCACGAAGACAGGGAACCTTTCCTCATTGGGAGTCGAGACTTCCAGAAGGGACTTGTCTGAACTCATCCAAAAATCCCTTTCCGAGAACCTCCAGGCAGAGATCGAGACCATAGAGACACCCTATTATTTTCCGGGGCTGTTCGCACAAGCAGAGCTCAGGACTGAGCTGCCTGATGAATATAAGGGGAAAAGACTAGGCGAGATTGCGGCGCAGATGCTTAATGACCATTATGAAGGCAACGTGAATCGCATGTCAAAGGATACCTGCATCGGATACAGCGCCCTCAATAGTATCATTGGCGGGAACAAGGTGAAACAGGATACCCTCGCCAGGTTCGCATTTATTCTTGGAGTGACCTATGATGCTCTGGTCAGGGGTGTGCCTGATGAAAACAGCACGGAAGAAGAGGTTTTGAAAACCCCTCTCGATGGCATCCGGTTCGAGGAGCTCTATTCAGGGATGAATATCAAACAGGTTCTCGAAAAGAAGCGAGAGGAATATGGTAGCTATAAATCCATGGCTTTGGCCGCACGGATGTCAAGGAACATCCTCCTCAACATCAAGGATGGCAGGCCTGGATCAAAGAAGAGGTCCAACCTCGAACAGGTCGCTAATAACCTTTATCATGTCGACGTGGATAGATTCATCGCGCATTTCTATAAAGGGTGAGTGTCATAATCATTGAATTTGATAATTCTTAGACTTTATCAGCAGCCTTCGAAAAAAGTGCTCTCTTTCCTCCTTTTCACATAGCATATTCTCTCCGCTTCAGGTACCTTTCATCTATCCTTTCAATTTTTTTTTTATTGATTGAGTGTTATACTTGAGCATGTATATATTTGCCCAATATTTAGCACATAAACTTACCTTATCATGTATCTATTTATTCTTAATATGTCTTTAATATGCTCTTAATTTGACTTTAATTTATCTTTAATTTGCCTTTAATATATGCTGTATATAGTCACTTTTTATCCTTAATCGTGTCCGATGCGCAATCTTTATATACCAGTCTCCCAGAAATCAGGGTCAGCATGTCAACAGTGCAGATCAGGATCACTGTCTCAAAAGAAGTCGACAGGCTGCTCGAGAAAGCCGCGAAGAAGCTCGGGAAGAAGAAATCCGCCCTTGCCCGCGAGCTCATGGAGCAGAAGATGTACGACCTGAAGCTCATGCAGAACGAGCTATTGAAACTGTTGGAAGACTGACTATGCGAAAAAGAGGTAACCGGGGGCAAATCACCCTCTTCATCATCATCGGCATCATCATCCTGGTAGCAGCAGCGGTCTTCCTCTTCATGCGCCAGAAAGATGACGGTGTGGGCGGGTCTTTCCATGACGCCCTCATAAGGGATGTCCCCCAGGAGATGCGTCCCATCTCCTCCTATATCGACAAATGCCTCCTTGACTCGTCACTCGAAGCGATCGAATTGGTCGGGAAACAGGGCGGCTACGCGTATCCTCGGGAGAGCGGTGTGCGCTCCCGCCCGGGCATCCCGACAAGCGGAAATGCTATCTATTTCCCGGTGACCGGGATGGACATCCCCTATTGGTGGTACCTGGAGAGCCCTGATGATTGCCTCACCGGATGCGTCTTCACTACCGAGATGCCCTATCTCAGGAAAGCGGACGGTTCTCCCTCCATCGAGCGTGAGATCGAGAAATACGTCGACCGCAATGTCGGTCTCTGCCTGGATGATCTCGGCATTTTCACCAAGAAAGGATGGGAGATCGAGATTGAGGAGGAGCCGTCATCCGAAGTATCGATAGCCGGAGAAGAGGTCTATGTCCTCCTCAACTACCGCTTCAAGGCGAGGAATGTCGATGTCGCCTGGCATGACCTGGAATCCTTCATCGTCGCGATCCCAGTCCCCCTCCAGGACATCTACACCCAGGCCTTCGTCCTCGCCTATCTCGAGAAGAACGCCTCATTCCTCGAGCACCATACCATGAACATCATCAACTCATTCGATTATGATGGAGAGGAGTCAGGCATGCTCCCTTCGACAGGCCACACCGACTTCTCATTCGGCAACCAGGAGTATTGGTCTGAATACGCTGTCGAAGGGCAGGTCAAGACGCTCCTTGAAAGCTATGTCCCCTGGCTCCAGGTGAATGGCTCAGCGAACTACATCCCGCGGGATGCCAAGAACCCTGGCGTCGAGGCCATGATCGACCAGGGCATGCTCCTCCCCGGCGACCCGAGCTTCTCAGATCTAGAAGTGTCCTTCAGCTATCTCCCGGGTTTCTGGGACCGCATCCATTTCGATCTCTGCGACGGAGGGATATGCGCCCCGAGGACGACAGGGATAACCTATCCTGTCCCTATCGGAGTGTCCCTCTACGCCTTCTATTACGATATCTCTTACCCGGTCATGGTGGAGATATTCGACCAGGATTCCCTCGGTAGAGAAGGTTACTCCTTCCACTTCGCCATGGAATCGAATGTGAGGGACAATTTTCCCATGTATGGTTACGCCCCTCTCCCTCTCCTGGATGCACCCAGTTCAGAGGTATCTCAGCTCTTCTGCCATCCGATGAGCAGGAACTCCGGGAACATAACCATAACGGTCCTTGACTCGTATGGAAAGCCCATCAAGGATGCCTCCATCATCTACACATCGGCCAAGAATTCCTGTCCCATGGGCCTGACCGATGCGCAGGGACGCCTGAAGGACAGGTTCCCGACCTCTATGGGCGGTATCCTCGAGGTCATCGCGGAGAACCATTCCACTGAGGCCATCCGGTTCTCGACTTTCATAGGCGAGGATAAGGAGGAGACGATCACCCTCCACAACATCGTCCCTATCACCCTGAGGACAGAAGGCAAGCTCGCTTATTGGGACAGCGGGAAGGATGAGTGGTCCCCTCAATTCAAGAGCGATTACTTCATGCAGGATGATGACCAGATCCTCATCACCTTTGAGAGGGAGAGCAAAGGGATGCTCGAAGAGGATTTCATGGTGACCGTCTCCCTGATGGGCAATGAGACAGCGGTCGTAGGTCTCGTGCCTGGCGATTATTCGCTCCAGGCCTGGAGCATCTACAAGAAGAACGTGACGATCGACGATTGCATCGATACCGGTGACGATGATTGTGAGCCTATCCATATCGTCTTTGAGGGCAACCTGGTATCCGGGGCCCTGAATATCAATATCACCATCCTCCCTGTAGAGCTCAGTCAGGAAAAAGACATGGTCGTCTACCTCTCAGCCCTGAACCCCCATAATCTGCGTACCCTTCAGGAGCTCGATATCATCAGCGAGCTCGAATCGATCTCAACTAAATACGAAACACAATTCAGCCCGACGTGGGAATAGGAAAAATATATATACGGAAAAATGGGAAGACAGCAAAAAAGGAGCGTGAAGGAGTGAAAGAAGGAATCCCCATAAAACTGGTTCTCTCATTAGCCCTGGCTGCGGTGGTCACTTTCCTTTTCGCAGTCCCTCCGCCTTCTGCCGTCTGGTCGGAATCGCAGGCTGCTGTCAGCCAGGAATTAGGTTCCTGGGGCAGGATCCAGGCCTTTGGAGAACCATCAGGCGATTACCTCATCAAGGACGCCGTCTCCTCTGTCAGCACCCAGTTCGGGAAGCAAGGGCAAATCCTCCCTGTGATCATATTCCTCTCAGTCTCCGCCATTTTCTTCATTGCGACGAGAAGAGTCGAAGTGACCCATCACCATGCGGCACCCCTCTTCGCCTGCCTCCTCATCATCCTTATCCCCCTCTACGGAGCTCAGGCCCAGGCCGCGACAGCAGTCCAGGGAGTCAGCATCTCAGGCAAGGATGGATTCATAATCGATATGACCAAGGGATTTCGAAGGCAGACTGACACGGTGACCGTCAAAGTCGATGTCCAGCTCGATGGTGATTCCCAGATCAACAACACCCAAGTGACCTTCTCCCTTGACTCTACCGGAGTCGAGAAGCAAGGGACCTGCAGCGGGACATCCTGCGAGTTCAAGGATCTCGAGCTCACCTACACAGGGGATCATCATTATCTGGTCAGGCTCTATAACGACACGGGTACCCTGTTCGCCCAGCAGTTCATGGAGATATACTCTGACACCCAGGCCCCGAAGTTCACCCTTTCAAAGAACGCCTCTGTCATAGGCGCAGGAGGGCAGATAGCTGTCGACTGGAAGGTCAAAGATGGCCGGGATGCCAAATCCCAGTGCGGTGTCGGGATCAATGAGATGAAGATATATCAGCAGGACTTCTCAGGAGCGGTCCTCGAGACCTTGAGCGGAAGCGGCGAATGTGAATTGAACGGGACCTATATCATCGAGTCAAGCGGGACAGGGGAAGGCGACTATAGGATTTGTTTCGAAGCCTCTGACCGGTTCAACAAGACCGAGACCTCCCTTTCGAACTGCGTCACCTATTCTGAAGACAACGACCCTCCACAGGCTGTAGGGATAGGGGTCTTCACCTCAGATGGCTCTGAGACTCTGGGTTACATGGGGCCTTCCAACAAATCCTTCATGGTGAAGATCAACGTGACAGGCAATGTCGATCCCTCGACAGTCTCCTTCGATCTCGCCTCTTTCGGCCTGGGAAAGGTCACCCCTTCCCACACCCAGAAGAACGATACCTTCCACACCTTCAGTGCCTCAGGCAATGCTGATGTCTCATCATCATTCTCTGCTTCAGTCATCATCAATGGGACTGATGAAGCCGGGAACGCCATCACCCCTGACACACTCTCAGCCGGCACCATCCAGTGGGATGAGACCGGTCCCAAGGTCCTCAGTTACCAAAGCTCCCTTGGAGCGATCGACAACATCCTCCAGATCGGTAGCGGAGGGAACCTGACAGCGATAGTCCAGGATAACATGCTCGAGACTGAGCAGATACGCCTCATCTTCACTCCTGAAAGCGGCAGTTCCCAGACCTTCACGGCCGAGAACTGCTCGGAGAGCGGAGGTTCATGGACCTGTCTCTGGGATTTCAGCGGTTTATCCTTGGGAGAAGGCCTCTACAACATCACCGCTGACCCTACATCGACCGATCTCTTCGGCAACCTCCTATCGAACGAGAGCGCGACCGCCCAGGCCATGGCCGATTTCACCCCTCCCGAACTTGTCAATTACACCGTGAATGTCGCCCACGCGAACGAATCCCTCTACGGCGAAGAGATCGTGAAAGGCGACAAGCTCCAGTTCATCCTCTATGTGAACGACTCCTCCCAGTCGGTCACTGCGGTGACGAATTTTTCGGAGATAATCACCACCATGCCTGACGAGGTGTCAGCCGCGTGCGAGGCAGATGGGACCACCTCTGATTTTGTATGCACCTTCGAGCAGACCGACAAGATCGACATGGCCTTCCCCTACAGCCTTGAGATGAACATCACCGACGCCATGGGAAATTCCCTGATTGGCTACTTCCTCCTCGATATCATCCCATTCGAGAACGAGACCGATCCGGATTATTGGTCTTTGGTAGGGACCCCTGAATGCTCCCCTGAAATGATCGACCGTGAGATCACCACCCTTTCCTCCCAGAAGATGTACTGCAAGTTCACTTTCCAGCCGAAAGGAAGTGGCATCTCCCTCCTTTCCATCGCCATGGCTGATTGCGTCAACTCGACTGATATCGATGTCGCTGACTACATCCAGGGCTTCACCCAGATCAATACGGATAACTCGACAGAGCCTTGGGTGAAGATCCAGTTCAAGAATGTCCCTATGAACATAACCGAGCTCCCCATGACCTGCCCCTTCCAGATCTATTCCAAGATCCAGGGAGAGGACGACACTTTCGTTGTCGTTGAAAACGCTGAGATCGAGAATGTCTCCCTCACCATCCCTTTCTACAATAACCCTTTAGGGACCATCGATCAGAACCTTGAGGATAAGGTCACTGGAGCGATGGAGGACGCGCAGGGAAGCCTCCTTGAGATCGTCGGCATCCTTGAGACCGTGGTCGATCTGGCGGAAAAGATCTGCGGTCTTTGGAGCGCCTATCAGAACCTTGTCGGAGCCTACAACCTCTTCATGCTTACCACTGAGAAAGCGGAGACCGCGGTATCGGTGAACGCACCCTTGGCTGAGACCCTGCGGAAAATGAAGGAGAGAGGATGTGTAGGTTCTGATGATCTTTCCGAAGCGGTGAAAAAAAAAATATCACCCGAAAGTCTTGGAAACGCTGCGAAGGAATCAAAGAAAGGGTTCTCCATGATCTGCGGTTATGTCAATTGCAAGTACCTCCCGAGGGATGCGGAACCAACGACAGGTCTCGACCAGCTCGATAATTGGCAGATCAAAGGGACTGAACTCCTCCAATCGATCGACATCGGCGACGGATACACTTTCGGCCAGCCCAGTGATAATGCCTCTCTCCATAGTTCCCTGAATGTGAAAGACAACCTCATCCTCTCCCTCATAACAGGATGCCTCCCTGGTATCATCCATGGTATCAACAAATACCGCCAGACCCTCTGCATGTACGCCTATTGCATGAACACGAGCGCTGAATCTGGCTTTGACCAATCCCTCTGTTCAGACCTGAAGGAATACTCGATGTGCATGTTCGTCTTCGGTGAGATCATATACGCCCTTCCCTGGACCGGGGTCATCTCCCGCTGGCTTGACACCCTCTCCCAGGTGATGTCAAACCCCTTCGCCATCATCGGTGTCGCGTGGAGCTACACCTGTCAAACCAAATGCGCGCTCCCCAAGATCGGCGGGGAGACCTATTGGGCATGCACCTCCTTTTATTTCCTCACCATGCTCTCAGAGGCAGTGGCAGAGATAATGGGCGTGTTTGAAGCAGGTGAATTGGGTTCTGATGTCGATTGGTGCGAGCTCATGGAAGGAGACACAGAAGGAGGCCTCCTGGGGTTCTAACATGGAGCAGCACCAAAAGACATTCCACATCGCCATGATCGCCATAGTCGGCATCATGTCCCTCTTCTCCTTCACCCTGCTCTTCCATGATGAAGGGATGGATGGCGTGACTGGGGCTGCTTCTTCCTCTTCACCTGCTGTGGCATATCTTACAGATGAGCAGAAAGCGTATCTAAATAGTCAGGGTATTAATCCACAATCCGTGGAACCTGACGGACAAATTATGGAAGCTGTAATGCCAACTGATTACTATCTAAGAGATAACCCTGTAAGCGGTAAATCACTCTATATAAAGGGAGGAAGCATGGGTCCATCTGATAATACTGGTCATCTTGAATTAATTGACACATCGAGTTTTTCAACAACTTCTTCTACGTCGAGTTCAAGTCCTGATTCCTCCAAATTTGATTCCTCTGGTTCAACGACCACATCATCCTCAACTGGTTCAAAAACAACTACTTCATCTACTTCCTCAACAACTCCTTCAACCAAAAAAAAATCTACTTCACCAGCCAGTACCACAAAAACCTCAACTTATCAACCGTCTGGTTTATCAGAATCTCAAAAAAAATTATTAGAGGAAAATTATATCAATCCCGAAACAGCCACCATTGATCCAAAGGGTAATATCCTGAACAATGGTAATCCAACGGATTTTTCGATGTCTACGGATCCTTTTTCGTCAAATCTAGATTTATATTATTGGGGGACTAATGGAGCTCCAAGTGGGTCACGAATTGATGAAAAGGGTATAGCCTACGATTCTAATAATGATCCAATTGGATTTTACACAAAAGATGGTTACTACGTTCAAGGGGATGGTTATGGAACAAAATTGGATTCCACAACCTCTCAAACAAATCAAGATAAAACTGCCGAAACGAAGTCCCCCGAAAAGAAAAACACCGTCTTCGACAAGTTCATCGATTTCGAGAAGAACATGAAGGAAGGCATCGCTTTCGGTTCAGGATTCTGGATGCTCATGCCTGAAGAGACAAGGAGGGAGTGGATGGATAGCGCTCTCTCGAAATTCTCACAGGCGCTCTCAGTAAAGTACTGGATAAGCCAGACCTGCCTTGGGATGCAGAGCACCCAGACCTCAGCAGGTGACGGGACCTTCGTGAGCGACCTCGGCGGGATGCCCATGGTCTTCATCTGGACCAAGGGTCAGAGGGTGGAAGCAGCACATCCGAACGAGACGAACACCTCCCAGATGGTCTATGATTATTCCTATAAGATCGAATACTGGGCCCAGAATCCTGAGGAAGCGTATATCAACAGCGCAGATGATATGTCCTTCAATATCGCGCTCTACGAAAACGGAGTCAGGAGAGGCATTTACAATGAGGATATTATCACAGTCGAAGTGGACGGCACCAAATCCGCGACCGGGAGCAACATGATCAGGTTCGATTCCAAGAGGAGATACACCTTGGTGTGCCTTGAATTCAGG
>Ga0209575_10000441_pt1 | contig 27561 bp, 20 predicted proteins | sample Medcelwee11metaG_FD_187172 | JGI IMG/M metagenome (GOLD analysis project Ga0209575, IMG submission 187172) | Freshwater pond sediment microbial communities from the University of Edinburgh, under environmental carbon perturbations - Medium... | ecosystem: Environmental > Aquatic > Freshwater >...
GACTGGGACTGGTCTCGATACTGGATACGATCAACCGGCTTAATCGCATGGCTTGAACCGCCGTATACGGAACCGTACGTACGGTGGTGTGAGAGGACGGCGGTCGTGAGACCGCCTCCTACTCGATTACGGAACGGAAAAGCTCGGGGCAGGCGGTAAGCCGAGGCTTGGGAGGGCTGAGGTATTCAGGCACTTCGGGCCATGAGCACCGGCTGGGCGACTGCGGCGACTTCGCCAATCACCAGGATCGCCGGGCTCTTCAGACGGAAGGCGGTGGCGTCCTGCTGCATGGCGCCGAGGCTGCTGCGGCATTCGCGCTGTTGCGGCAAGGAGGCGTTCTCGATCATCGCTACCGGCATGTCGGCACGCAGGCCGCCGGCCAGCAGGCCGTCGCGGATCTCGACCAGCTTGGCCACGCCCATGTACACCACCAGGGTGGTGCCGCTCTGTGCCAGCGCCTGCCAGTTCAGGCTGCTGTCGTCCTGGGTGTGGGCGGTGACCAGGGTTACGCCGCGGGCCACGCCGCGCAGGGTCAGCGGGATGCCGCACTGGGTGGCACCGGCCAGGCCCGAGGTGATGCCGTTGACGATTTCGGTGGCGATGCCGTGCTCGGCCAGCCAGTCGGCTTCCTCGCTACCGCGGCCGAAGATGCACGGGTCGCCGCCCTTCAGGCGCGCCACGCACTTACCCTGGCGGGCGTAGCGCAGCATCAGGCGATGGATGAAGTCCTGCGGCGTGGAGCGGCAGCCGCCACGCTTGCCGACACGGATGATGCGGGCCTGCGGACAGTGTTCGAGCACCTCCGGATTGACCAGGTCGTCGATCAGCACCACTTCGGCCTCGCCGAGGGCGCGCACGGCCTTGAGGGTCAGCAGTTCCGGGTCGCCGGGGCCCGCGCCGATCAGCCAGACTTTTGCGCTCATCTTCCACCTCTCTCGTATCGCATTTGTAGGGTGGGTCGGACCGAAGGTCCTAACCCGCGCCAGCCGGCCGTGAGGCCAGCAATGGCGATGCCTGTCGGCATCGTTGGTGGGTTACGCCGCTGTACGGCCAACCCACCCTACGGTTTGTGTCAGGCCGTGGCCGCCACCGGCTGCGCCAGCAGCCGTTTGATTTCCGGTACGCAGGAACCGCAGCTGGTGCCGCACTTCAGTTCCTGCTTGAGGCCGTCGAGGTCGAGGCCGCGGTCGATGCCGGCGCGAATCGCGGTATCGCTGACGTTCATGCAGCTGCATACCGTCTTGCTCTTGCAGGCGCCAATGTTGCCCGGCGGGGTGCTGAGCGGGGCGAGCAGCCAGCGACGCAGGTCGGCATCGGCCTTGCCCTCGCTCCACAGCGCCTTGAGCCAGTCGCGGGCGGCGGTTTCGCCGGCGAGGCGGAGGGCGACGATGCGCCCGTCCTCGATGCGCACGCGCTTGCCGACCGTGCGGCGTGGGTCGTCATAGGCCAGTACCGGGCCCTGGTCGAGGCTGAGCAGGGCGTCGATCTGCGCCAGCAGTTCGGTCTCGGGCGCCACGGCGCTGGCGGCCTTGATCAGCAGCGCCGGGCGCTCGCGGCCGGTGAGGGTCAGGCTGGCGTAGGCGAACGATTCGAACAGCGGGCGCAGGGCCTCGAAGCGCTGCTGCACGTCGCCCTCGACCAGGGCGAACAGCTGCCAGGGCAGCTCGACCTTGTCCACCTCGACGCCGGCGTGCTTGAGCTCCGGCTGCTTGGACAGCGGGTCGAAGGCCGGCAGGGTCAGCACGTTGATGCCCAGCCCCTTGAGGAAGCGGTCGCCCCAGTGCATCGGCAGGAAGGCCTGGCCGGGACGCACGCTTTCGTCGGCCTGCACCGGCAGGATCAGGCTGCCGCGGCGGCTGCGCACCTTGATCAGGTCGCCACTGGCCAGGCGCCGGCGGCGCAGTTCGTCCGGGTGCAGGGACAGTGCGGCCTCCTCGACGTGGCCGAACAGCTGAGCGACGGTGCCGGTGCGGCTCATGCCGTGCCACTGGTCGCGCAGGCGGCCGGTGTTGAGGGTCAGCGGATAGCGCGCTTCGCGCTTTTCCTGCGGCGCACGGTAGGGGTCGGCCTGGAAGCGGGCGCGACCGCTGGCGGTGGGGAACACCCCGTCGGCATACAGGCGCGGCGTACCGGCGATGGCGCCGGCCGGGAACGGCCACTGCTGCGGGCCGAGGTCATCGATCAGCGCGTGGCTGAGGCCCGAGAGGTCGAGGTCGCGGCCGGCGGTGAGCTGCTTGTATTCCTCGAACAGCGCAGCCGGGCTGGCGAAGTCGAACAGGCTCGGCTGGCCGGGGCGCAGATGTGTTTCCAGACGGCGGGCGAAGTCGCAGGTGATCGCCCAGTCGGCGCGCGCCTCGCCCGCTGCCGGCACGGCGCGGCGCACATGGCTGACGCGGCGCTCGGAATTGGTCACCGAGCCTTCCTTCTCGCCCCAGCCGGCGGCGGGCAGCAGCAGGTCGGCGTAGCGGCAGGTCTCGGTGGTGGCGTAGGCCTCCTGCACCACCACGAACGGGCAGTTGCTCAGGGCCTCGTGGATCTTCTGCTGGTCGGGCATCGACTGTGCCGGGTTGGTGCAGGCGATCCACAGCGCCTTGATCTTGCCGACCCTTACGGCCTCGAACAGCTCGATGGCGGTCAGGCCGGTAGTCTCCGGCAGGCTGTCGACGCCCCAGTAGCCGGCGACTTCGGCGCGGTGTTCGGCATTGCCGGCCTCGCGATGGCCGGGCAGCAGGTTGGCCAGGCTGCCGGTCTCGCGCCCGCCCATGGCGTTGGGCTGGCCGGTCAGGGAGAAGGGGCCGGCGCCGGGCTTGCCGATCTGCCCGGTAGCCAGGTGCAGGTTGATCAGCGCGCTGTTCTTGGCGCTGCCGCTGCTCGACTGGTTGAGGCCCATGCACCACAGGCTCATGAAGCTGGGGGCCTTGCCGATCAGTTCGGCGCAGGCTTGCAGGCTGTCCACGGAGATGCCGCAGATCTCCGCCACCGCTGCCGGGGTATAGTCGCGCGCCAGCTTTTTCAGTGCGTCGAAGCCTTCGGTGTGGGCATCGATATAGGTGCGGTCGATCCAGCCTTCCCACAGCAGCAGGTGCAGGATGCCGTGGAACAGCGCGACGTCGGTGCCGGGCAGGATCGCCAGGTGCAGGTCGGCCAGCTCGCAGGTGTCGGTGCGGCGCGGGTCGACCACGATGATCTTCATGTCCGGGCGGCTGGCCTTGGCCGCTTCCAGGCGACGGAACAGCACCGGATGGGCGTAGGCCATGTTGCTGCCGGCGATCAGCAGGCAGTCGCTGTTCTCCATGTCCTCGTAGGAGCAGGGCGGAGCGTCGGCACCCAGGCTGCGCTTGTAGCCGACCACCGCCGAGGACATGCACAGTCGCGAGTTGCTGTCGATGTTGTTGGTGCCGACCAGCGCGCGGGCCAGCTTGTTGAAGGCGTAGTAGTCCTCGGTGAGGAGCTGGCCGGAGATGTAGAAGGCCACGCTGTCCGGGCCGTGCTCGCGGATAGTCTCGGCGAACACCGTGGCGGCATGATCCAGCGCACTGTCCCAGTCGGTGCGCGCACGGGCCAGGCCCTTGCTCAGGCGCAATTCGGGATGGAGCGCACGGGCGGCCAGGTCGCCGGTCAGGTGCAGGGTCGAGCCCTTGCTGCACAGCCGGCCGAAGTTGGCCGGGTGGGTCGGGTCGCCCTGCACGCCGGTGATGCGCTCGCCGTCGTGCTCGATCAGCACGCCGCAGCCGACGCCGCAGTAGCAGCAGGTGGAGGCGGTGGTCTGGGTCGGCCGGGTCATGGCTGTCGCTCCGTGTCGTTCGGGGTCGTAAGCTGGACAATGCTGTGCTTGTCCAGCGGTTCAAGGGGGTTGTCGGTGGAAAAGCCCGCGGCGTTTTCCTCCCTACAGGGTCAGGCGCAGTCCTTGAGGGATTTCAGGGCCAGCAGCACGCGGCCGTCCTCGACCTTGACCGGGTACTTGTGCGCGCAGCCCACGTCCGGCGCCAGCGCCTCGCCGCTCGCCAGGTCGATCTGCCAGTTGTGCAGCGGGCAGGCGACGCGCTTGCCGTAGACCAGCCCCTGGGACAGCGGCCCGCCCTTGTGCGGGCAGCGGTCGTCGAGGGCGAATACTTCATCGCTCGCGGTGCGGAAGATGGCGATGTCGCCCTTGGGCCCGGCGACAATGCGCGCGCCGAGCACGTTGATCTCTTCCAGGGCGCAGATATCCAGCCAGTTCATGTCGTTTCTCCAGATTCGGTGCGTTTTGGCTGCAGGAGCGGACTTGTCGGCGACTGGCGCGAATGACTCCGTTCCTGCGGGGGGCAAGGGGGATCAGGCGATTTCCGCTTCCCTGACTGGGATGCGTTCGAACTCTTTCTTCAGCGCCGGGGTTTCGATCTGCTGTTGCCACGGGTCCTGCTCGAAGGACAGGGCGAACAGCAGGCGCTGGTGCAGTTCCTTGCGCCGGGCCTCGTCCTCCAGCACCGCCTGCTTGATGTGCTCCAGGCCGACGCGGTGCATGTAGTGCACGGTGCGCTCCAGGTAGAAGGCTTCCTCGCGGTAGAGCTGCAGGAAGGCCAGGCTGTATTCCATGACTTCCTCGGCGCTCCTGACCTTGACGAAGAACTCGCCGGCCTCGGTCTTGATGCCGCCGTTGCCGCCGATGTACAGCTCCCAGCCCGAATCCACGCCGATGATGCCGACGTCCTTGATGCCCGACTCGGCACAGTTGCGCGGGCAACCGGAGACCGCCAGCTTGACCTTGTGCGGCGACCACATGCCGAACAGGGCGTGTTCCAGGTCGATGCCCATCTGCGTCGAGTTCTGGGTGCCGAAGCGGCAGAACTCGCTGCCGACGCAGGTCTTCACGGTGCGGATGGACTTGCCGTAGGCGTGGCCGGACGGCATGTCCAGATCCTTCCACACGCCCGGCAGGTCTTCCTTCTTCACGCCGAGCAGGTCGATGCGCTGGCCGCCGGTGACCTTGACCATGGGGATCTGGTACTTGTCGGCCACGTCGGCGATGCGGCGCAGCTCGGAGGGGTTGGTCACGCCGCCCCACATGCGCGGCACCACCGAGTAGGTGCCGTCCTTCTGGATGTTGGCGTGGGCGCGCTCGTTGATCAGGCGCGACTGCGGATCGTCCTTGGCCTCGCCCGGCCAGCTGGAGATCAGGTAGTAGTTCAGCGCCGGGCGGCAGCTGGCGCAGCCGTCGGGGGTGCGCCACTCCATGGCCTGCATGGCCTGGCCCAGGCTGGTCAGGTGCTGTTCGCGGATCGCCTGGCGCACCTGGCCGTGGTTGAGATCGGTGCAGCCGCACACCGGCTTCTCGCTCTTGGGCTTGACGTCGGCGGCGCCGCCGACGGTGTTGATCAGGATCTGCTCGACCAGGCCGGCGCAGGAGCCGCAGGAGCTGGCCGCCTTGGTGTGCTTCTTCACCTCGTCCACGGAGAGCAGGCCGTTTTCCCGGATCGCTTTGACGATGCTGCCCTTGCACACGCCGTTGCAGCCGCAGACCTCCATCTCGTCGCTCATCGCCATGGCCTTGTCCTGGCCCAGGTGGCCGGCGTCGCCGAGGGCGTTCTCGCCGAACATCAGGAGGTCGCGGATCTCGGCGACATTGTGGCTTTCGCGGATCTGCCGGAAGTACCAGCCGCCGTCGGCGGTGTCGCCGTACAGGCAGGCGCCGACTAGTACGTCGTCCTTGACCACCAGCTTCTTGTAGACGCCGCCGATGGGGTCGGAAAGGGTGATGGTCTCGGTGCCTTCGGTGCCCATGAAGTCGCCGGCCGAGAACAGGTCGATGCCGGTGACCTTGAGCTTGGTGGAGGTCACCGAGCCTTCGTAGCGGGCGTTGCCGAGTCGGGCCAGGTGGTCGGCGCAGACCTTGGCCTGCTCGAACAGCGGCGCCACCAGGCCGTAGGCGATGCCGCGGTGGTTGGCGCATTCGCCGACGGCATAGATGGCCGGATCGGAAGTCTGCAGGCAGTCGTCGACCTGGATGCCGCGGTTGCAGGCCAGGCCCGCACGCTCGGCCAACTCGGCGTTGGGACGGATGCCGGCGGCCATCACCACCAGATCGGCGGGGATCTCCTCGCCGTCGCTGAAGCGCGCGATGGCGACCCGGCCCTCGCCGTCGTCGAGCAGGGCGGCGGTGTTGGTGTTCAGACGGAACTGGATGCCGCGCGCCTCCAGGGCGCTCTGCAGCAGCTTGCCGGCGGTCTTGTCCAGCTGGCGTTCGAGCAGCCAGTCGCCGAGGTGCACCACGGTCACCTCCATGCCGCGCAGCTTGAGGCCGTTGGCCGCCTCCAGGCCGAGCAGGCCGCCACCGATCACCAGCGCGTGGCGGTGGGTCCTGGCGGTTTCCATCATCGTCTCGGTGTCGGCGATGTCGCGGTAGCCGATCACGCCCTGCAGATCCTTGCCGGGGATCGGCAAGATGAACGGGGTGGAGCCGGTGGCGACGAGCAGGCGGTCGTATTCGGCCACGCTGCCATCCTCGGCGATCACCCGGCGATTCTCGCGGTCGATGTCGACCACCTTGCAGCCGATGCGCAGGTCGATGCCGTTGTCCCGGTACCAGTCCAGATCGTTGAGGATGATCTCCTCGAAGGTCTGTTCGCCGGCGAGCACCGGAGAGAGCAGGATGCGGTTGTAGTTCGGGTGCGGTTCGGCGCCGAACACCGTGATCTCGTAGAGATCCGGGGCGAGCTTGAGCAGTTCTTCCAGGGTGCGTACCCCGGCCATGCCGTTGCCGATCATCACCAGCTTGAGTTTTTCCATCGCTCTTCTCCGTTACGGAAAGCGGAAAACAAAAAAGGCGTCCCGCCGGTTACCCAGCGAGGACGCCTTTGTCCATTCCCGTTCTGTCGGGAAACACCGCCTTCCACGTTGAAGGCAGTGCTATGTGATCTGTCGAATTTTGTAATGCAGGGGCTGTGCCAGTTTTACGTGTTACTGATTTTCAAGGGATTTTCCGAGTTCAGCGCTGGGTTGATTCGCCAGGTTTTGCACGCTTTCGAGGCGTCATGCGCTTTTTTGGTGCCTTCATGGCTGGCGGCCGACGACCAGCAGGGCGAACAGCACGAGGTTGAGCAGCAGGGAGAGCAGGGCGATGCCGCGCCAGACTTTCAGTGGCTCGCGCTCCAGCCAGGGACGGGGACGCAGGTCCTGGGTCCGTTGCTCGCCTCGTTCCAGCTCGAGCAGCCATTCCTCGGCGGTCTCGAAGCGTTGCTGTGGATCGGCGAGCAGCGCGCGGCGCAGGCTTTCGTCGAGCCAGACGGGCAGGTCGGGACGGTAGCGGCTGGCTGGGGTCGGGGTGCCGAAGCGGGGATGCTGGAAGGCTTCGATCTCGCCGTAGGGATAATGGCCGGTGAGCAGGGCATAGAGGGTGACGCCGGCGGCGTAGAGGTCCTGGCGGGCATCGGGCACGGCGCCGGCGAAGGCTTCCGGGGCGATGTAGCTGGGCGTGCCGGGCAGGCTGTGGGCCTCGTCGCGGGACAGACCCGGACAGAAGGCCAGGCCGAAATCGAGCAGGCGCAGCTCGCCGTCCTCGCCCCACAGCAGGTTCTCCGGCTTGATGTCGCGGTGCAGGATGTTGCGCCGGTGCAGCATGCCGAGGGCGCGCAGCAGGCGCGGCGCGAGGTCCAGCCATTGGGCCAGCGTCAGCGGGCCGTGCGCCTGCAGGTGTCCGGCCAGGGTTTGGCCGGGGTATTCGCGCTGCACGTAATAGAGGTGCTGGCGCTGCGGCAGCGGTGCGACCTCGGGGAAATAGCGGCCCGCCACCCGGCGTAGGAACCACTCCTCCAGCAGCAGGGCCTGGCCGGCCTCGGCCTCGTTGCGTCGGGCGGGCGGCAGGGTCTTCAGCAGCCAGTGGCGTTCCTGGCTGTCGCGCACTCGATAGACCAGGGACTGGCGCGACTCGGCCAGCAGGCCGTCGATCCGCCAGCCCTCGAACAGTTGGCCTTCGCGCAGCGCGGGTGCTGGCGGCCAGTGCTGCAGCTGCGCCAGACTGTCGGCCAGCGAACCCTCCGGCAGGCGCTCGACGCGCAGCAGCAGGGCGCTGGCGTTGTCCGGGCTGCCGGCCAGGTGGGCAGCGCGTACCAGTGCCCGTGCCGCAGCCGAGGTGTCCGGCTCGTCGGCGAGGATGCGGCGGATACCCGAGTCGTCGAGCGTGGCCCAGACGCCGTCGCTGGCCAGCAGGAAGGCGTCGCCCTCCTGCAGCTCGCCGTCCAGGTAATCGACCAGCAGGTGCTGGTCCAGGCCCATCGCGCGCTTGAGCACGTGGCGCATTTCGGGCTGTTCCCAGACGTGCTCTTCGGTCAGTCGCTCGAGCTGGCCGTTGCGCCAGCGGTAGGCACGGCAGTCGCCGACGTGGGCGAGGGTGAAGCGCCGCCCGCGCAGGACCAGGGCGGTGAGGGTGGTGAGCAGCGGCTGGCCGCCGCCGTTGGCCTGCAGCCAGCGGTTCTGCGCCAGCAGCAGGCGATCGAGCGCCTGCGCCACCGCCCAGGTTTCCGGGGTGGCGTAGTAGTCGACCGCCAGCGCCTGCAGGGTGGCGCGTGCCGCCAGGCCACCGTCGGCGCACTGGCTGACGCCGTCGGCCAGGGCGAACAGGCAGCCCTTGCTCGCCGCCAGGGTCGGCGCCGGGGTGACCACGCGGATGGCGTCCTGGTTTTCCGGGCGCGGACCGGCGGCACTGGCTTCGCCGATGCTGAGCTGCAGGGACATGGGCGACCTCCCGGGTCGGTGCACGGCGGCTGGATATGAAAAAGGCCCCCACGCGAAAGCGCGTGGAGGCCATCGGCTGGGGGGGTGGGACTGCTGCCGGGGATCAGACCCGCGCAGCGGTCACCGCGGCGCTGCCCCAGGTGGTACGCCAGCGCTTTTTGACGCCGTGCAGGCCGAACCAGGCGACCACGGCCAGGCTGGCGAACAGCCACAGGCCGAGCTGGTAGTCGCCGGTGGACTGCTTGATGGTGCCGAGCCCGGCGGTCAGGGCGAAGCCGCCGATGCCGCCGGCCATGCCGATCAGGCCGGTCATCACGCCGATTTCCTTGCGAAAGCGTTGCGGGACCAGCTGGAATACCGCGCCGTTGCCGGCACCCAGGCTGAGCATGGCGACCACGAAGAGCCCCAGTGCGGCGGTCGAACTGGGCAGGTTGAAGCCGACCACGGCGATGCACAGGGCGGCCAGGGTGTACATCATCAGCAGCGAGCGGATGCCGCCGATGCGGTCGGCCAGGGCGCCGCCCAGCGGGCGCAGCAGGCTGCCGGCGAACACGCAGGCGGCGGTGTAGTAGCCGGCCTTCACCGGATCGAAGCCGTACTGGTCGTGGAAGTAGCCGGGCAGGGTGCTGGCCAGGCCGAGGAAGCCGCCGAAGGTCACGCTGTAGAACAGCATGAACCACCAGCTGTCGCGGTCGGCGAGGGCCTTCAGGTAGTCGGCGACGGCCTTGGGTTGCGGGCGCTCCGGAGCATTCTTGGCGACGCAGGCGAAGATGATCAGGGTCAGCACCAGCGGGATCAGCGCCAGGCCGAACACGTTGCTCCAGCCGAAGGCGGCGGCCAGTCCGGGGGCGAAGAGGGCGGCGAGCACCGTGCCGGAGTTGCCGGCGCCGGCGATGCCCATCGCCTTGCCTTGGTGCTGCGCCGGATACCACTGCGAAGCCAGCGGCAGCGCCACGGCGAAGGAGGCGCCGGCGAAGCCGAGGAACAGGCCGAGCAGCAGCGCCTGCTGGTAACTGTGAATGCCCATGTTCCAGGCCACCGCCAGGGCGCCGATGACGATCACCTGGCCGAGAATGCCGGCGCTCTTCGGTGAGGTGCGGTCGGCCAGCATGCCCATGATGAAGCGCAGCACGGCGCCGGAGAGGATCGGCGTGGCGACCATCATGGCGCGCTGCTGGGTGGTCAGCCCGAGGTCGGTGGCGATCTGCACGCCCAGCGGGCCGAGCACGTACCAGACCATGAAGCTCAGGTCGAAATAGAGGAATGCGGCGAACAGCGTGGGTGTGTGGCCGGCTTTCCAGAAACTCGTATTCATCGAACACCTCATCGGTGGCAAGAAACTCCGGCAGGCTTACAGGCGAACACTATATGCCTGGGAGGCCGGAGCCACAGCAGGTTGAAAGGGGGCGGGCCGCGAAGGCCTCCGTTCACCGCCCCAGACGCTGGGGCCGAAACGCAAAAGGCGCCACACCACTACTCGCCTGAGCGAGGTGATGCGACGCCTTTGTCGTTCAACAGGCAGCCGCCGTTGGCTGCCCTGCACAACTTGTTGAGCAATACCCGTGCCGGAATTTGAGCAGCCATTCCCGTGGGCTTGCAGGACATTTTTCCAGGTAATGCTGAGCAAAAAAGAGGCGAGTGGTCGTTTTTTGCACATTGATGGGGCATGGCGAGCGAGTAGCTTCGGTTCTCCCCGGCACGGCAGGGGCGATTGCTTCAATGGCACGGCTGCACTCAAGTCCGAAGTGGCGTCATCCAGGGGTAAAGGATTGTGCCGAGTTGTCTGCAGCCAATCAGAAGCAGAAGGCTGGTTCAATCCGCGTTGCGGCGGGTTGTTCGCCCTGCATTGGTTGACGTGGTGCGCAAGCCCGTGTGGGTTGCGTGTCGCAAACTCGCTGCTAGTGTTTGTTACAGGTAGTTTTCTGGGGCTTCAGCGCCTTTGTCCGTGACGCTGGTACCGCGGCTGGGGGCAGCTTGGAGAGGACGCCATGACGACTTACCTGAAGGAACTGCTGCTCGGCCTGTACCTGCTGAGCCACTACGACTACTACCTCAAGCGCCTGGTCGATCTGGGGTTCGGCGTGCCGCTGCTGCTGTTCGCCGGAGTGTTCGGCATACTGCTGGCCACTCTGTGGCTGACCGCCTATATCCGTTCGACGGTTATCCGCTATCTGTTCGCACTGCTGTTTTTCGCCAGTACGCTGTTTTTCGACGTTTATACCCGCGTCACCGCCGACTACCTGACCTACAGCACCTTCGTCTCGCTGATCTATTCTGGCGGCTTTATCGACGAGGCGCTCTACCAGTACCGGGCGAGCATCTTCCTCGCCGCCGTCGGTGCCCTGCCGTTGCTGTTCGGTATCGCCCTTGCACCGCGCCGACGCCTGCCATTGTCCAGTTATGCGCTGGTTGCAGCGCCGCTCTGTGGTGTGCTGCTGCTGACGGGGATTCTGTTCGTGCGCAGCGGCGAGGGGGCTCGCGGCCTGCCGGCGATGTACACGCCGCTGGTCTACCTCAACCTGTTCGCCTACGAGGCGGCGAGCAGTACGGTGGGACCGCGGGAGACGGTGAGCCTGCCGCGCCATGGCCAAGCGGTCGGCAACGACATCGTGCTGATCGTCGATGAAAGCGTGTCCGGTAACTACCTGGATATCAATGTCGAGCATGGCGTGCACAGCAGCCTCGGGCAGGCTTACCCTGGCGTGAGCATCTACAACTACGGTTACGCCGCCTCCATCGCCAACTGCAGCGCTGATACCAACGTCACTCTACGCTACGGTGGCACGCGCAGCGATTACCTGCGGATCAACTCGACCATGCCGTCGATCTGGCAATATGCCAGGAAGGCTGGGCTGCGCACGGTCTATATCGATGCTCAGCGCACTGGCGGCCGCCTGCAGAACCTGATGAGCAAGAGCGAGCGTCAGGAGATCGATGAATTTGTCCAGTTCAACCAGACGCCGGTGCGCGACCGCGACATGGCCGCGGCGCAGAAGCTCATCGAGTTGCTAAACAACGATACGCCGGAGCTGGTTTACCTCAACAAGGTCGGTGCGCACTTCCCGGTCCACGACAAGTACCCGGACGACTTCCTGGTCTACCGTCCAGCATTGTCGCGCGGTCAATACGCCGATGTGTCCGACACCGGCGAGCGTTATGACTTTGGCGGGCAGGTCGAGGACTGGGTGCGTTACCGCAATGCCTACAAAAATACCCTGTTGTGGAACGTCGGCGAGTTTTTCGCCCAGGTTTTCAGTCAGGCCAGGCTCGACAACGCGGTGCTGATCTACACCTCCGACCATGGCCAGGACTTGCACGAGCGCGGCAACCCAGGCGTCGACACCCATTGCGGCGGCGATCCGGTGGTGGAGGAGGGGTTGGTGCCGCTGGTCGTGATCCAGGGCAACGGCCTGCACACCCTCGACTGGCCGCGCGAGCTGGCGGGCAACAAGGACCGCTCCAGCCACTACAACATCTTCCCCACGTTGCTGCAGTTGATGGGCTACGACCTGACGGCGCTGCAGACGATCTATGGCAAATCGCTGAGCCAGCACACCGAGGACGAGTTCACCTTCAACACCCGCTTCAATGCGCGTTTGGGGGAGAAGCCGAACTGGAAACACATCGACTTGAAGGAGGTGGTGACGCCTACGCTGCAGTGAGGCCTGTTTTTCAGGCCGCCTGCGCTGGGAGGTCGAACAGGGCTGTCGTGTATTCGTTGCCCTCCAGCAGACGAGAGCGAACGCTTCCGGACGTGTCCGCCAGCCAACGGGGCGGGCAATCTGAAGTCCGCCATGCTCCGTATTGCTACCCCGATCCCGAAGCTCTGGTTAAATATTCGCTCTGTCAGACCCTGCTGGAGCGTTCCATGTCGCGCATCGCCACCCTGACCCTCAACCCCGCGATGGATGTCTCCACCGGCATCGCACGCCTTGCACCGACCAGCAAGCTGCGCTGCACTCTGCCGCGTTACGAGCCGGGCGGCGGCGGCATCAATGTGGCGCGGGTGATCCGGAACCTTGGTGGCGATACCGTGGCGGTCTATCCGGCCGGCGGTCCGTTCGGCGAGATGCTGCAGCGTGCGCTGGAGGGGCTCGGCTTGCCCCAACTGGCAGTGCCGATCGCCGGCGATACTCGGGAAAGCTTCACCGTGGACGAGGGCGACACCGGCCTGCAGTACCGTTTCGTCTTGCCCGGCCCGACGCTGACGCCGGACGAACGACAGGCTTGTCTGGAGGCCATCGCCGCGCTCGTTCCGCCGCCGGACTATCTGGTGGTCAGCGGCAGCTTTCCGACTGGCATGGCGTTGGACTTTCACGACGAGATCGTGGCCCTGGCACAGCGCATCGGTGCCAGGCTGATTCTCGACTACTCGGGAGATGCCTTGCGCCATGCGGTGGAGCGCGGCGGCATCCATCTACTCAAGCCGAGCCTGAGCGAATTGTCCGGCCTCACCGGCTTGGTGCTGGAAAGCCAGGGCGAACAGGAGGCGGCGGCTCGTGGGCTGGTCGAACAGGGGGCCGTGGAGATCGTCGTCCTCTCGCTCGGCGCCGAAGGCGCGCTGCTGGCGAGCCGGGAGGGAGTGGAGCACTTTTGCGCCTTCGATGTGCCGCTGTGCAGTGCGGTGGGCGCTGGCGACAGCGTGGTCGGCGCCACGGTCCTTGCCCTGAGCCGAGGCTGGCCCCTGCACGATGCGGTGCGCTACGGCATGGCCGCCGCCGCTGCGACCCTCATGCTACCGGGCACCGGATTATGCCGGGCGGAGGATGTGGAAAGGCTGTTCTGGAAGGAGTAAGCCCGAGCCTTTTTCAGATTGTGGCGAGGCAGGTGCTCAGGGTCGCGAAGTCCGGTCGCTGGTCGACCTCCGCGACCATGCACTGCTCCTGCAATTGCTGCAGGCGCACGACTTGCCCGTCCGCCGGGCAGCGTTCCAGCAACTCCTCCAGCAGACAGCCGAAGGCCCGGGCCTCGATGCGCTGCAGTGCCTGGCCGTGCACACTGCTCGGATCGAAGAACGAAGCGGCGCCGAAGTCGCCGAGCAGGCAGTTGCCGGCACCATCCACCAGCAGGTTGTGGGCGTACAGGTCGCCATGCAGGATGCCGCGCCCATGCAGGTGCGCGCCCGCTGCGGCCACGCCACGGGCGATGCGCAGCGCCTCGTCGACGGTAAAGCGCCGTTCCGGCGCATAGCAGTCGCGGGTACAACTGGTCAGCGACGGCGGCCCTGCGAGCGCGCGGAAGGCCGGGTCGATCAGCTCCAGCAGCAGGCCCGGTGGCGCTCCTGGTTGCTCGGCGAGCGGCCCGGCCACGCCGATCAGGTTGGCCTGCTCGCCGGCGGCGATACAGGCGGCCATTTCGCTGTGCGGCAGGCCATCGCTGGTCACGCTGCCCTTGAACAGCTTCGCCGCCATGGCCTGCGCCGGTTGCCCGGGGCGCTGCCAGTCGGCGCGGTGAATGATTCCGGAGGCCCCCTGGCCGAGGATCTCCCCAAACTCGATGCTGCTGCGCGGAATCGGCGGCAGCGGATGCTGGCGCAAGATCTCCGCTTCGTTGGCGTCGCTGAATGGGTTGCCGGCGAACGCCAGCCAGGATAGCCGCGGCAGCTCCGCCAGCCAGCCGGGCAGGGTTTCGAGGCGGTTGGCGGCGATACGCAGCAGCTCCAGCTGGCTCAGCCCGGCCAGATGCCGCGGCAGCGCCTGCAACTGGTTGCCGGCCAGCATCAGCTTCTGCAGCCGGCTGCAGTCACCCAGTTCGGCGGGCAGGCGTTCCAGACGGTTGTCGGTCAGGATCAGCCAGCGCAACCGTGGCGGCAGGGCGGCGGCGGGCAGATGACGGATGCGGTTGGCCTTGAAGCCGACCATTTCCAGTTGCGAGCAGTCGCCGAGCACTTCCGGCAGCGTGGTGAATGGATTGTCCGAACAGAACAGGATGCGCAGCTTGCGCAGGCGCGGCAGGCCCGCCGGCAGACTGGTCAGGCGATTGCCCGAGAGGTTGAGGATCTCCAGGCTGTCGGCCAGGGCGAAGATTTCCTCGGGAAATTCGTGCAGTTCGGCGGAGAGGTCCAAGCGCGTGCTGCCGGCCAGTTCGCCGCGGCGCAGTCGTTCGAGGGTGGACATGGGAGGCAGGGTTTTCTTTCCGGTCGGAGGATCGAGGAAAGCTTGCCCCGTCGCGGGACGGGGCAGCTCGGGTTCAGTGGCTGGCGTCGGCCTTGCGCGCCTTTTCCGGCACGCCCTCGAGCAGACCGTCGGCGCGGAACATCGCCTTGATGCCGCGGATCGCCTGGCGGGTGCGGTCGAGGTTCTCGATCAGGGCGAAGCGCACGTGGTCGTCGCCGTAGTCGCCGAAGCCCAGCCCCGGCGAGACGCAGACCTTGGCCTCGGCCAGCAGCTTCTTGGAAAACTCCAGCGAGCCGAGGTGGGCGTAGGGCGCGGGGATCTTCGCCCAGATGTACATGGAGGCCTTGGGCTTCTCCACCCTCCAGCCGATCTCGTGCAGCCCCTTGACCAGCAGGTTGCGGCGCTCGCGGTACTGCTCGGCGATCTCGCGCACGCACTGCTGGTCGCCTTCCAGGGCGGCAATGGCAGCCACCTGCAGCGGAGTGAAGGTGCCGTAGTCGTGGTAGCTCTTGATCCGTGCCAGGGCGCTCACGAGTTCAGCGTTGCCGACCATGAAGCCGATGCGCCAGCCGGCCATGTTGTAGCTCTTCGACAGGGTGAAGAATTCCACGGCGATGTCCTTGGCGCCCGGCACCTGCATGATCGACGGCGCCTTCCAGCCGTCGTAGACGATGTCGGCGTAGGCCAGGTCGTGCACCACGAGGATGTCGTACTGCTTGGCCAGGGCCACCACGCGCTCGAAGAAGTCCAGTTCCACGCACTGCGCGGTGGGGTTGGAGGGGAAACCCAGGATCATCATCTTCGGCTTGGGAATCGTCTCGCGGATCGCCCGTTCCAGTTCGGCGAAGAAGTCCATGCCGGGCACCAGCGGCACCGAACGCACCTGGGCGCCGGCGATCACCGCGCCGTAGATGTGGATCGGGTAGCTGGGGTTGGGCACCAGCACGCTGTCGCCGTGGTCGAGGGTGGCCAGCATCAGGTGCGCCAGACCTTCCTTGGAGCCGATGGTGACGATGGCCTCGCTGTCCGGGTCGATCTCGACGGCGTAGCGGTCCTGGTACCAGTGCGAGATGGCGCGGCGCAGGCGCGGAATGCCGCGGGAGGTGGAATAGCCGTGGGTGTCCTCGCGGCGGGCGACCTGCACCAGCTTCTCGACGATGTGCGGCGGGGTGGCGCCGTCGGGGTTGCCCATGCTGAAGTCGATGATGTCCTCGCCGCGGCGGCGGGCGGCCATCTTCAGTTCGGCGGTGATGTTGAAGACGTAGGGGGGGAGACGATCGATGCGCGCAAAACGGCGCTTGCCGTGTTCGGCCATGATTTCCTCGAAAGACGTAGGCGCCCGGAACCGTCCGAGCGACGTTGGCCAGTGCGCTGGCCTGCGTGCGGAACATACGCGCGTGGCCAGCAGTCTGGCAAGTCAGACCTTTTGATGGGCGAATGGGGGGTGGCGGATGGCTCGATGCAACCGAAGCTGGGTTTCGGCACGAGCGTTTTGGTAGATTGCCCCGCATTCTCAACAGGGGGTGAAATCCATGAAACCAGTCAGCACCAGGTCGTCCACACAGCGCTCGTCCGGCAGCGAATTTCTCGAAACCCGTTTTGGCGGCAAGGTGCTCAACGCCACGGTCACCATGAAGCCGGATCGGCTGGTGGCCGAGCAGATGATGCCCGAGGGCGACGAGGTGCAGGTGGCGGTGCTGCAGAATCCGTTCGGGGTGACCCGCCAGCTGACTAACTTGCTGAGCGGGGCGAAGTCCGGCGACTCGCTGGTGATCGTCTGCAGCGGCGACAAAATCTACCGGGCGGCGCTGAAGTTTCTCGGCCTGGCCTGAGGCGCGAGAGCGAGGGGGCCGGGGTCCCCTCAGCCGCCGAGCATGTCGTGCATCGCGATGACCTGCTCGGCGACCTGGATCAGCTTCTGCTGGCGGCTCATCGCCTGGCGGCGCATCAGGGTGTAGGCCTCTTCCTCGCTGCAGTTCTTCATTTTCATCAGCAGGCCCTTGGCCAGCTCGACGCGCTTGCGCTCGGCCAACTGCGCCTCGCGGGCCTGTAGCTGGGCGCGCAGGGCCTGGTCGCTCTCGAAGCGGGCCATGGCCACGTCGAGGATCGGCTGCAGGCGCTGGGTCTGGATGCCTTCGACGATGTAGGCGCTGACCCCGGCCTGGATGGCCTGGCGCATCACCTTGGGGTCGTGCTCGTCGGTGAACATGACGATCGGCCGCGGCTGGTCGCGGCTGACCAGCACCACCTGCTCCAGCACGTCGCGGCCGGGCGATTCGGTGTCGATGAGGATCACGTCGGGGCGCACGGCCTCGACCCGTGCCGGGAGGTCGATGGTCAGGCCGGACTCGTCGACGACCTCGAAGCCGGCCTCGACCAGGGCACTTCTCAGGCGGCCGACTTTCTTCGGCGTGTCGTTGATCAGGAGGATGCGCAGCATGGGGATGTTCCTTGGTCGTCGGCCGACGGTACCTCGCCCATGGAGTGGAGGGCGAAGCTGCGGGCATAGGCGGCAGGGTCAGTGCCGTCCCAGATCCTGCCATCCAGCAGGGTGGCACTGCGCATGGGCGAGGCGGGCTGCGGGATGCCGAGGGTACCGGCGGCGTCGCGATACAGGTCGAGCTGTTGCACCTGGCGGGCGATGGCGAGGTAATCCGGATCTTCGCGCAGCAGACCCCAGCGGCGGAATTGGGTCATGAACCAGAGGCCGTCGGAGAGATAGGGCAGGTTGACCGCGCCGTCGCCATGGAAGCGCAGGGCGTGGCCGTCCCGCCAGGCATGGCCGTTGCCGTCCTCGTAGTTGCCGAGAAAGCGCGGTTCGATCACCTGGCGTGGCGCGGCCACGTACTCGTCGGCACTGATCAGTTGCGCGGTGCCGGCCTTGTTCTCTTCGCTGGCGTCGATGAAGCGGCTTGCCTCCAGCACGGCCATGACCAAGGCACGGGCGGTGTTGGGACACTGCTCGACGAAGGCGCGGGTGCAGCCGAGGATCTTCTCCGGGTGGTCCGGCCAGATCGACTGGCTGGTGGCGACGGTGAAGCCCATGCCCTGGTCGATGGCGTGGGCGCCCCAAGGTTCGCCGGCGCAGAAGCCGTCAATGCGGCCGGCGCGCAGGTGCTCGACCATCTGCGGCGGCGGCACCACCAGGGTGTTCACGTCCTCAAGCGGATGGATGCCCAGGCTGGCGAGCCAGTAGTAGAGCCAGAGGGCATGGGTTCCGGTGGGGAAGGTCTGGGCCAGGGTGAGCTTTTCAGGGCTCTGGTGCACATGCCGGGCCAGCGTCTCGCCGTTGCACACGCCGGCCTGGCGGAGCGGCGTCGACAGGTTGATGCTCTGGCCGTTCTGGTTGAGGCCCATCAGCACTGCCATGTCGGTCGCCGGCGCGCCGCCAATGCCGAGCTGCATGCTGTAGATCAGACCGTACAGCCCTTGGGCGGCGTCCAGCTCGCCGCTGAGCAGCTTGTCGCGCAGGCTCGACCAGGAAACCTGGCGCCTGAGGTTGAGGCTCAGCCCGTAGGGCTCGGCGAAGCCCTGGGTGGCGGCGACGATCAGCGACGCTGAGTCGGTGAGCGGCATGAAGCCCAGGTTGATCGAGCTCTTCTCGGGGGCATCGCTGCCCGCGACCCAGGCCTGGGCATCCGCTCTGGGGGTGGTTCGATGATCTGTCATGATGTCTTCCGGCGCTGAACGAAAAGGCGTCGCCTCGGCGGCTGCCTGGGGCAGGACCGAAAGCGACGCCATTGTCGGTGAACGGGATCCCGCCGTTGGGACCGCCAATGCCGCCGGGCTCTAGGCAAGCCATATGCCAGAACCCAGGGCATCGGCCTTTCGACCTGTCGCCACTCTAGCGCAGGAGGGCGGAAAAGAAGAAGCCCCGCACAAGGCGGGGCTTCTTCATTCAGCGCGGGTGACGCTTAGACCTGCAGGATCGGGAGTTCGGCCTTGGCCGCAGCTTCCTTGTACTCGGCGATCTGGTCGAAGGACAGGTAGCGATAGATATCGGCAGCCATGGTGTCGATGTTCTTCGCGTATTCCATGTACTCCGCGACGGTCGGCAGCTTGCCAAGGATCGAGGCGACCGACGCCAGTTCGGCGGAGGCCAGGAACACGTTGGTCGCATCGCCCAGACGGTTCGGGAAGTTACGGGTCGAGGTGGAAACCACGGTAGAACCGGTCTGTACGCGAGCCTGGTTACCCATGCACAGCGAGCAGCCCGGCATTTCCATGCGCGCACCGGCCTTGCCGTAGATGCCGTAGTAGCCTTCCTCGGTCAGCTGGTGAGCATCCATCTTGGTCGGCGGAGCCAGCCACAGACGGGTCGGGATGCCGCCCTTGACCTTGTCCAGCAGCTTGCCGGCCGCGCGGAAGTGACCGATGTTGGTCATGCAGGAGCCGATGAACACTTCATCGATCTTCTGACCGGCAACGGTGGACAGCAGACGGGCGTCGTCCGGATCGTTCGGAGCGCAGAGGACCGGCTCTTTCACGTCGGCCAGATCGATCTCGACCACCGCGGCGTACTCGGCATCCTTGTCGGCTTCCAGCAGCTTCGGATTGGCCAGCCAGGCTTCCATCGCCTGGGCGCGACGCTCCAGGGTGCGGGCATCGCCGTAGCCTTCGCCGATCATCCAGCGCAGCATGGTAATGTTGGAGCGCAGGTATTCGGCGATGGCCGCTTCCGGCAGCTTGATGGCGCAACCGGCAGCCGAACGCTCGGCGGAGGCGTCGGACAGCTCGAAGGCTTGCTCGACGGTCAGGCTGTCCAGACCTTCGATCTCGAGGATGCGGCCGGAGAAGATGTTCTTCTTGCCTTTCTTCTCGACGGTCAACAGGCCGGCTTGGATCGCGTAGTAGGGGATGGCATGCACCAGGTCACGCAGGGTGATACCAGGCTGCAGCTTGCCCTTGAAGCGCACCAGAACGGATTCCGGCATGTCCAGCGGCATCACGCCGGTGGCGGCGGCGAAGGCCACCAGGCCGGAACCGGCCGGGAAGGAGATGCCGATCGGGAAGCGGGTGTGCGAGTCGCCACCAGTACCCACGGTATCCGGCAGCAGCATGCGGTTCAGCCAGCTGTGGATGATGCCGTCGCCCGGACGCAGGGACACGCCGCTGCGGTTCATGATGAAGTCCGGCAGGGTGTGGTGGGTCTTGACGTCGATCGGCTTCGGATAGGCGGCGGTGTGGCAGAAGGACTGCATCACCAGATCGGCGGAGAAGCCCAGGCAAGCCAGGTCCTTCAGCTCGTCGCGGGTCATCGGGCCGGTGGTGTCCTGGGAACCGACGGTGGTCATCTTCGGTTCGCAGTAGGTGCCCGGACGGACGCCTTTGCCTTCCGGCAGACCGCAGGCACGGCCGACCATCTTCTGGGCGAGGGTGAAGCCCTTGCCGCTGTCGGCCGGCGCTTCCGGCTTCTTGAACAGGGTGGACGGAGCCAGACCCAGCTCGGCGCGGGCTTTCTCGGTCAGGCCACGGCCGATGATCAGCGGGATACGGCCGCCGGCGCGGACTTCGTCGAGCAGCACGTCGGTCTTCAGCGAGAAGCTGGTGACCAGTTCGTCGCTGCCGTTGCGGCGCACTTCGCCCTTGATCGGGTAGACGTCGATGACGTCGCCCATGGCCAGGTTGGTGCAGTCGAATTCGATCGGCAGGGCGCCGGCGTCTTCCATGGTGTTGTAGAAGATCGGGGCGATCTTGGTACCGAAGCAGAAGCCACCGGCGCGCTTGTTCGGAACAAAGGGGATGTCGTCGCCGAAGAACCACAGCACGGAGTTGGTAGCGGACTTGCGGGAAGAGCCGGTACCGACCACGTCGCCGACGTAGGCAACCGGGATGCCTTTGGCTTTCAGAGCTTCCATCTGCTTGATCGGGCCAACCGAACCCGGAGCGTCCGGCTCGATGCCGTCGCGGGCCATCTTCAGCATGGCCAGGGCGTGCAGCGGGATGTCCGGGCGCGACCAGGCATCCGGTGCCGGGGACAGGTCGTCGGTGTTGGTTTCGCCGGTAACCTTGAACACGGCCAGGGTGACTTTTTCCGGAACGGCCGGCTTGTTGGTGAACCACTCGCCGTCGGCCCAGGACTGCAGCACGGCCTTGGCGGCAGCGTTGCCCTTCTTGGCGCGTTCAGCCACGTCGTGGAAGGCGTCGAACATCAGCAGGGTGTGCTTGAGTTGCTCGGCGGCCGCGCTGGCCAGCTCGGCGCTATCCAGCAGCTCGACCAGGGTGGCGATGTTGTAGCCGCCCTGCATGGTGCCCAGCAGTTCGACGGCGCGGGTCTTGCTGATCAGCGGGGAAGCGGCTTCGCCCTTGGCGATGGCGGAGAGGAAACCGGCCTTGACGTAGGCTGCTTCGTCCACGCCCGGCGGAATACGGTTGGTAATCAGGTCAACCAGGAATGCTTCTTCGCCAGCCGGCGGGTTCTTCAGCAGTTCGACCAGAGCAGCGGTTTGCTCGGCGTTCAGCGGCTGGGGCACGACGCCCTGGGCGGCACGCTCTGCTACGTGTTTGCGATAGGCTTCAAGCACAGTTTTACCCTCATCAGTGGTCCCAGGGGTTTCCGGGACACGCATCCTGGGAATCCCCGCACGCAAGCGCCTTAGCCGCTTTATGGGCGGCACGGCCAAGGTTGCGACGATCCCCCTCCAGAAGCTGTTTTCAAAGTTTTACGCCGAGGGAGGGGAGGCGCTGGCACCCTGTGGCAGGGTGCCAGCGCCGTTCCATTCGGGTTGACTGTGCTCGTGACGCTTTGAAAACAGCTTCGACCGGACAATGGTGCCAAAAAGGCGTTCAGAGTCTACTGGAAACACGTGGTGAAGTTAAGCCGCCAGCGGCCTTGCGCGGGTGACCGGGCCTAGACAAAGGGCTAAGATGCCTGCCCATCGTTCGCTTTTTTCCTGGTTCCCCTTTCGCTCATGTCCCATCAGCGCATCAAGACGCCCTGTGTCGGTCTCTGCTCAACAGTCTATGGCGATCTGGTCTGCCGGGGCTGCAAGCGCTTCCATCATGAGGTGGTGAGCTGGAATCAGTACGACGAAGAGGAAAAGCGCGCCGTCTGGCTGCGGCTGGAAACCCTGCTGGTGCAGGTGGTGCAGGCCAAGCTGGAAGTGTTCGATGCGCAGCGGCTGCGTTGTCAGTTGGAACAGCGGCAGATCCGCTTCGAGGTCGAGCAGTCGGTGTATTGCTGGGCCTATCGGCTGATCGCCCGCGGCGCCCGGGCGATCAGTCAGCTCGAGGCCTACGGCATCGTCCTGCTGCCGGAGTTCCGTGACTGGGAGTTGCCGGCCCTGCGCGATGCCATCGACCGGGAATTCTTCCTGCTTTCCCTGGCCCATTACGAGCGCTACATCGCGCCACGCTTTCTGCGCGAGGGTATGCTGGGGCGTATCTGAGAGCGATGTGGACAGCTCCTCCGCGACGTGTGGGGGCCGTATAATGCCCGTCTTTCCAAGACCAGTCAGGTTGTCATGTCCCTGCTTCCCGAGATCGAGAGTTTCCTGCTCTGCCCGACCCCCCAGCTCTGGATCGACCAGGCGCTGCAGCATCCCGAGATCCTGCTGATCGATCACGCCAACTGCGAGAAGAAAGCGGCCGGCACGGCGCTGACCCTGTTGTTCCGGCATGTCGACAAGGAGGACCTGCAGTACAAGCTGTCGCGTCTGGCCCGCGAGGAGCTGCGCCATTTCGAGCAGGTGGCGGAGCTGATGAAGAAGCGCGGTGTCCTCTACCGGCCGCTCAGCGCCTCGCTCTACGCCCAGCGCCTGCATGCGCATATCCGCAAGAACGAGCCGGGCCGGCTGGTGGATACCCTGATCGTCGGTGCCTATATCGAGGCGCGCTCCTGCGAGCGTTTCCATCGCCTGGCACCCTTCCTCGACGAGGAGCTGGGGGGCTTCTATGTCTCGCTGCTCGCCTCGGAGGCGCGGCACTATCAGGATTATCTGGGCATGGCCCACCAGTATGCCGGCGAGCCGATCGACGACCGTGTGGCGTTCTTCGCCGAGATCGAGCGGCAGGCGATTCTCACCCCGGATGCGGAGTTCCGCTTCCACAGCGGCGTGGCGGCCTGACGTCTTCATGGCCGACTAGGCGGGGCGCGAAGCTGTAGCCGGGATGCCCAGGCGATGGGGGCGACCTTGGCTGTCGGATTAGTGGATCGGGAAGGCGTCCAGGTGGTAGCCCCGATCATCGATTTCCAGTACCCACCCCTGGCGATTCCAGTCGCCGAGGACGATGCGTCGGGCATCCCGGCCATTCACTTGCAGTGCGTGCACGGCGGGGCGATGGGTATGGCCGTGGATCAGGGTCAGTACGCCATGCTCGGCCATGATCCGCGGTATCTCCTCGGGGGTGACGTCGACGATTTCGGTGGCTTTCTGGCGGACCTGCAGGCGACTGGCGTCGCGCCACTTGCGGGCCAGCTGCTGGCGCTTGGCGAGGGGCAGGTGGCGCAGGAGCCATGTCGACAGCGGGTTGCGCAGGCGCCGGCGAAAGCGCATGTAGGCGATGTCGCGGGTGCACAGGGTGTCGCCATGCATCAGCAGCACGGGTGCGCCGTTCAGCTCGATGCGGCTGGGGTCGCGCAGCAGGCTGCAGCCGGCCTGGCGGCAGAACGAGCGGCCGACGAGAAAGTCGCGATTGCCGTGCATGAGGAAGATCCGCGTGCCCCGGTCCGCGACATCGCGCAGCGCCTTGGCGATGGAGTGCTGGAAAGGCGACATGGCATCGTCGCCGATCCAGACCTCGAAGAAGTCGCCGAGGATGTATAGCGCCTCTGCCTGGCTGGCGCGCTCCTTCAGGAAGCGCAAGAACGCCCGGCTGATGTCCGGGCGCTCCTCGTCGAGATGCAGATCCGAGATCAGCAGCGTGGCCATCTGGATTATTCGACGATCTCGGCCTTCTCGATGATCACGTCGTCTACCGGCACGTCGCCATGGCCGGCACGGCTGCCGGTGGCCACGGCCTTGATCTTGTCGATCACGTCCATGCCTTCCACTACTTCGCCGAACACCGCATAACCCCAGCCCTGAGTGGTCGGTGCGGTGTGGTCGAGGAAGCCGTTGTCCTTGACGTTGATGAAGAACTGCGCGCTGGCCGAGTGCGGGTCCATGGTGCGGGCCATGGCGATGGTCCCGGTCTTGTTGGACAGACCGTTGTTGGCCTCGTTCTTGATTGGAGCGCGGGTCGACTTCTGCTTCATGCCCGGCTCGAAACCGCCGCCCTGGATCATGAAGTTGCCGATCACGCGGTGGAAGATGGTGCCGTCGTAATGGCCTTCCTTCACGTATTGCTCGAAGTTGGCTGCGGTTTCCGGGGCCTTGTCGGCGAACAGTTTCAGGGTAATGGTGCCGTGGTTGGTATGCAGTTTGATCATGACTGGGTTCCGCTGGGTGGTGAGGGGCGCCCAGACCTCGCCGGCTGGTAGTCGTTGCTGCCGGGTCTCTGTCAGGGGCATGACGGGTCCGCTATGATAAGCCCTTTGCATTGGCCGGCCTACCCTGGCTGGCGCCGACATGTTCCAAGGATCCCATGAGCAAGCCCGAGACTCCCGCCGCTGCCGCGAACTTCCTCCGTCCGATCGTCCAGGCCGACCTGGAATCGGGCAAGCACGCCAAGATCGTCACTCGTTTCCCGCCGGAGCCCAACGGCTATCTGCACATCGGCCATGCCAAGTCGATCTGCCTGAATTTCGGTCTGGCCAGGGAGTTTGGTGGCGAGTGCAACCTGCGCTTCGATGACACCAATCCGGCCAAGGAAGACCAGGAGTACATCGATGCGATCAAGAGCGATGTGCAGTGGCTGGGGTTCCAGTGGGCGGGCGATGAGCGCTACGCTTCCAGCTACTTCGACCAGCTCTACGTTTGGGCCGTACACCTGATCGAGACCGGCAAGGCCTACGTCTGCGATCTGTCGCCGGACGAGGCGCGCGAATACCGTGGCAGCCTGACCGAGTCGGGCAGGAACAGCCCGTTCCGCGAGCGCAGCGTCGAGGAGAACCGCGACCTGTTCGCCCGCATGAAAGCAGGCGAGTTCCCCGACGGCGCCCGTGCGCTGCGGGCGAAGATCGACATGGCCTCGCCGAACATGAACCTGCGCGACCCGATCCTCTACCGCATCCGCCACGCCCATCACCACCAGACCGGCGACAAGTGGTGCATCTACCCGAGCTACGACTTCACCCACGGCCAGTCGGACGCCATCGAGGGCATCACCCACTCGATCTGCACCCTGGAGTTCGAGGATCACCGCCCGCTGTACGAGTGGTTCCTGGCCAACTTGCCGGTGCCGGCGCAGCCGCGCCAGTACGAATTCGCCCGTCTCAACCTGAACTACACCATCACCAGCAAGCGCAAGCTCAAGCAGTTGGTCGATGAAGGCCACGTCAACGGCTGGGACGACCCGCGCATGTCGACCCTGTCCGGCTACCGTCGCCGCGGCTACACCCCGGGCTCGATCCGCCACTTCTGCGACCTGATCGGCGTCAACCGTGCCGGCGGCGTGGTCGACATAGGCATGCTCGAGTTCGCCATCCGCGAGGACCTCGACGCCAACGCCGCGCGCGCCATGTGCGTGCTCAAGCCGCTCAAGGTGGTGATCACCAACTACCCGGAGGGCCAGGTCGAGAACCTCGAGCTGCCGCGCCATCCCAAGCAGGACATGGGCGTGCGCGTGCTGCCGTTCTCCCGCGAGATCTACATCGACGCCAGCGACTTCGAGGAAGTCCCGCCGGCCGGCTACAAGCGCCTGATCCCCGGCGGCGAAGTGCGCCTGCGCGGCAGCTATGTGATCCGCGCCGACGAGGCGGTGAAGGATGCCGCCGGCAACATCGTCGAACTGCGTTGCTCCTTTGATCCGAACACCCTCGGCAAGAACCCGGAAGGCCGCAAGGTCAAGGGCGTGATCCACTGGGTGCCGGCCGCCGAGAGCGTCGAGTGCGAGGTGCGCCTGTACGACCGTCTGTTCAAGGCCGCCAACCCGGAGAAGACCGACGAGGAGGGCGGCAGCTTCCTCGACAACATCAACCCGGAGTCGCTGATGGTGCTCAAGGGCTGCCGCGCCGAGCCGTCGCTGGCCAACGCCGCGCCGGAAGAGCGCTTCCAGTTCGAGCGCGAAGGCTACTTCTGCGCCGATCTCAAGGACAGCAAGCCGGGCGCGCCGGTGTTCAATCGCACCGTTACCTTGCGCGATTCCTGGGGGCAGTAAATGATGCTTTCCATCTACAGTACCCTGTCCAAGAGCAAGGACGAGTTCAAGCCGCTGGAAGGCAACAAGGTGCGCATGTATGTGTGCGGCATGACTGTCTACGACTTCTGCCACATCGGCCATGCGCGGGTGATGGTGGCATTCGACGTGGTCGCCCGCTGGCTGCGCCATCGCGGCTATGAGCTGACCTACGTGCGCAACATCACCGACATAGACGACAAGATCATCAAACGCGCCAACGAGAACGGCGAGTCGTTCCAGGATCTGGTCGGGCGGATGATCGCCGCCATGCACGAGGACGAGGCGCGCCTCAACGTGCTGCGCCCGGACATCGAGCCGCGCGCCACCGACCACATCGCCGGTATGCACGCGATGATCCAGACCCTGATCGACAAGGGCTTCGCCTACGCCCCAGGCAACGGCGACGTCTACTACCGGGTCGGCAAGTTCGAGGGCTACGGCAAGCTGTCGCGGCGCAAGATCGAGGACCTGAAGATCGGTGCGCGCATCGAGGTCGACGAGGCCAAGGAAGATCCGCTCGACTTCGTGCTGTGGAAGGGCACCAAGCCGGGCGAGCCGAGCTGGGAATCGCCGTGGGGGCCGGGCCGTCCAGGCTGGCACATCGAGTGCTCGGTGATGTCCACCTGCTGCCTGGGCGAGACCTTCGACATCCACGGCGGCGGTCCGGACCTGGTGTTCCCGCACCACGAGAACGAGATCGCGCAGAGCGAGGCGGCCACCGGCAAGCTCTACGCCAACGCCTGGATGCACGCCGGCGCGGTGCGCGTCGACGGCGAGAAGATGTCCAAGAGCCTCGGCAACTTCTTCACCATCCGCGAGGTGCTGGAGAAGTACCACCCCGAGGTGGTGCGCTACCTGCTGGTGTCCAGCCACTACCGCAGTCCGATCAACTACTCCGAGAGCAGCCTGCGCGAGGCCAAGGGCGCGCTGGAGCGCTTCTACAACGGCCTCAAGGGCCTGCCGGACGCTCAGCCGGCCGGTGGCGAGGAGTTCGTCGCGCGCTTCGCTACGGCGATGGACGACGACTTCAACTCGCCGGAAGCCTGCGCGGTGCTGTTCGAGATGATCCGCGAGGTCAACCGCCTGCGCGAGACCGACTTCGCCGCCGCCGCCGCGCTGGCCGCGCGCCTCAAGGAGCTGGCCGGCGTGCTCGGCGTGCTGCAGCTCGACCCCGACGCCTTCCTGCAGGCCGGTGCCGCCGGCAAGGTGGACGCCGCCGAGGTGGAGGCGCTGATCGCCGCACGCCTGCAGGCGCGCGCCGAGAAGAACTGGGCCGAAAGCGACCGCATCCGCGACCAGCTCACCGCCATGGGGGTGGTGCTGGAAGATGGCAAGGGCGGGACGACCTGGCGCCTGGCCGAGTGAGGAGTGTAATGGCCTAATGATTCTCGCTACCGTCACACAGCGAGGTAACAGAACATGGCAAAACGATCTTTCTCCACTGAGTTCAGGCACGAAGCAGCAGCCCTCGTGCTTGATCGCCACTACAGCGTGACCGAGGCCTGCACGGCGATGG
>Ga0209575_10000442_pt1 | contig 27524 bp, 21 predicted proteins | sample Medcelwee11metaG_FD_187172 | JGI IMG/M metagenome (GOLD analysis project Ga0209575, IMG submission 187172) | Freshwater pond sediment microbial communities from the University of Edinburgh, under environmental carbon perturbations - Medium... | ecosystem: Environmental > Aquatic > Freshwater >...
ACACTATCCAAGGAAAAGGCCGGACTGGTTGCCGCTCGCGACGCCCTGAGCAAGGAAAAAACCGAACTCGTCGCCGCCCGCGATGCCCTGGTCAAGGAGAAAACCGTCCTTACCGCCGCACGCGACGAACAGGCCAGGCTCGCCAACGAGCACAAGAACCAGATCGACGTGCTTTCCAAAGAAAAAACCGAACTCGTTGCCATTCGAGACAGGCTGAGTAAAGAAAAAATTAATCTCGCCGCCGCACGCGACGAACACGCCAGGCTCGCCAACAAACGCCAGGTACAGTTCGAAGTACTCTCTAAGGAGGCAGCTGAACTTATCGCCATTCGCGACGCTTTGGCCAAGGAAAAAACCCAGCTCGCTGCTGCCCGTGACGAACAGGCTAAACTCGCCAGTGAACGCGAGGTACAGATCAACGTTCTCGCCAACGAAAAAAGCAACCTCATTGCCACATATAGCGAGCAAGCCAAACTGCTCAACGAGCACAAGGCCAAAATCGACAAGCTTCTCAACGAAAAAGCCGAACTTGTCGCTGCTCGTTACAACTTGCACAAAGAAAAAACCAACCTTACAGTCGCCCGCGACACACTATTGAAAGAAACCCCCCCGATAACCGAAACGACCCAAAAGCAGCTCAAAATCCTATCAGCCGAGAAGACAACTCTTCAGGCTAACCTGGATGCATTAACCAAAGAGCACGAGCAACAGCACAGTAAGCTTGATGAGTCGGAAAATGAAAACCAGCAACTGCTCATCCAACTCCACCAGACCCAGGAAGAGCTGGAGCGCTACCTCTTGCAATACCAATCCAGTCAGGAGCAATTGGGCAAACAGCAGACACGTCTGCAGAAAATACTCCAGCGCCACCCCGACTACTGGGACTTCAATACCCTCGAAATCAACCTGGTGGAAAGCGACAGCAGCCAGCAAATCGTCCAGTGGCGTTTGACCGAACTCTACATCGGCGAGCGGCTGATTCCCGAAATCCGCTTCAAGACCTGTCTCGCCAATGGCCTGGCAGGCATCGTCATCCAGCGGACGGAAGGCACAGGCTCACCAGCTCCACTACTACGCTGGCCGAACGGTTTCGCCACTGCAGAAGAATTGCCTTGCATACCGACCCGCGGCCCCTCCACCCAAGGCAACAATGCCGCACTGAGCGGGCTGGGCACTTCCGACTGGGACACCCTTCAGCGCCTTGCAAAGCAACTGGCTGGACTCCTCGCTCAGCCGACAGAAAACCGGTTGCCCAAGCAACTGAATTCCGCCGCCCTGCGCAACGGGCTGCTCGCCTTTGCCAAAACCTTGGCTGGCTGGCCAAAAATGCTGCGCTACGACAGCATCCAGCTCCAGGAAGCGCTTTGCAACCAGGGCTATGAACGCCTGGGAATCAGCCTCGGTAACCTGTGCCTCGGCCATCGTCACTGGCCCGCATTCGACTATCGCCTTGCCACTGTCGATACCGAGCCACACCCCTTCGGCCAGAATCCCCGCCTGGAGTTTCCCGACGGAAGCTCCCGAAATGTCCTGCAAAACTGGTTTGCAGAAAGCACCGATAGCCGCGGCTCGCGCCTGGAACTGCGCTTTGCCCGGCCGAACGCCATGGATACCAACGTATGGGGCGCGCTGAGCCAGAACGATCAACAACTGATCGGCGCCCTGATCAAGACCCTTCCCCTTCAGCTCGAAGATCTCAAACAGGCCTATCCCGCCGCCAGCCGACCATGGCAAGACTGGCAGGCCATGGCCGGCATGCTTAGAGATACCCTCAGAGATATTCTGATCAGAATCACGGCACTCCGCGGAACTCCCGCAGGAATCGAGGAATGACGATGGACGAAACACGCCCCGCCGAAAGCAGGCAAATGCCCAACCAGCAACAAACCGCAAATCTTCTGCAAGCGCTTTTCCCGCCACAGTCGGCCATTCTCGTCGGTGCCAGCCAGAGCAACCCGAACCGACTCGACTGGCAGAGCATCCCCCCTGAAAACGTTCTACTCATCGATGCCAAACAAGAGGCACTGGCAGGCATCAAGCAAAACGTCGCCCTAGCCTCCGACTGGCAAATGCGCAACGCGGTACTCGCCGAAAGCCAAGGCGAGGCCCAGTTTTTTTCAGCCAGCAATCCTGGCGAAGACGGGCTCGTTCCCCCACAAAAACTCGTCAGCCTTTGGGCAAATCTACGCCCCCTGGGCCAACGGACCTGCACCACCCAGACGCTGCAAACACTTCTCTCCGAGCCCCAGCTGGCACCGCTCGCCTCGGCCACGAACACTTGGCTAGTCATCGACTGCCTGCCGGCACTGCGCATCCTGCAGGGTGCCGGCCCGCTGCTGAAGCAGTGGAAAGTGCTATGGGTACGGGTGCTGCTCGCCCCGCTCGAAGATAATGAGCCCGGCACAACGCTGGCCGAGATCGAGTGCTATCTTGCCGATCACGATTACCGTTGCATCGGCTGCTTCGAAGAAAACCATCCCCGCATCGGCCAAGCCATCTTTCTGCACGATACCGGGGACCTGAACACTCCACTCGCTGCCGCCTACGACGTACTGAACGCAGAAAAACTGAGTCTACTCGGCGAACGCGCTGCGCTGCTCCTAGACAAAAGTGCACTTGGGGCTGAGCGTGACACACTACACCAGGAAAAGAGCAATCTGCTCGCCAGCTGCGATACCTTGGGCAAGGAAAAAGCTGCCCTTGTCGCCGCCCGCGACGAACAGACCAAGCTCGCCAACGAGCGCAAGGCCCAGATCGATGCACTTTCCAGGGAAAAAGTCGATCTGCTCGCCAGCCGTGACGCCTTGAGCAAGGAAAAAACCGAACTCGTCGCAGCCCGCGATGCTCTGGCCAAGGAAAAAATCGCTCTCGCTGCCACACGTGACGAACAGGCCAAGCTCGCCAACGAGCACAAAGCCCAGCTCGATGCGCTCGCCAAGGAAAAAACCGCCTTGATCGCTGCCCGCGACGAACAGGCCAAGCTCGCCAACGAGCATAAGGCCCAGCTCGACGCACTCGCCAAGGGAACGGCCGAGCTGGTTGCCATACGTGATGCGTTGGTCAAGGAAAAAACCTCACTTCTCGCCCAGCTCAAGGAGCAAACCGAAAAAGCCAATGCGCTTCTTCTGACCCGCGACAACCAGACCCTGATCCTTTCCGAGCGCGATAGCCAAATTCACCAATTTGAAGCCGAATACAGCGAGAACCTCGCGAGACTCCGACTGATGCAGGACGAACTGGTGAAAGGCGAGGCTCAGATCGAACTCATCAAGGACCTACTCCTTCGCGAACCGGGACTCTGACCATGCTGAACAGCCTAACGAAATGGATTCGCCACCTTTTCGGCTCCAAGCCTCAAGAGCCCGAGCAGGATGATGCTACGACATTTGCATTCTCCGAAGAGCCATCTTCGACCGGCAAAAAGGTCACGGCCTTCGCCGAGGAAGGCATCACCGTCGTCCCTTATGACGAAAACCTGCTCGAACGTGCTCGCATCCAATGGCAGTTCGGCGATTGGGAAAGCCTTGCCAGGCTCGAACGCAACGCCCTGCAACACCATCCGGAGCGTGCCAAACTCGCCCTGCTCGCAGCCTCGGGTCACTTCCAGCAGGGGAATATCTCTGTAGCCAAGCAATTTATCCAACTGGCTCAGGACTGGGGTTGCAGTAAACGGCTGCTCGGACAAGTGCTGATCGCCGGCGTGCATAACAGCCTGGGGCGCACCGCAGCAAGCATGGGCGACAAGGAGCGGGCTATGTCGCACTTCGGCAACGCCGTCTCCCTGGTGACCCCTGGTAGCGACCTTCGTCTCGTCACCCGGGCTCGGACGCTCGAACAGTATTCCCAGCTCGGCCAGCCCCCTATCGAACTATTACAACACGACCCAAAGTTATCTGAAACTACCTACCCACAGAAAGAAACCATCTCTTAGTTAAAATACTGAAAACTGCTTCCTCATATAGATATTGATGTCACCCAGCATGTTTTGGCTGGGGTTGCCATGGATTATCAGCCACTTTTTGTTGACAAACTAACGCTAGAGCATATTGAAATGTCGCAAACTATTCTCATCGTTGGCGGTGCTGGCTATATTGGCTCCCATATGGTCTGGCTCCTCGGCCAGAAAGGCATAAACGTTATTACTTTAGACAATTTGTCATCTGGTCACCGCGATGCGGTGTTACACGGTGAGTTCATACACGGAGATATCGCCGACCGCCTGTTGCTCGACAAGATTTTCAAGAAGCACTCGATAGATGCGGTCATGCACTTTGCCTCATTCATACAAGTTGGCGAGTCCGTTCAAGACCCAGCCAAGTACTACCAGAACAACGTAGCCAACACGCTAAATTTGCTGAACGCCATGTGCGCCCACGGCGTGAATAAATTCATATTCTCATCCACTGCAGCCATTTTCGGCGAACCGCAATATGTACCCATCGACGAAGAACATCCCAAACAGCCCATCAATCCTTATGGTCGCAGTAAGTTGATGATAGAAGAAGCCTTGGCCGACTATGACCGGGCATACGGCCTCAAGTCCGTTTGCCTGCGTTATTTTAATGCGGCAGGTGCGCATCCCGATACTCTTCTGGGTGAACGGCACGACCCGGAAACCCATCTTATTCCATTGATATTGCAAGCGGCCTCAGGGCAGCGCTCCGATATCACAGTGTTCGGACATGACTACGATACCCCGGACGGTACCTGTATTCGCGATTACATCCATATTTTGGATTTGGCCGAAGCACATTGGTTAGCAGTGAAGCACCTGTCAAATGGAGGTGATAGCACCAACTATAACCTGGGCAACGGCGAAGGATATTCAGTCAAGGAAGTAATAGATAGCGCCCAGCGTATTGCCAACCGCGAGGTTCCAGTAAAGAACGGGAGCCGTCGAGAGGGTGATCCCAAAGCGTTGGTTGCCGACTCGAAAAAAATCCAGAAAGAACTTGGATGGCAGCCTATCTATACCAACCTGGACTCAATAGTTCAGCACGCCTGGCTCTGGGAACAGACCAAATCAAACGCGAAATAAACCCTCCTTGACAACCCCAAAATCCGAGCTGCACAACATGCTATCCCTTGAAAACTCGCCCAGCAAGCTCAATGGCCATGCCAGAAAAAAAACACCGGAAAAAAAGCTAGGCTCCCCCCAAGAAGCCATAGTCCATATCCGCAATCGGAAAAATGAACGCCATGCCGCCATCAAGATAGATTCTCTTGAGGCGTCAAACTCCCAACTGAAAATCATTGGCTGGTGCTTTGGCGAGTGCACGATAAAACTAGTGCACAACAAGCGGAACACGCCACATGAAATCAGCCGCAACAGGCGACTCGACGTTGCGAACTCCTTGAAGGTTTCTGAGCCGGAAAGTGGCTTTGGCTTTACGGTGACGACCACGCTCCAAAATGGCGAATATACGCTTCAATTGCAAACCCTCATGGATGAGCACGAAACAACATACGACTTCCCGCTAAATATCAAGAAAACAATCACGCACCAGGAAAAAAAATCGAACTCCCCCCAACCCCTGGGCTTTATTGAAGTCGCTGCGGTAGCCAATACCACGACCGATGCCGTAGTGGTCGGATGGGCATTGCACTCCGAAGACACCGCCATATGGATAGAAGACGAGGAAGGATTCCCTTTCTCTCTCCAATGGGCATTCCGGCTTTTCCGTCAAGACGTACTTGACGCATACGGAAACAGCTTTGGCCATACATCCAGCATGGCCGGTTTCATGCTTCATATCAATGGCGTCAAGCCAGGCAACAAATTGAGGCTGATGGCGCAAATGATGGATGGCGAGCCAGCAGTCTTGGGCGAAGTGGAATGCACCAGCCTCCCCACAGACCCAGTCGCCGCCAGCCGCTGGTTGTTCGGAATACAGACACCGATGGGACAACTTCACCAACGCTTCCCGCTGGTGGATATTCCCGTCATCAATAGCCTCAAGGAGCACCAGCAACACACTCAGGACGATCTCCCGGTCCAGGTTCGCCAACTGGGCCAACCGCCCAGACAACCATTGGTCAGCATCATCATACCGCTGTATGGGCGCACGGACTTCGTCGAGCACCAGCTTATAGAGTTCACTCGCGACAGCTGGCTGGCGCAACACGCCGAAATCATTTATGTAATCGACGACCCCAGGCTGGTCGAAGAGTTTGCCGCGCAAGCAGAGTTGCTGTATCGCCTGTATCGACTCCCCTTCCGCTGGGTATGGGGCAGCACCAATCGCGGCTTCTCCGGTGCAAACAATCTCGGTGTGCAACACGCCAGCAGCGAATATCTTCTGTTTCTGAACAGTGACGCCTTCCCGCAACAACCCGGCTGGCTGCAACAAATGCTGGATGTGCTTGCCGACAACCCGGAGATCGGCGCAGTCGGGCCGCGCCTGGTGTTTGCCGACGGTTCCATTCAACACTGCAGCATGGAGTTTTCCAGGCGCGAGGAGTTGGGTATATGGATCAACCATCATCCTCGCATGGGGCTCGATCCCAAGCTTGACCCTCACCGTGAGTTGACTACGGTTTCGGCCGTTACCGGTGCCTGTCTGGCAGTTAGCCGCATCAACTTTGATCGCATAGGCGGCTGGGACACCAGTTATCTTATCGGTGATTTCGAAGATTCTGACTTTTGCCTCAAACTGCGCAGGGCTGGATTGCAAATAGCCTACCTGCCTACTGTGCAGCTTACCCACCTGGAGCGTCAGTCCTTCAAACTGCTTGGACAGGACGATTTCCGTACACGTGTGGTGATCTATAACGCCGTTCGCCACCAGACACGCTGGCGAGACCTGATCGAAGCGTCAACCAACGGCATCGTTTAACTGAGCAAAATATCATGAATAGTAAACACCGAATTCTAGTAATGTCCCATGCCCACCCCGATTTCAGTCTCGGTGGTGGAGAGATCGCAGCCTATAACCTCTATAAAGCCTATCGTGACAATGAAAATGTAGAACAGGCTTGGTTTTTAGCTCGAGCAGATCGGCGTCGGGGATTGACAGGCGCAATCAGCATGCGCCGCCCCAACGAATATCTGTGGGAACAATCGGTCCATGACTGGCACAAGATGAAAGCGGCTCACCAAGACTCACTAACGACTTGGTTTGCCGATCTCATTCGGGCACTCAAGCCCACCATTGTTCATACCCACCACTATGCCCACTTGGGGCTTGAATACTTACGAATCATTAAACAGATAGATCCCAGCATCAAAATTGTGATGACGCTGCATGAATACATGGCCATTTGTCGAAACAATGGCCAAATGATAAAAACCGGCAACTTTAAACTCTGCAGCCGCGAAAGTTATGATGAGTGCAACCAATGCTTTCCGGACAAGACGGCCGAAGACTTCTGGTTACGTAAGCACTATTTTCAGAGCCACTTTAAGCTCATTGACCAATTTGTATCCCCATCCGAATTTCTACGTCAGCGCTACATTAACTGGGGACTAAAGCCCGAGCAAATCGTTGTTATTGAAAATGGCCAATCAGATGAGCCAACATTACCTGCACGTCAACTTTCCAAAGGTGAAACTCGAAATCGCTTTGGGTTTTTCGGCCAAATCAATCCGTTCAAAGGCTTAAACGTCTTATTGGAAGCGCTCCATCAAATACCTGAAGATGAGCGTAATAAAATTGTACTAGAAGTACATGGCGCCAACTTAGAAAGCCAATCAGCCGAATTCCAAGAACAGATTGAGCGCCTAAGAGAGCCGTTAATAAAACAAGGCGTAGTGCAATGGGTCGGCCCCTATCAACCACATGAACTGCGCAGTCGTATGGCTGGCGTTGACTGGGTGGTAGTACCCTCTATCTGGTGGGAAAATTCACCCATGGTAATTCAAGAGGCCTTTGTTTGTGGGCTTCCACTAGTTGTTTCTAATATAGGAGGTATGGGCGAAAAAGTACGAAACAATATTGACGGCGTCCAAGTTCCGGCGGGCAACATTCTTGAGTGGGCCTATACATTAAAAAAACTAAGCTCCTATCAAGAAGAATGGCAAACTCTTAAAAGCGCAATAAATACACCTCTAAGCTACAAGCAATGCGCCGAAAAACATATAGACCTATTCTTTCCCTGGGTCTCAAGTAGGCTAGAGAAGCCCATCTATCAGCAGCTGATTTAATCTACAGCCCTCCATATAAAAAACCTTACCCTGCCCAACTTAGGCTAGATTGCCATCTGGACCTCCTTTTTACATCACTTGAAGATGCTCTCAAAATAGAACAGCCCATCATCCTTATAGGTCAAGTAAAGCAAAGGCTTTTCGATAAAGCCAAGTGAAAAAATAAAAACTACATCAAAAACACTTAACAACAACAAATATAGATATACGATTTTACTCGACCATAAGACTATTTAAATCAATACTTTCCAAAAAGACACTTACTATGAAACGCATTGGCATTATCGATAATCTTGTTGATATTCAAAACTTCACTGAGAAAAAGTATCACACATGCACTGCCGCCGAGGTCATGGCGGCCACCGGTGGTAATACCGGCAACGTTGCATTTGTATTTGGTATTCGTCAATTAATTAAAAATCCGATTTCACGCGCCGAATGGGGCTGGGCGCCTGAGACTGTGAAGGAGCGCTTCGACCACTTGGTTATTTGCTGTGCAAATCAATTGGGATCACATACTGATTTGGGAGGATGGGCTGACCGCCTGGAGCAGTTCGGCCTGCCCGTGACCTTAGTTGGCTTGGGAGCTCAATCTGACAATATAGAAACAGACCCTGTTCTACCCGATGGCACAAAACACTTTCTAGAATACGTAAAGTCGCAACATCAAACCGGCGAAGGTTCAAATATTTCAGTAAGAGGTAAATTTACACAACGAGTCTTGGAAAATTTAAATGTACCATCCGAGCCAGCGGGTTGCCCTTCACTGCTAATTTCAGCAGAGCACGAGCTAGGCAAAGAAATTTTATTGCGACAGCAGCGCAGCAAAAACTTTAAGCGAGTAGCTGTCGCCGCAGGAAACCCATGGCATGGTCCATCAGCAGCACTCGAAGAAACACTTGTCAACATAGTCAACCAGTTCAACGGTGAATATATACTTCAGCATCCTGAATCAATGCTGCAAGTAGCCTATGGTGAAAGAGAAAAAATTCCACAAAAAACCATCGACCGATTTCTTGAGGTATACACATCACACTTCAACCAAGAAGAAATGTTTGAGTGGTTCCGTCACAACTCGTGCGCCTTTATAGATGCACCAAACTGGATGCGCTTTATCTCCAAGTTTGATTTCATGATTGGCCCTCGCTATCATGGTGTAGCGTTGGCTATTCAAGCAAAAGTCCCTGGCTGCGTGATTACCATCGATAGTCGCACACATGAACTATGTGAAGGAACCACAATAAAATCAATCCCCCTCAGTGAAGCCATTGACCTGACATCTCTTGAGCTGCTAGAAAAAAGTCGCTGGTCTATAAGTGATACCGAATCATTTGATAGCAATAGACTAATCAAAGCTCGTACATATTTAGGGTTCTTAGAATGTAATGGGATAGAACCCTCTAATCATCTAAGAAATCTGTGTACCTGAAAGCCAGGTAACCCAGTGAAATGAGTTAAAATTTCACAAAATTCTTATAACATACAAGATTTTCATTGGCCGATTGCTGAGAATCCTCTACGCCCCAGATTACTACTCTGTATATCGCTTGAGATTTACCACAGCCCAAAAATCAAGCTAAGTGCCCTACAAAAAGTCAGGTTTCAACTCTTGCCGAAACCGGTCACGGGCAACCTCAAGGGCTAAAGGGTTTGAGGGACATATGTAAATGGTATGTGCTCGCAAATGACAACCTGACTTTTTTGCTAACCGCTTAAGGCTTTATAAGCCTATATTACTCTGGATATTTTTGTTACATGACTCACAAGTGAAAGACTTACATCCACCTGGCCGTCGATGCGCATGGATTGCTGTGGCTTTCGAGATCACCGGGGGCAACGTCAACGACTGCACTTCGGCCCCCGAGTTGATTGCGCAGTTGCCGTCTGCCGAGGCGATCGTGGCCGACAAGGGCCATGACAGCGAGCGCATTCGCGAACAGATCGAGGCGCAGGGCGCCCGGGCGGTCATTTCCCAAAAGTGCAGCTCGCTCAAGGGCAATGGCGATCTGGACCGGGGGCTGTATCGCTACCGGCATCTGGTCGAGAACGCCTTTGCGCGGCTGAAACATTACCGCGCCGTGGCGTTCCGCTACGACAAGCTGAAGCGAAATTACGAGAGCATGGTAGCCATGGCCTGTGGGTTTCTATGGCTCCCCATGTGAATCGTCAACAGGCCCTAAACGATAAGGCATTGAGGTGGATGAGCGATATTTCCTCGACTATTAGCGTACAAGTACCTCTCAGTCCAACAGTTTTTTCATAGGGATACTCGGACAAGCAGATAGAGATATACAATTCGATACACCACACAGCGTGTCTTTGGTAGGCTTGAGCTACATGCGGAGAAACTTGCACGTATGACTCTTAGGAGAGGCGGCAGCGACAACGTTGCCACCCTGCCCGATTATTATCGCCATGGCATGTGGAAATTGATGCTCTTTTGGAGTCATCTTGATGAAAAAGCCCATTGCCATGCTTTTTGCCTGTATGGCCTGCTGTGCTCCGCCAGCTTCAGAGTGTAAAGACTTCTCAATCAGACAGGCTGGAGATATGGAAGTCGTATTAGCCGGTGATCCATGCGGGAACATGTCAATTCCTGACTCCCCCGCAAGAGCCATACGCCTAAGTGATGGTAAGCTAGTGCTCATGGCATCTCATTTTACGAACGTTCCATTGAGAGGTCACAATCTAAAAGATATGAGAGCAGCTTGTGAAGCTGCATCACAACCAGCGCTAAATCCAGATCCGGAAGCATTCGATGATAGATTCTGGGTACAGGCTCTCTATCCACTTTCTGGAGCAAGGATACTCGGTATTAGCTCACACGAATATGACGGAAGGCGCCACAAGGGCATGTGCCAGTCTCAAGGTCAAAACGATTGTTGGTACTCATCGATTATTTTCACCGAAGCGAACGAAAGTAGCCTACGATTCAATCCGATTGATAGAAAGAAGAGAGTTTTATTACGTCCTGATCAGCTTTTTAATCAGTATGATACGGGACCACGCGGTTACTTTAGTATCAGCAATATAGTACATCGCGATGAATGGATCTATCTTTACGTCTACGCAGAAAAAACGGATGGAGTGCGTCGTGGTAATTGCCTACTTCGAGCACACGCTAATGATCCATTCAACTGGTCAATCTATTCAAATGAAGGATTCCGGCCAGCCAATCAAAACCCAAAGTGTAAAGTTGTCGGTAAACAAGTAATAGGTGGCCCAATTCGCTCCATTGTCTACGCCAAGCCTTTGAAGAAATTTATTGCTATTCTCCTAACAGGCCAAGCAGACAATGAAGGTATTTATTATAGCACATCCGACGACCTTATTGAATGGTCAAAACAAAGGAAAATTATCTCCTTGCACAGCCCCTACGGGCGAAAAGGATGTGGAAAATTCTTCTACTACCCATCTGCAATTGATCAAAATAGCAAGTCAAAAATATTTGACACAATTGAAACCACATTTGAAATTTACTTAACGCGATTTAATTTTGATGACTGCAATCGAAACCATCGCAAGCGCGACCTTATTCGATTCCCCGTCAAAATAATTACACAAGACAACACGCCATAGGCAGATCCAGAGTCTGATCTACAGCACTATGGAACACATCAAGGGGAATATTCCAAAAAGAATTCCCGATTCTGGTGAAATATGACCGTCTCTTTGCCCGAGTATCCCTATCCTTTGCCGATGCCGAATACACCGGCAAGCACAAGCAGGCCCACCGCGAGCGCTTCCTGCTCGAGATGGACCAGGGGGCGCCATGGAAACGGCTGGTAGCCCTGATTGAGCCGCATTACCTGACAGGTGAAGGCGGTCGCCCGGCTTATCCATTGATGGTGACGCTGCGTGTCTATCTGATGCAAAACTGGTTCGGTTACAGCGATCCGACGATGGAGGAGGCGCTTTATGAGATCACTCTCCTACGCCAGTTTGCTGGGCTGAGCCCAGAAACCACCATCCTCAACTTCCGCCGCTTGCTGGGGAAGCACGAACTGGCCGAGGGAATACTAGAGGCTACTTGAGCGAGCGCGGGCCGTCGCTGCGCCAGGGCACCATCGTCGATACTACCTTGCTTCATACGCCGAGCACGACGAAGAACAAGTACGCATCCTGTATCGCGTCAAACGCCGGATCAAGAAGTCCAAGGTGCGGGTGCGGGTGCGGGTGCGGGTGCGGGTGCGGGTGCGGGTGCGGGTGCGGGTGCGGGTGCGGGTAAAAGTCGAGCATCCGTTTCGGGCAATCAAGCGGCCGTTTGGCTATATCAAGATCTGCTTTCGGAGACTGGCAAAGAACACGGCGCAACTGGTGACGCTGTTTGCCCTGTCGAACCGATGGATAGCACGAAAATACCTGCTGGTTGCAGGAGAGGTGCGTCCGTAATAAGGAAAAATACCTCATCCAATGCTCTTCGAAACAAAAAATCAAACTTGAATTGACACATAACTCTGCATTTCTATTCTTGGCGAATAAGGCAAACACAAAAATCAGACCGATTTAAGAACATCCCTAAACTGGGCCTAGTAGAGGAGAACTAAATGAAAAATCAAGTTGTTATATGTGCTATCGCCAAAAACGAGGGCCGATATTTGTTAGAATGGATAGCATATCACAAAGTGATTGGCTTCGATCATATTTATCTTTATGATAACGATAGTGATGACCATACTGCTGACATTCTTTATAAATCTGGAATTAAAGATTTCGTAACTCGTATTTCTTGGCCACGCGCTGAACATAAGCTCCCTCAACCAAGCGCCTATGCGCATTGGCTAAAGACCTATAGAGAAGAAACGGAATGGGTTGCAGTACTCGACCTTGACGAGTTCGTCAACCTACATCAGCACGACAGTATAAAGGACTTCCTTTCGCACTATCCCAGTGCTGCAGCAGTCGGTATCAACTGGCGAGTATTTGGTGACTCAGGTAAAAAAACGTATCAACCCGGATTACTAATGGAGCGTTTTACACAAGCATCGACGCGGAATTTTGGACCAAACCATTTGGTAAAAACAATTGCCCGTGCACGAGATGTATCCCTCCTGCATATCCATACTCATCAATTAAAAGAATCAACAACATTTATTTCGACATCCGGAATACCTTTAAACCACTTCCCTTCTGCCAGACAAAATATAGTCGAACACGATATAGCCCAAATCAATCACTACTTTACGAAAAGTGCAGAAGAGTGGATAATCAAGCGTTCCAGAGGGAAAGCAGACTTACCTACCGATCACGCTAGCCATATCCGCAATGACCATGAGTTTGCATTCCATAACCGGAACGAAGAAGAAGATCGCTCACTACTTCGATTTCAAGGCGCCACATTGCGGCTAATAGAAGAATGGTCAACCAACAAAGCCTTAGAACACTAAACTCATGACATTTAAAATAAAAATACATAATTACAACAACATTTAACTGATATCGATCGCTGAGAAGGTGGTCATATGGCCATGAACCAACTAACAAGACTGCTCCAAGCAATCAAGAGTTGAAGAAAACCATATGACCACAGCCGAAAAAACAATACAATGTAAATTCAGCCTGATAAGCTGGATCAAAAAGCTGTACAACATCAACAAGACCTGTCAGATTCAACATTTAAACGGCATGATAAATTCTAAGCCTCAGCTACTTCAGGATACATCCCTATGATGTCGCCCATCTCTGATACAGATCATCCAAGTCTTGATAAAAATATTCACGCACACGCTGAGAGGCTGGCCTTCTGGCATGAGGACGAATTCATACTAATGACATTAAAAATGTAACACAAAGCATAAGTCTAAATATAGTAACTGTATCAAACTCAACCTCTGCTGCTGCCCAGAAATTTTGTAGGCGCTTAATTGCTGGGAAAGACTATATCTGAGCACTCCGGAGAACCATGAGTACTTTTCAGCGCTTATCCGAACTGACCCAAGGTAATATTGCAGTGCGCAACAAAGACTATGCCACAGCAATAAGTCACTATATTCGAGCATCCGTCTTCCCAGGGTTACTCCAGGCACTTCATTTCAACATCAAGATCGTGCAAGGCAAACACCGTACCCAGCGGATGCTTGCCGATAAGTGGTATGTTGCAATGCTCGAGTCGATACCTGTCGGCGCGACAGATAGCCGGGGCCAAGTAATTACTGCGCTCTACCGGACATTTGCCGATGTGGACATGATCGCCATCGACCATCTGATGGAGCATCATGACGCCTTGTCTCCCCTTTCCAACAACATGGCATCGCGGCTTATCGACTTCGTCGCCCAATCGCCATTCGATGTCGTGCATCTTACCAGTCCCATTCCCCAGCAACTTCTGATCGGCGCACTTTACAAGCTTGTCTGGAATGCAAAGGTACTGATCGATCTCGATGATGAAGCGCTGGAAGCCCATCGTCAGGGACATGACCTTTCCGATTTCACCGCGACGAACACCCAGCAATGGGCTCAGGTCGCCACGGCGCTAGTGTACGAGCTGGACGGTGTTACAACCTCTAGTACGGCTGTCCAGCAACGCTTTGGCGGTATCCAAATCGACCCTGCTTCGGATCGAGAGAACCTGTCGAAATTACGGCATGGTCTCGACGGCACTATCGCCAAGCCATTCTCGCCAGGACTCGGAAGATTTTGCAAAGCGGTCCTGCCACTACTTGAACCACTGATACGGGCGCAGGAGTCCTCGGGTAACCGGATCGGGCTGAAACTGATACCGGCCAACCAATTGGAACAGGATGCTGACGACATCAGATACTGGAAATCCCTCGGCGAAGATCCACACTTTCAGCTTGAGTTCGACTCCCTCACGGAGTTGCCGGTCGGCTGGTATCGTGTCGATCTCTTGATCGATGCTTCCAAATCGCAAAACCAGGCCAAGTTTTACCTTGATTATGGCCAGAGCTATTCGGAGGCCGACACTTTCATCCTGCCTTATCGAACGGAAACGCTTGCGACACGGGTCTGTTTTTTTGCCAAGCCAGTTCGATCCGTTCGCTTCGATCCGAAGGAGATCAAGGGACGCTTTCGCATACGGGCCTTGCAGTGGACACGCATCGACGAGGGAACCGCCAGAAAGCAGATACTGAGCCAAATCGTCTATGCCCCAGGCAAAGCTGCTCCGATTTCCCCGAACCAACTACTCGCCGAACTGGAGCAGGAGGCTCGCAACAAGAAAACGTCCCTGCCCGAGCTTCTGGCGCGCAAGTACAACGATCTTTTTGCCGTCGTCCCCGGACAAGTCAGCTATGCGGACTGGATCGAGAACATCGAAAAACCCGGTCTGCCCAGTACGGACGAGGCCCGGACCCTGCTTGCGGAGTTCGAATACCGGCCGCTCATCTCGGTGATCATGCCGACCTACAATACCGGCGAAGAATACTTGCGTGCCTGCATCGACTCGGTCATCGCCCAGAGCTACCCGCACTGGGAACTGTGCATCGCCGACGACGCATCGCCCAAACCCCATATACGCCAGCTGCTGGAGGCGTACCAAGCACAAGATCCACGTATCAAGGTTGTATTCCGAACGGAAAATGGCCATATCTCGCATGCCTCGAACTCGGCATTAAGTTTGGCCGGTGGTGACTTCGTCGCACTGTTGGATCATGACGATGCCTTGCCCGAACATGCCCTATTCTTCATGGCCCAAGCGATCACTCAACACCCGGACGCGCAGATCTTCTACAGCGACGAAGACAAGCTCAACGCCAAAGGCCAACGCTTCGACCCGCACTTCAAGAGCGACTGGAATCCGGATCTGTTCTACTCCCAAAACTATGTTTCGCACTTGGGCGTATACAGGCGGTCGCTGCTCGAACGAATCGGTGGTTTCCGCGCTGGCGTGGAAGGCAGCCAGGATCAGGATTTGCTGCTGCGCTGCCTGCTGTATGTGAAAGGCCCGCAGATTGTGCATATTCCCCGTGTGCTATACCACTGGCGTACCGTCGAGGGTTCCACCGCTCTCGCCTCGGGGGAAAAAAGCTATACCACCGAAGCAGGGGTCAAGGCATTGACGGACTACTTTGCCGAAGTACACCCGGCCGTGCGTGTCGAACCGGGACAGCTACCCAATACCTATCGAGTACGCTGGCCATTGCCCGAACCGGCGCCGCTGGTCAGCCTACTGATCCCGACCCGCGACCGCCGCGCCCTGACCGAGACCTGCGTGCGCAGCATCCTGGAGAAGTCGACCTATACGAACTATGAAATCCTGATCCTGGACAACGGCAGCGTCGAGAGCGAAACCCTGGAGTTCTTCGAACAGATCCAGCGGGAAGACCGGCGGGTTCGGGTGCTACGCTACGATCATCCGTTCAATTATTCGGCGATCAATAATTTCGGCGTGCAACACGCGCACGGTGAAGTCATCGGCCTGATCAACAACGATATCGAAGTCATCGCTCCAGAATGGCTGGGCGAAATGGTTTCCCATGTAATGCGACCGGATATCGGCTGCGTTGGGGCCAAGCTGTATTACAGCAACGACACGATCCAGCATGCAGGTGTTATATGCTCTATCGGAGGAGTTGCTGGACATAGCCATAAGCATTTCCCGAATACTCATACCGGTTATTTTTCTAGATTGATGCTGACTCAATCGTTATCGGCCGTTACGGCAGCCTGCCTGCTGGTCCGCAGGTGTATCTACGAAGAAGTCAATGGACTAGACGAGGAAAACCTGAAAATTGCCTTCAACGATATAGACTTTTGTCTTAAAGTACGTGCTGCTGGCTATCGGAATCTATGGACACCCTATGCCGAACTGTATCACCATGAATCGGTCAGCCGGGGAGCCGAGGACTCGCCGGAAAAGATCAAACGTTTCCAGAGCGAGGTCATATTTATGAAGAGCAAGTGGGGAAAGCTACTAGAAATAGATCCATTCTATAATAAAAATCTAACAAAAGAAAAAGAAGATTTTTCATTCCACCACACAAAACTATAGAATTACAGACCAAGAACCATTTGATATGCACATTGCCTGCTTAATGATGCAAAAAAATGAGAAGGACCTTATTGAGCCGTGGATAATCTACCACGCAAACCTTTTTGGACTTACCAATCTATATGTCTATGATAATGGCTCAACAGAGCCAAATACATTGACACTCCTAAAAAAGTATGAAAAACAAGGACTAAACGTAGACTACAGCCGATCAACAAAACAAGACTTTGAAAGCAAAGGAAGAATAATTTCTTCACGCATCAAGGAACTAGAAAAAAATCAGTATGATTTCTTCTTCCCACTGGACTGCGATGAGTTTATCGCCTGCATAGATAAAAATGGGCAAATTAGCCTCACCTTTGATTCAATAAAAAGCACTCTACTACCATTCAAAGACGACCCTCGAGTACTTGCGATCCAGAGAGCTTACGATAATAGCCCAATGCACTTTGACTACTATCTTCCACGAGAAGATCAGCGAAAGTGCTTCTTCGCGAACGGGGCATGCGCTGAGCTTGACATAGGATTCCATCAAGGCAAAGCAAAAACCACAATAGAACAATTAAAAATACCGATCATTTATTTTCACTTCCACCACAAGCCATATATCGATTTTCAAGAATCATCACGTGAAAAACTTACAGGCCGGGTTGTCGATTTTACTGAAGAAACTTTACTAGAACACTTCAAAAGCAAAAAACCAGGCTTTCACCTCATTCCTCGCCTACTAATGAGCAAAAACGAATACAACAGTCAGTTCAGTATAAATCATCGCATACACTATCCAAACCTCAACAAAACACTTCGTTCTTTAGGGGCTACCTTCCCTCCAGATCACCCCGCTTTCACAACCACAAAAACCGCCTTAAAAGGCAGAGGATATGTCGACACTATAAAGATTGACTCAAATCTTCTTCAAATTTGTGGATGGGCTATCACAGAAGATGGCACTCCTGCACAAGATCTAAGAGTTATACTTGATGGGGAAGAGCTTCCAATATGGGAGCTACATAGAATTAATCGAGAGGATGTAGCAAAAGCAGAAAAAGACTCATCTATAAACTGCGGATTTCTAATTAAAACCACCTTACCCATAAATGGCTCAAAATTAGAAATTATTGTGCGAGAATCACAAACAAATACTGCTAGAACCCTACTGCTCGGCGAAAGTGCCAAAATAGAATGGATGGAAATACAAAATTTCTATTCAAAAAATCTTATAGATCCTCTCTCATGAAGATTTAACGATGAAAATCACAGTCACCGGCACAGGATATGTCGGCCTTTCGAATGCCGTACTGCTCGCCCAGCACAATGACGTCGTGGCACTGGACATCGCTCCGGAGAAAATCGAAGCGATCAATCGGCGTCAGTCTCCCATCGCCGATCCGGAACTGGAAGAGTTCTTGCGCGACAAGCCGCTGAATCTGCGCGCCACGCTCGACAAGGAGGAGGCCTATCGGGATGCGGATTGCGTGATCATCGCTACCCCCACGGATTACGATACGGAAACCAACTATTTCAACACCCGTTCGGTCGAAGCGGTGATCCGCGATGTGCTGTCGATCAATCCGACTGCGTTAATGGTGATCAAATCGACCGTTCCGGTGGGCTTTACCGAACGGATGCGACAGGAGTTCGGTTGTGACAACATTCTCTTTTCTCCGGAGTTTCTCCGCGAAGGTCGGGCGCTGTACGATAATCTCCATCCGTCGCGCATCGTGGTCGGAGGACGCTCGGAGTGGGCACGGGGCTTTGCCGACCTGCTGCTGCAGGGTGCCTTGAAAAGAGACGTTCCGGTGCAGCTCACCGACTCCAGCGAAGCCGAGGCGATCAAGCTGTTCGCCAACACCTACCTGGCGATGCGGGTGGCCTACTTCAACGAACTGGATACCTATGCCGAGATACACGGGCTGGACACACGGCAGATCATCGAAGGCGTCGGGTTGGACCCACGCATTGGCAGCCACTACCGCAACCCCTCGTTCGGCTATGGCGGCTACTGTCTGCCAAAGGACGCCAAGCAGTTGCTGGCCAACTACGCCAACGTCCCCAACAACCTGATCCGCGCTATTGTGGAGGCCAACATCACCCGCAAGGACTTCATCGCCGAAGCGATCCTGAAACGACAACCGAAGGTGGTCGGTATCTACAGGCTGATCATGAAGGCAGGATCGGATAACTTTCGTGCTTCGTCGATCCAGGGGATCATGAAACGCATCAAGGCCAAAGGGGTCGAAGTGGTAGTCTACGAGCCGGTATTGAAAGAGGAATCGTTCTTCAATTCACGGGTCGTCGGGAGTCTCGACGAGTTCAAGCGCATTGCCGATATAGTCGTGGCCAATCGATTGTCGGATGACATTCACGATATACGAGACAAAGTCTACACACGCGACTTGTTCGGGCAAGATTGACAAGATAAAAGAATTTCTCACACTCTGCACAGGCTCTGCTGAAATGCCTTCGATAACGCTGAAAGACCATTACGTCGAACACGAAGGACTCCTATCGGACAAATGGGATATCTACCTGTCCGAATATGAGCGCCTGTTTCGCTCCCAGAGACAGGCGCCCGTGACGATTCTGGAAATTGGCGTTCAGAACGGCGGCTCACTGGAAATATGGGAAAAGTATTTCCCCAATGCATCGACGATCATCGGCTGCGATATTAATCCGCGCTGCGAAAACATTACCTATACCTCCGACAAGACCCACTTGGTCATTGGAGATATCAATCAGCCTCAGACATTGGAAAAGATATTTTCCATAACGCAGAAATTTGATATCGTTATAGAAGATGGGTCCCATACCAGCAGCGACATTATCGGTACTTTCTGTAACTTTTTTCCACGCTTGAAGCATGGTGGCCTTTATATCGCCGAGGACTTGCACTGCAGCTACTGGGAAGACTATGAGGGTGGTCTGCACCATCCACGCTCGTCCATGGCCTTCTTCAAGGCGCTGGCGGATGTTTTGAACTTCGAGCATTGGGGTATAGAACACAGCCGAGTAAAGCTGCTGCAGGCATTCGGCATCTCGGCAGCACTCGGCGAGGTGGTACTTGCAGAAATCCATTCGATTGAATTCGTCAACTCCATGTGCATCATCACCAAACATCCCGCAGCGAGCAATCGCCTCGGAAAGCGCCATATCGCGGGAAAATCCGCGCTAGTATGCGACATCAAAAACACTCATGGAACATACATCGGCGTTCCATCCCAAGATGAAAACAAGTTTTCTACAAGCAAAACAGCCAATAACGATCCAGCTCCACCAAAGAAAAGCCCTCGAAATCGCCCACTTAGTCTCGCGGCCAAAGTCTATTGGCACGAAAAACAGGGCAATGCTGCTTCAGGCTATTCCGAAGTACGTAGTAGTGCAGCCAAATATTCAACCGATGGCGAGCGCCAAACGCTTACTCTCCTATTTCCAGATACTGTGGGGCTGCTCGATAGTCTGCGCCTGGACATATCGGATGAACTGGCGGCGATCATCCTGCATGGAATGCGTCTTGTCGATTCGGATGGCCACGAGCTCTGGCAGTGGCCGGGCTATACGAATGCCTTTGCCAAAGTGGGTGGAATAGCTTTTTTTCACGAGGGCGATGACGAATCCTGTACCCTCTTCGCGCTGAACGATGACCCGCGATTTGAACTCGTTTTGCCTGACGAGACGCTGGCTGCCATTCGACCGGGCTGCGCGCTTCTGCTCGATATCACCCCCTATACGCTGGCCAGCCAGCTTCCTCGGGTGTTCGCCCAGTCGGGTGCGCTAGCGGCAGAGTTCAGAATCATGGCCGAACAGCTCAATACCAGGCTCGACCAGAAGGACCGACTGATCGCCAGCCAGAAGGAGCGCATCCAGCGCCTCGAAAAAAACCAACACGAACAGTATGAACAGCTCCTGCGTGCAGAAAGCCAACTGGCCTTGCTAAAGGAGCTTGTTGTCTCTAGCGGATGCGTGGAGTCGTTATGACTCTTGGGAGCCCATCGGTCGGCGAGTTCGCCTACGACTGACGTCGGATGGGTACCACGAATAAGACAGCCGCATAAAGAATTAATAACGCATCAATTCTTAACAATTTTATTGCTGACTACAAACAGCAAGGTACTTTTTACTAACAGCATCCCCAAGCATCTCTGTTGCTGACACGCTGGCCAAGACTGATCATATGAGATTCAGCCACCTTGACTGATCGCTTGACAGCTCTCTTTTAAAGAGAGAGCCCAATCATGCCCTCAACGAGACTCAAAGAACTTGATTTTTTAATCAAATCGGCCTATTCAAGAAACAAGCAGTCACAACAGCGAGTTAGCAGTGTGCCAAAGGAGAAACTCCGTAGCCCGCCTACATTCAATATCAAAACAAGATACTGCTCACCTGCTCTATTTTTCATAATTACCTGACCATTACCCTCTCCACTTTTCATCATATAAGGGAATACCATGATCTTCGTAACAGGCGGCGCCGGCTTCATCGGCTCGAATTTCGTTCTGCAATGGTGCCGCAACACCGATGAAACCGTTGTGAATCTGGATGCGTTGACCTATGCCGGGAACCTGGCCAATCTGCAGTCGCTGGAACAGTCGCCGCAGCATCGGTTCGTGCAAGGCGATATTCGCGATTCGGAGCTGCTGGCGCGGCTGTTCGCCGAGCACAAGCCACGGGCGGTGCTGCATTTCGCCGCGGAATCCCACGTGGACCGCTCGATCATCGGTCCGGAAGCCTTCGTCGAAACCAACGTGGTCGGTACCTTCCGCCTGCTGGAGGCGACACGCGCCTACTGGAATGGTCTGGAGGCAGCGGACAAGGCGGCATTCCGCTTCCTGCATGTGTCCACCGACGAGGTGTACGGCACTCTGGGGCCGAACGATCCGGCCTTCAGCGAAACCACGCCCTACGCGCCGAACAGCCCCTACTCGGCGTCCAAGGCAGGCTCCGACCACATGGTCCGCGCCTATCATCACACCTATGGGCTGCCGGTGCTGACCACCAACTGCTCGAACAACTACGGGCCCTATCACTTCCCGGAGAAACTGATCCCGCTGATGATCGTCAATGCGCTGGCCGGCAAGCCGCTGCCGGTGTACGGCGACGGCCAGCAGATCCGCGACTGGCTATACGTGGAAGACCACTGCGCGGCCATCCGTCGCGTGCTCGACGCCGGCACGCCGGGCGAGACCTACAACGTCGGCGGCTGGAACGAGAAGGCCAATATCGACATCGTGCATACTGTCTGCGCTCTGCTGGACGAGCTGGCACCGGCCGGCAAGCGGAGCGTTCGCCATGCCAAGACCGGCGAACCGCTGACCCACTATGCCGAATTGATCACCTTCGTCACCGATCGTCCCGGCCATGACCGCCGTTACGCCATCGACGCCCGCAAGCTCGAGCGCGAGCTCGGTTGGAAACCGGCGGAAACCTTCGAGACGGGCATCCGCAAGACGGTGCAGTGGTACCTGGCCAACCAGGATTGGGTGACCGGCGTGCTGGACGGCAGCTATCGCGACTGGGTGCAGACGCAATACGGGGCCAAAGCATGAGGATTCTGCTGCTGGGCAAGAACGGCCAGGTCGGCTGGGAGCTGCAGCGCGCTCTGGCGCCGCTGGGCGAAGTGGTGGCGCTGGATCGCCACGGCGAGCAGGGACTGTGCGGCGATCTGGCCGACCTCGACGGTCTGACCGCCACCCTGCGCGCGCTCGATCCGGATGTGATCGTCAACGCTGCAGCCTACACGGCGGTGGACAAGGCGGAAAGCGAGCAGGAGCTGGCGCTGCGCATCAATGGCGAGGCGCCCGGTGTGCTGGCGCGGGAAGCCGCCCGCCTGGGCGCCTGGCTGGTGCATTACTCGACCGACTATGTGTTCGACGGCAGCGGCGAGCAACCCTGGCACGAAGATGCACCGACCGGGCCGCTGTCGGTCTACGGCCGCAGCAAGCTGGCCGGCGAGGCGGCGATCGCCGCCAGCGGCGCCCGGGCGCTGGTGTTCCGCACCAGCTGGGTCTATGCGGCGCGCGGCGGAAATTTCGCCAAGACCATGCTGCGCCTGGCCCGGGAACGCGATCAACTGCGGGTGATCGCCGATCAGATCGGCGCACCGACCGGCGCCGAGCTGATCGCCGACGTGACCGCCCATGCGCTGCGTCAGGTATCGGGCAGCACCGATACCTCCTCCTTGGGCGGTGTCTATCACCTGGCAGCGGCCGGCGAAACCTCCTGGTTCGATTACGCCCGCTTCGTGCTGCTGCAGGCCGAGCAGGCCGGCGAGGCTCTCAAGGTCGGCCACGAGCAGATCGAGGCCATCCCCACCAGCGCCTATCCGACGCCGGCGCAGCGTCCCCTCAATTCGCGCCTCGACACGACCAAGCTGCAGGAAACCTTCGGCTTGCACCTGCCGAACTGGCAGGATGGCGTGGCGCGCATGCTGACTGAAACGACAAAGGACTGACTATCATGCAAAACCGAAAAGGCATCATCCTCGCCGGCGGCTCCGGTACCCGCCTCTACCCTGCCACCCTGGCGGTTTCCAAGCAGCTGCTGCCGATCTACGACAAGCCGATGGTGTATTACCCGCTGTCGGTCCTGCTGCTGAGCGGGATCCGCGAGATCCTGATCATTTCCACGCCGCAGGACACGCCGCGCTTCCAGCAACTGCTCGGCGACGGCAGCCAGTGGGGCATCCAGCTTTCCTATGCCGTGCAGCCGTCGCCGGATGGCCTTGCGCAGGCCTTCCTGATCGGCGAGGAGTTCCTGGCCGGCGCGCCTTGCGCCCTGGTGCTGGGCGACAACATTTTCCACGGCCATGACTTCGCAGCCCTGCTGCATAACGCCGACACCCGCCGCCGCGGCGCCACGGTGTTCGCCTATGCGGTCCATGACCCGGAGCGCTATGGTGTGGCCGAGTTCGCCCCGGACGGCCGGGTACTGAGCCTCGAGGAAAAGCCCAAGCAGCCCAAGTCGCGCTACGCAGTCACCGGCCTGTACTTCTACGACGAGCAGGTGGTGGAGCTGGCCAAGCAGGTCAAGCCCTCGGCTCGCGGCGAGCTGGAGATCACCGACCTCAACATGCTTTACCTGCAGCGCGAGCAGCTGCACGTTGAGCTGATGGGCCGTGGCTATGCCTGGCTGGATACCGGCACCCACGACAGCATGCTGGAGGCCAGCCAGTTCATCCAGACCATCGAACACCGCCAGGGGCTGAAAGTGGCCGCACCGGAAGAGATCGCCTGGCGCCAGGGCTGGATCGGCGACGAGGCCCTGCAGGCCCTGGCGGCCCCCATGTCGAAGAACGGCTACGGCCAGTATCTGCTCAACCTGCTGCAGGAGAAGGTGTACTGATGCACGCGATCCAGACCGAGATTCCCGACGTTTTCATCATCGAGCCCAAGGTGTTCGGCGACGAGCGCGGCTTCTTCTTCGAGAGCTTCAATGCCCGCCGCTTCGCCGAGCTGACCGGCGCCAATCCCGAATTCGTGCAGGACAACCACTCCCGCTCGGTGAAGGGCGTGCTGCGCGGCCTGCATTACCAGATCCGCCAACCGCAGGGAAAACTGGTACGGGTGGTTTCCGGCGAGGTATGGGACGTGGCGGTGGACCTGCGCCGCAGTTCGCCGACCTTCGGCAAGTGGGTCGGCGTCACCCTGTCGGCCGAGAACAAGCGCCAACTGTGGATACCCGAGGGCTTCGCCCACGGTTTCGTCGTGGTCTCCGAGGCGGCCGAATTCCTTTACAAGACCACCGACTACTGGGCGCCGGAACACGAACGCAGCATCCTCTGGAACGACCCGACCCTCAACCTGCCCTGGCCGCTGGATGGCGAACCCTCGCTGTCGGCCAAGGATCGGGATGGCGTTCTCCTGGAACAGGCCGAGACCTTCGCCTGATCCGGCAATAGCTCCCGGAAAATCCGCGCAGGTTTCACCCGCCCTACCCAAGCGCCAAGCGGCTCTTGTAGGGCGGGCACGGCCCGCCATGCCGCTGCCAAATGGGTGCAGGTGCTCAAGGAGCCGGGGCGCGACCCGAGCAGCCAGTCCTGGATGTGGGTGCAGACAACCGGGCATCAAGCGCCAGGGCTGCTGGGCCCATGCCCGGCGCAAGTTCGTCGAGGCGCAGCAGGTGCAGCCCAAAGGCAAGACCGGGCGCGCCGACCAGGCGTTGGCCTGGATCAACCGGCTCTATGCCATCGAGCGCGACCTCCGGGAGGCCAGCGATGCCGAACGCCTGGAGGCGCGCCGGCAACACAGCCTGCCGGTCCTCGCCCAGTTCAAGACCTGGCTGGACAAGACCCTGTCGCAGGTCACGGCGCAGAATGCGCTGGGCAAGGCGGTGAACTACCTGGCCGGCAACTGGAGCCGGCTCATCCGCTATACCGAGGCGGGCTACCTGCCGATCGGTAGAGTAGAGATGTGGCGCGGTGGCGGTAGGTTCGGCATATCCGTTGACCGCCTCTTTCGATTGGCGGTGCCTTACTGTCCGGACCCTGACTCCGTTTCCACATCCCCCTCGTCGAACCGGACGTGCGGATTTCCCGCATCCGGCTCTCTTGCAACACATCAAGCCTTCGCGTTCGAGCGGTCGCGTGCAGGCGGCACCAGGCGTATCAGTCCCAACTTCTCGTACAGGTACTGGTCGGAGTATTGGCGGTACCCCGTTCCCCGCTTGCCGCTGCGCCGTCGCAACCAGATCCTGACTCGCCGCGCCGCATAGTTGTCGATGTCACGGTAGACCCGTTGCACCGGCCCCTGGTTGAAATAGCCTGCCCAGCCTCTGATCACGGGGTTGAGCTCCTCAATCCGCCTCGAGACCGGCAAGTTGTTCCAGCGCGATGTCGTCTCGGCGTGTATGCGCTCCTTCAGCCGCTTGATCGACTTCTTCGAGGGCGCTGTGCCCCAGTAGGGCTTGCCCTGGTGACCGTAGAAATGTCCCACGGTATAGCCCAGGAAGTCGAAGCGCTCCTCCGGCAGCTTGACCAGTCGAGTCTTCTGTTCGTTGACCGTCAGGCCCAGCTTGGCCATCAGGCGCCGCATTGTCGCCATCGCCTGCTCTCCCGTGCCGGGTCGGCACAGGATGACAAAGTCGTCGGCGTAGTTGACCACCTCGGCTCGCAAGCGCCGGGCATACCCACCCTGGTACCACGCCAGCATGAAGCGGCGGAAGTACAGGTTGGCCAGCAGCGGCGAGATGACGCCCCCTTGCGGTGTGCCCCGGTTGGTGTCGCGCGCGACCGTCGTGCGGACTTCTCCGCCATCGGCAGTGCGCTCGACCACCGGAGCATCGAGCCACTGGCGCAGTACCGCCAGCACCGTCCCGTCGGAGATCCTGCGTGCCACACAGCGCAGCAGGTGCCCGTGGGGAATCGTGTTGAAGTAGTCGGAGAGATCCGCATCTACCACTTCGCGGGCGCCGCGCTCGGCGATGCCGAAATGGATGCGCCGCAGCGCCATCTTGGCGTCCATGCCTTCGCGGAAGCCATACTGCCAGGGAAACAGGTCTGGGTCGAAGATCGGCCCCAGTACCAGCAGCATGGCCATCTGGACAACCCGGTCACGGATGATCGGGATGCCCAGCGGGCGTTGCCCGCCGTTGGCCTTGGGAATCCATACACGCAACAGGGGCGCGCACCGATACTGTCCGGTACGCAGCTCCTGTCTCAGTCTTTGCAGCCAGTTGGCCAATCCCTGGTCTTCGATGTCCTTGAACGTCGCGCCGTCCACCCCGGCCGCACCGCGGTTGGCGCGGCACCTCCGATAGGCTTCCAGCAGGACGTCTATCCGGTACACCTTGTCCCACAGGCTGTAGAACCTCGTGGCCGCTTCGCTCTTGGCTTTCGCCCGTAACACGCTCTGCAGGGTCCGAACCGAATCGAGCGGGGTTGATAGGCTGATGCCAATCCCCGGGCTCTTCCCGCTTTGCGCATTGGTATTGCAACAGGGGGCCTTCGCTCCACCAGCGTTACCCGATTTCATCACTACTACGCCCCCATCCGCCATCCGCACCGGCCGACTCCACCCCTCGCGGGGTCGCCGTTGCCCGGTTGCCCGCCGGGCACCGCCACGGACTTCCCTTGTTGCACGATCGATCATTCGCCATGCGTGCTGCCACCACTACCCCGGTGGATGCGGTACGCGCTCATCACGCTCGCTTGCGTACCGCCGCCGGCCTTCCTCGTTATTGTGGCGAGTCGGCATCCACGACGGCATTTCGAGGCCTGCTCGGTGTTCACTCGCGTTGCGGCCCGCATGACCCGCTGGCTTCCTATCGAAGCCTTTTCAAGCAGTGCTTCAGCCCATTCGTTACCTCCTGAGCCGCTCCTTGTGCTTCCGGCCGGAGCGCGAGTTGGCCGGGTCGGACTTTCACCGACGGATCAACCGTGCCTTGGCAAGGCACACACAACAACCGTGCCGAACGGGCCATTCGGCCGTTCGTCATCGG